>Ga0136643_10010873_pt1 | contig 13464 bp, 7 predicted proteins | sample TergutLab28metaG_FD_96883 | JGI IMG/M metagenome (GOLD analysis project Ga0136643, IMG submission 96883) | Labiotermes labralis P1 segment gut microbial communities from Petit-Saut dam, French Guiana - Lab288 P1 (version 3) (version 3) | ecosystem: Host-associated > Arthropoda: Insects >...
AGGAAAAATGATCTCCTGATGATGAGCTTCCCGAAAGCTCGAAACATGTAGAGAGTGAATGACGACTACCCATGAAAATAAAGGATAGTCCACAAGTGACATCGTGTTGGTTATTTTTTAAACGGTAACTATATCTGTGTAACTTAAAACAGTAATTAATGCAGCAGAAGGAAGTACTTATTAACCCTAAATTACATTTGCTTTTTAAATTCCGCTCGTATTGGAAGTCTAAATGCGCATGCAATGGCTGTAAAATGCCAACATCACTGAATAAAATAATGTTTAATCTCTGGCTTACATTGCCTCAATCAATGCCACAGCCCCTCTCACCCCCACCCCCTTCCATCCGTTGCAAATTTCGCTGCTCTGACTCCCTTACTGATCTGTCTCACCTTCTCAATCCCGAGCAACCGCAGCTAACTCCCCTCTGTATCTCCCATCCCCTTCCTGTACCAATACTCTACCAAAACCATAATGTCGCACGTGCCAGCGAATCTCAGGGCAAATGAAAATCATTGGTCCTCTCCTAATCTGTTAATTTAGTTAATGAAGCAAGCCCCAGTGCACATTTCTGGCAGAGCGACCAGGGAGAATTGGTCTACTGCTTATCAAAAGTGGCAGGCTTTCACGTTAGATCGCCTTCTTATTCCGACACGAGTACATAGCAACATGAAGAGAAGGTACTGCTACATTCATGATGACAAAAAGAGTGTACAATACACAAGCAGGTATAAGATTCGGTGATTGAGTGAAAAGTTTCTAAACCTCGACCACAGATTACCAAAATGTGTGATATGGAATGAGTATTTCCCTGCAACTATTTCAGTGTTTCCTGTATAATTATTGTCGTGCCAACGGAAAGCTTGCGACAGAGTACAGAGTTCATTTTACTGTTGCTATAAGGAAAGCCATGTGTATGGATGTATACAGACAGAACAATGCGCCCCTGCGTATTTTACATGTGATCATTAGACACGTGCATGGATATAAACAGACAGGACAATAGGCCCTGGCTTCTTTTACATGTGATCATTACACATGTTTTTGGATGTAAACAGACAGAAGGAAACGCGCTGACTTCTTTTACATGTAGTCATTAGACACGTGCATGGGTGCAAACAGACAGAATGAAAAGCTTTTTCTTTTACATGTGATCATTAGACATGTGTATGGATGCAAACAGACAACAAAAGTCCTGTCGTATTTTACATGTTTTTTTTTACTTTAATTGCCGGACTGCTGGCTAGAAGTCAGTATTCGGATGGTCCTGTGACCGGCCACCTCGACACAGGTTTTTCATGGTTTCCCTGTGTCTAAAAGCAAATGTTGAGATGCTTCCCAAGATTCCAAGTTGCCACTACATGCTTCTCATGTAGCCCTCCAGACTTAAATTCAATAGTAACCGATTTCGTGTTTTGTATACATGTAAAATAACCACTGCCACCGGGTAACAACCCAATTTCAGTTAATAAATATTATTATTATTATTACACATGTGATCATTAGACAAGTGTATGGATGTAAACAGACATAAGAAAACGCCCTGACTTCTTTTATGTGTGATTAATAGACACGTGTGCAAATGTATATACAATGAAAAATGCTTTTTTTGGCTTGTGTTATGTGTTCACTATACACGTGTGTGGATGCACACAGAAAGACCAGTCCGCTCTGGCTTGTGCTATGTGTGCTCACCAGACTCATGTATGAATGTGTACAGCAAGAAAAATGCGCTCTGGCTTCTGTTACATGCGTTCACTAGATATTTCCCAGCCCACAGATATATTAAACCAGCATTACTGCAACGCATATGGGTCACCGAGCGACATCAGGAAGCCAGCCTTGCCACCTGCGTCCAATTAGTAACAGTGCCGCTATACTGTTAATCAGAATGCAAAACCAGATACAGATTGCATTTCAATTACAAGACAGAGTTGTATTGTGAATGTGTGATTCGGTTTAAATAATCAGTCCCTTTAGAAATCGTTTCAAATGGACGCACCATTAAATGAATTAATTCTTATTTATGGTAGTTCAAGATTAGTGGGAGCAGTTGTTTGTTTTCATTATCCGTTGCAACTGTTTCACATAAATTTGTTTCATTAATACCAAAGTAGGCAAGTGATTTGGCTTATAATTGGAAAAATTTCAATTGGAATTCCGTCGAAAAATTTTAGCACAGCTTCCCAATATCAATTTCCATACCCACAAGCATTAACTACACATCTTTCCGCTGGAGAGAAAGACAGTTGTAGAAAATAATATTATTTGAATTTCACGTTCTCGTTTCGGGTCACGCAACACAAATCCGGAAGTCGTTAACGGCTCACGAGTGTTGTGTTTCTCACTCCAGGCGCGTATTCATTTGCAAAACACTGTTAGTTCATCTGGCCAAAATACTGGATTCAGCAAGTATTCTTAAACGTTTGAAACTGTATAGACTAATATGTATATATACATGCATACACACACGTACATACTCATACACATACAGACGTTATGATTAGAACAAAGGCTATGTATACAAATCCATTTGCTATTGTACTTCATAACTGTGCTGCAGTCGACGTACAATGATGGCAGAAGTGGTCACGTGTCATTTAATTACAAGTTCATTAATTTTTATATTCATATCGTGTAATTTACACACATTTGCATATTTTATTTTCATTCTATAACAAAGGCCTTCTGTAGACCCTTTCGCTTTACGGCTTTTATGTGTATTATATACTTCAGCATACCATCATTACGCACAATATATAACACTAAAAAATACAAGTAGCTGTAGGGAAACCGAGAGGGAAGCTTTTTTAAAAAATAGGAATTAAAAAAACAGTACTCCAAACAGAAACCACGCGCTCTGTGGAGTGAGGCAGAACACTAGATGTTGGTTTTCCACCTCACTTGAAATGTACCACATTTTTATCAAAGTGAATAAATGAGTAAAGGAGCTATTATGTGTGACTGTGATATGGCTAACTCCGATATAAATGAAAGTGTGGTCCAAACGGTGAAACACAACGAGGGCAAAGCACAAAGAAAACTTTGAATGCAGACGTGATGTTGGTGCGGCAGCATGCATCGGTAAAATGTTTCATTAGAAATGCAATTATTTATTTACAAGATAAAACTGTGTTCGTTCTGTTCTTTTTTATGTCCTTACGGATATGTGGTATACGTGAAAAGAAGGCTTGGAACATTTATAAATTCCTTATCGCGTATTGCAGAGAGGACATCAGAATAGTTACGCACTTTACATATAGACACTGCGACGCAGTAAGATTATCACTTAGAGGTTATCTGCTTCGTATATTACTTTGGTTTACCCAAATTATTTTCGGTAGTATTTACACAGTAGCTACTTATGAACCTTATTCTTGACACAAAAATTTCGTCAGCTCATGTACAAAAACTCACGTTTGCCATAATTAGGTATAACTTGGACTTCAGTAATATATGAGCACCTTGTGATCTAAGGAAACCAAAATAAGGATTTTTTTAGAAAGCGGTGGTTTAAAGAAAAAAGTAAAACAAGGTAAAATTTGCCATAAAACAAGTTATGAAGGCCCAAATGGAGAAAAGAGGTATAGCTCTTTTCTTTCTTCAACTTCTTCCCTTGAAGGGGGTGGATGACTAGCACCACACCCCGGCCGCGTTACCGCCGGCAACTGACCAGGTGTCCAATTTTATACGAGCCTGTGTGGGCCCCAGGACCGGGCTGGACGGGTGCGGAAAATCTTGACCCCCGCCGGAATTCGATCCCCCGAACATCCAGCCCGTTGTCAGTCGCCATACGAAATACGCTGCTACGGCACTCTCTTGTAAAAAAAAAAAAAAGGCAATTTGTGAAACGGTGTAAAATATTACTTTAATTAATCTTTTGTTTGTGTTCCGTTCTTGTGATATAAATTAACAGTGTACTGTACACATACAAATGTAGGTTCATGCAGCTGGATTAAAATGCCTACCGGAAGTATTAAGTACATGCACATGACAACGAAAATTTAGAGCACTCATTTACCCATAGGGCGTGCAGAGACTGAAGAGATTATAAAAACAACTGTGCCAACTGAAAATGTTTCCAGGTACGCAGACATCTCAATTATTCTCACAGTCATACATTCATACATTCAGTACAAACAATCCAGTCCAGATTTCCGTCTTGGCGTATTATAATAGGCAAATCAGTCCCGTTACGGGCCTGGAGTGGCCCAGAGTGTTCCAGGAAGTTAAGGTTCCAAGATATCATGACAACGACAAAGGATGGTGATAAGGTTGTCAGCCCTACGCACCGGCCGCCTTTACCCCCAGGAAATGTTCTTGGTACAAATTTCTGTTAGAGGCTGAGTCGACCCCAGGGCCATAGTGCGAGCGGAAGGATTTTATCTCAATGAAAAATTTCAATGACACCATCTGGACTTGGCGTATTATGCATAACTGACGTTTCATTGCCGAAGTACATTACATTGCCGTAATTACAAAAACGGCATTTATTTTAACAAATTATCTACCTAGATACAGTCAAGTTCAGCTCGAGAAGCTAACAATTGCTCAGTTATCAAATAATTTGCTGCTTTTCATGAAACTAGGACTCCATCACACTTTTCGCAAGAGATCGCCAATACGTCATACCTGCGCCAGACAAATCCGGGCCATTTTCTCAGAGTCTATTCCTTTCACATTACCTTCTCAATTACGCATCAGTCCCTCCAATGATCTATTCCGATGAGGACTTCCGACTAAAATTATTTAAGAATTTCTCAACTTGCTGATATCAAACACATGCCCCATCTCAACTTGCTCATATCTAACACATGCCCCAGTCTCACTCATCATGGCGTCAACTCCTTACTAATGATGATAGAATTATGGGATAAATTGGAAAAGTAACAAACAGCACTGCACGTGGTTATCCGTATATTTGGGAGAAGTAAAAGACAGCAATATGTATCGTGGTTATCTGTATATTTGGGAGAAGTAACAGACAGCACTATGTATCGTGGTTGTCTGTTTATTTGGGAGAAGTAAGAGTCAGTCATGTGTGTTTTGGTTACCTGTTAATTTGGGAGAAGTAACAGACAGCACTGTGTGTAGTGGTTGTCTGTTCATTTGGGAGAAGTAACAGACAGCACTCTGTGTTTTGTTCATCTGTTTATTTGTGGCGAAGTAACAGACGGCACTGTGTGTAGTGGTTGTCTGTTTATTTGGAAGAAGTAACAGACAGCACTATGAATCGTGGTTGTCTGTTTATTTGGGAGAAGTAACAGTCAGCCCTGTGTGTTTTGGTTATCTGCTTATTTTGGAGAAGTAACAGACAGTATTGTTTATAGTGGTTGTCTGTTTATTTGTGGAGAAGTAACAGTCAGCCCTGTGTGTTTTGGTTATCTGCTTATTTGGGAGAAGTAAGAGACAGCACTGTGTGTAGTGGTTGTCAGTTTATTTGTGGAGAAGTAACAGACAGCACTGTGTGTTTTGGTTATCTGCTTATTTTGGAGAAGTAACAGACAGTATTGTTTGTAGTGGTTGTCTGTTTATTTGTGGAGAAGTAACAGACAGAACTGTGTGTTTGGTTATCTGTTTATTTGGGAGAAGTAAGAGACAGCACTAAAAGTTGGCACTAACTTCGCCGACCGGCGGCGGCCGCTCTGTCGGTATAGTTCGCGTGCGGACTAAGGCTACGGAATTATAGAGTTAAGAGACAGCACTATGTATCGTGGTTGTCTGTTTATTTGGGAGACGTAAGAATCAGCCATGTGTGTTTTGGTTACCTGCTTATTTGGGAGAAGTAACATACAGCACTGGTGTTTTGGTTATCTGTTTATTTGTGGAGAAGTAACAGACGGCACTGTGTTTAGTGGTTGTCTGTTTATTTGGAAGAAGTAACAGACAGCACTATGTATCGTGGTTGTCTGTTTATTTGGGAGAAGTAACAGTCAGCCCTGTGTGTTTTGGTTATCTGCTTATTTGGGAGAAGTATCATACAGCACTGTGTGTAGTGGCTGTCTGTTTATTTGGGAAAAGTAACAGACAGCACTGTGTGTGTTTATCTGTTTAATCGATTTAATTATATTCTACTTAGCTACGCTCGTTATTAGCCAAACCTACCTGGCGTTGTAAGTTTGAACGAATATCAATTAATAAACTGTAACAAATGGAAAAGTGTGTGACCCACGCCAAATTTGAAACACGATTGGAGCAAATGACTGGATAGTCTGATAAAACCCACGAAAACTTTCATAATATCTGAGATATGATAGCTTAATTTCTGAAAAAGGAAACAAAAATGCTACCCACGTGGCTATGACGCATGGTTGAAGGCGATTATTTAACGCGTGTCCGATTAGCAAGACAAGGTAACTTCTATGCAACAAAAGAGATAATTATATCAAAGAAGACGTACAAATAAAGCTCAACATCTCTGTATTAAACACTGATTGGTAACCATTATTTCAAACTTCATTTTCACTACGTGCCGTTTTGTGCAATAATTTTATTTGTCACAAGCGTTACATTAGGCTGGTTTGTACATGCGTGGCATTGGGAGTCGCTGTTAATAAGTGTATTCATTTACTGATACCCGACATCCATCTGGTCGTGAAATCCGTGGTAATTAGTACCGAACGAACGAACGACCGACCAAATGGAATTACTTACACCTCCTGCCCGTCCTTGAGGATAGAGTTCTCAGGCTGCACGCACTTGCAAAGAGACACATCCTTTTATTATCCTTCTCTTAAACTTATAGGTTCTGTAAAGCCCGTTTAATTGTTCGCTTTGGCTCTTACGTAATGCATTTGCCTGTCTGTTTATCTCCATTTAACAGCCGAAGCATTGAACGTAATTCTGAGAAGAAGATTTCGCATGAAACAGCGTTCAGATTTTAGTAAAAAAAAAAATCTCGCTAATTTATGAACAGAGAATTTAATATTTGTGGATTTTTTACTTACGTTCATTGCCACTAAAAGGTCATAAATTTTACCTAGCTTTTTGAGTAGCGGTGTATAACACACGTAGGAACACAATTATACCGCCGTTCAAAGTTTATAAAATATTAGTCAAAATGGCCGTTTTCGTTCAGCGGAGAATTATTTCTTTCGTATTTTCATACTTCATTTCTCTTTTTCCATTCCTTTATTCCTTTCAAAATTTTGTTTCATTTCCTCCCTGCTGTCACCTGTATGAAAAAACGTACTGGGTAGAACAACATAACGTACAAGCATAATCAACTTCGTCACGCTTTACTGTATTCGCTAGAGCATAGCTGTTCATAAGCGAGCAGTGTGACCAATTTTAAATTAAATTTTAACAGACATTCCATGTGGCACAAACAGCGTGGTCCGACCTTATTCTCGTGGGCCGATTTTGATTACATTTGGCAAGGCACATGTCGTAACCATCTTAAAAGTACTGTCAAAAATTTCAAGCTGCTCTACTTTTATTTTTTGAGGAGATACAGGGGTCATACCTACGCACATTGCCATGTTATTAGAGAAAAGGTCTTATAAACTTCTCAGAATGTAAGTTCTCTTTGTAACAGGCTACCGACAGACAGCAACCAGAAAGAAAAATATTCACGAGATTAACAGACACTTCGGTCTTCAGTGGCGTCACCACCCTCACTTAAACAGTTCAACTACGTCACCAATGCTCATTGTCTCCTTTAAATGTTTATAATCGACGTTCCCTACATATAACACAAGACAGGCAATTTACGTATAAACGTAACAATGAGGCGCGTTCTTGCAACCATTGTTGCAATGGAAAAGCATAAGTATTATATAATGTGAGTGTGGGTGTAGCCGTAGTTATCCAGCACGCAATGCGCATGCGTCATATTGTTAAATTGGGTCTGCCCGGCTGTTCAGTATTTTTCAACATTATCTCATCAACGGCACGAATTTCGAAAAAAAAAAGTTACTGAACACAAAATGTGTCTTTTTATATCCTCTACAAGTTGTGTCTGAAACAGTTTTCGTTCGGAGAAGAAATGAGCGAGATGTGATAAAAAAATGTATATTTGTCTTGATGTAAAGTACCGTTATTCTTGTCCGATTTTAATGAAACTTGAATATTCTTGTCCGATTTTAATGAAACTTGAATATTCTTGACCGATTTTCGAAAAATACTGATATTTAAAATTTCATGAAAATTCGTCCAGTGGAAGCTGAGTTGTTCCGTGCAGACGGACGAACGGACGGACATGACGAAGCTGATAGTCACGTTTCGTAATTTCGCGAACGCGCCTAACAATAAACGAAAAAACAAACAACAACAATATTTCAGGACAGTAATGAAGTTCACTTCCACTGACATAATCACAATTGACTGTAACATTATTGCATCAAATTACGAACTATGTTATTAGTGCCGTCGAGACTTCAAGTACTTGTGTTAGAGTTCGCAATAAATGGAAGGAAGCTGTATCGAGTAACACAAAGGAAAGTGTTTGTACGTCATCAGCCAGTCACGCAGGCGCTGCACCGTAAAGGGGCGGACGGACACACGTCATTTACGAGTCAGTAATGTTACTTTTAAACCCGACGCAGCCGTTTGTACAATTTGACTCAATTAATAAATATTTGATTTCAAGTATTGATATCTTTTGTATAAATGACCTATATTATGGAGAAGAGTGTCAACGCATGTAGCCATGTACAGCCCATCTTACGAATAAAATGTGGTTGATTAATTCTTTGATTAATTTACATTTTTTTGATTGTGCATTTGTTATTCTGCATCTAACTGCACGTTACTTCCGGATGATATACTGAAAAAAAAATTGACATGGAAGAAAGAGGGGCGTGTTTATGATTTTGTTCATACAGAGATTAAGTAAAACTATGAAAAATCTATATTCAGGACAGCTGAATTCCGGACCTGAGAATCAAACCCGGGTCTGCTTTAATATAAATTTTTAAGTTCGATATATGTTTCAGCAGTACTGCCAGACTTCTCCTAATCGAGTTTTCATATTTATTCATAAAAGGAAAGCTCCTAAATACAGAACAGTGATTCATACCGTCATCCTAACTAAAGAGAGAGAGACACATTAAGGCCTAGTGAGATTACACTTCTTCCCACACTTGTGAAGACTATCCACCGTATTGAATCCTCAACTTTTAATCCTGAACATTCCAAGCGTGTTGTCTGGTTTCAATTCATCTGCAGGGCTGCCTCCTCATACACGTTACTTCGTTTTTGTGGTGTTTCCATTGTGTTTGTATCACCTCTACCTTGTTCATTCATTCTATTGAGCCAATCCACGTATTTTTTGCATCGGTTATGCTGATGAACTGCGCGGTCACACAGACTGCCTTCTCACTACCACCAAACACAGGAATGTTCGTAACGCATAATTAATCATCGGCCTACCTATTCACCAAGTGGAAGCTGCAATCAACAAATAAAAAAAAGTTCAACAGACAGGGATGCGATTAAATTTCGCTTACAGTTTATGCTGTGTTTAAGTGTAAAACGTGTTTTATCAGTTACACAACATTCGGTGCGCGCTAAATTTTGTTTGAAATAAAATATGTACGGGTGAGATGTATTCAGTGACTATCCCAAACACAGTGTCACACATTCAACCCACTCGTCCGTCCATATTCTCTCATTCATCATCATACGCACATTCACTTTTTTCCTCTTTTCAATACAAACATCCGCATTCCTTCCCTCACACGTTCAAACTCACCCTACCCTCACACATTCATCTACCCATATTCTGTCTCATGCAATTTCTCTTTCGCTCTTATATTTAAACTTCATTCCAGTGACCTTAACATCAAACCGCAAATATTTTGCTGTTTCCCCAAAAAAAATTCTTATGACATTTTAATCCTAATGATCGTAGAGTTTCTCAGCCTCACATACGTCAGCAGCGGTACGGACCGGATTTCTTCATAACAGATGCATTGCGGTTGGGTTTGTTCCTCGTGAAAATGATGTTCTTATTCTTCCCACATACTTCTTTTACTCACTTAGACTTATTTTTAATTTTATATAAAAAGAAGAAGATAACGGGAATGTAAATCCTGATGTAAACACAATTTTTCTGGTAAAATTTGTTTCACCGTCGAATCTTCAATTTGCTCATCCCAGAATCCGCAATACTGATTTGGCGGCGGTCCCACGAAGTCAAACACCAAGAATCAAAGGGCAGGGAATCACGTGCGTATGAAGGAACAGAGTAAATGTAATTGGATCAGTACACAGTCAAATCACAAAGGGGGCAGGGCGCAATTGGTGTAGAACGTGGCATATGACGCCAGCAAAACAAGAATCCGTGAGGATTTTCTCTCTTCTGTGGTTGAAATATGCCTTTTAGTCCCATCACCTTCCTCAACGTTCCATCGTGCATAAGGTGGATATATATAAAGGAAATGGATGGATGGATGGATGGAGGGAAGGGTTTGGGGTAAGCGGGATGGGACGTAGGATAAGCTATGAATTTTCCACACAGGGAAGAGGATTTGAGAAATGAAGCTAGTTTCAACTTCAGGTCTTTGGATTTTTTTTTTGGAACGGGTCTAGAAAGAAAATGGAAAAGGATTTCTCGGCTATAGCACTAGTTCACTGACTGTGAGATCAGACATCGTGCTCTGCTGCTTCTGCTATTCCCTTGCCGTCACCCATTTCCTGGTCAATGAACGAACAGAGGAGCAAGCTCTGGCCTAATCAAAATCTCCACTGAAGATCTGTCGCAGAATTAGGCTCTATCATGTCTGCTATACGAATCAGAAATCAAATCTCCCTTGACAGTGGAACGACTTCCAGTCATCTTGTAAGAACGCGAGCCTAGAAGGTCCAGAATTATTGATGTTGGACTGTTTCAATATTAAACCCTTCGTCACCGGGTTGTGGTCATTACACGCGTAGTATTCATGTTGGGTGTGTATCGGGTTCGGCTACGGTCCTGGACACCGGCTAGTTGGACTGAGATTGTCTGCTGATTCCTTGGTCCGTCCAAACAAAAGAAAAAACATACGCTAAAATTTACCGTAAACCCCTCCACACTCCCCTTTCCATATTCCTCAAATGCACCAGGCACAATTAGTTTTCGGTAGAGTGGCGAAATTACAAACTTAAATTCGGAAAGAACGCTGTTCAAATATCGGCCGAAAATAGCGCCTTTCTTGCTGACGGTTTCTTGAGGTTTTAACCATTCTCTAAAGTCCAAATCACTACACAGCACATACACCACCTTGTAAGTGAAAATATCTTACGTTTAACCTTAATATCATTCACTTGTTAATCACAATCAAAGTAGGGTATTTTATTGGTAATGCATAAACGAAAATCTGCAAATAATACAAATGAGTCGCGTTGGGATACTTTGGCACAGCGCAGAGTGATAGCCCGAATATACGCTGTTGTCAAGGCATGCACCGGGAGACGAGCTTGGAAGATATCTAAAACCATGCTGCCTGAGTAGCGACGATCATAATAGGAAAATTAGGAGTAGGATACAAAGAACATGTGTTTATAAATAGTTATAATAGTTAATATAAAAAAGTTGGAACTAACTACCTGCAGGCTAACTAGCCCCATTCCCATGTAAACTAAACATATTTAGAAAGAGGGCTAAGAATGTAGTTACAAGCAAGGCAATTGAAGTGGGGATTGAGTGTAAATAAGTGAAGTGATGTGAAATGTAATGATGTGGAGTGAACTGACGTGATATATGTGAAGTGATTTTGTTTTGAAGTGAAGTGAGTTACGGTGAAGTTCTTAGGGACAAAAGTACCATGTACAGTAGGGTCACCTTAAGCCGAGGGTACTTGACTGTATTGTGACTATTTCATTTGTTGTGTATCTTGTACTGCGGTTGTTATAACTTGCTTAGTAATGTGTGCGTTTGTGTGTATGTGGGTTTTGTAATATGTGGTGTTTTGGTAATATGTGTACTTGTATTTACTGTGTTTTTATATTGTTTCGTTTATGTATATTTATTCTTATTTGTTTTGTCTGTACTAGTGTAAGGACTACTGCCACCGAGTACAAAAACAATTGCAGTAATAATAATGATAATAATAATAATAACAATGAAATTGATATGCAGTCACTAAGGAAACGAAAGACCAGTACGCACCTTTGTACCTGTCGCATTCTCACAACCCCATTTTTGCTTTCAATAAAGAAAACTAGGCTAAAAATATAAAATATGAAGAGTAAATCTAAGAATTTGTGTCGTAAGAGTTGTTGACATTAAACCCGAGGTTCCACGTTCAGTGCCTTTGAATAATGATAGTTTCCTCTCTACAACTGAAATATGAAGCTAATCCATGGGGAAACAAGCTATGTGTGAATCTGTTTTCAAAGACGGAAGTAGGTTTTAACGTTTAAAATCAGCAAAGACCAGCGTTTGAATCGCACTGCACAGCCAGTAAAAAAAACAGACTACTTCTAAAATGAGCCATCCCCGTTGTGTGTATATAAAAATTAGGTGTGGGTATCAGTCAATAACACAACGATATCTAAAAAATATGTTTAATAAAAGATGAAGTAAACTACATGTTTCGGCCTAATGTGGCCATCATCAGATTTTCATCCGAAAGTATGGTGGTAGTGCTTTACAGGATTGGTATGGGTATGTCATGATGGTGAGATCTCAGCATCTGTGATGTTTGTTATATAACAAACATCTTATTTAGATATTGTTGTGTTATTGACTGATACCCACACCTATTGTTTAAACCAGACTACGTTTTCTGTAAGATCTAATGCGAAGAATAAAGCTTAAGAACTATGCACAATCACATTATACGGAAGATATGTTTAGGTGGAATGTTAATTTCGTTTCAAAGAAATGATAAGCCTCGAAACATCGAGGGGAAACCCTTAGATGAACGAAGTGAGAATGTGCGTAGTAAAAAGGGAAAAAATGAATTGAGACTTGTGGGGTATTTCAAAGTGGAAATTATGACCTGCTTTTCTCCGTAACATTTACATCAGTGTGCGTATGTCGCACTAAGCATGCGAATTAAATTCCTAAATGTCGCGCTTATCCATCCGTCTGAAGGTTTCAAGTCTTAAACTGCTGAACACATATCGATGAATTTGGAGACCTATACCAGAGGTTCCGAGCGAATTTAATTTTTGTCTGCATCTTTCCACCAGACCCGTAATTTAACACTCGTGTTATTTAAAACACAAACACATCTTTATCGATTTTCTCAGAACTGACTCACCATACTAAAAATGTGTACATATCTTCACTAAGAACATTCATCTTCAACCCAAAACAAATATGCTAAACGTTTGGTTAATTACAGGACCAATCATACCTGTCTCTTTGCAGCATGACATGAACATAAATGTTCATTAGGTAGCTTTAGGTTTCTGCCCATCACCGGCATACTTCCCCTAGTGCACCTAATAACACCTGCACCACACACCCCTCCCATCAAACAGGCACAACGCATGCATCAGTACACCCGCTCCCGATACACCAGACCTGGAAAA
>Ga0136643_10010874_pt1 | contig 13463 bp, 14 predicted proteins | sample TergutLab28metaG_FD_96883 | JGI IMG/M metagenome (GOLD analysis project Ga0136643, IMG submission 96883) | Labiotermes labralis P1 segment gut microbial communities from Petit-Saut dam, French Guiana - Lab288 P1 (version 3) (version 3) | ecosystem: Host-associated > Arthropoda: Insects >...
GGTCATAACTCCGTAACCGTCCAAAATCGGACACATGTTTATATGAACTTTTTTGATCACAAAGACCTAGGAAATCACCTCCTGCAGTTATGCCCTAAAGTCGTGAAACACCCTGTATAAAATATAAAACATAGTTGCAACTGCTTCTGCAAGTCAAGTTATCATTACAACTTCTTTTATGACAAGTGAAATGATTTACCCGATGTGGAACACAAACAAGGGATCGTTGAAATGTGACCTTGTCATAGACAAATAATGCAGGCAGTGCAGAATGGGAAATATAAGATTTGGAGGTAAACAGAACAGAAGACTCACCATGCTTAATCTGAAGGAATAAAGACAAATGCATGCATGCACTAATATACTACTACAAATAATCCATACCTCTCTGTCCTGGTCTCCACAGTAACAAACAATAAAATATCACGAGAACTAAACCACAGCTATACCCAAAACATAACCTTAACCGATACTTTTAAATAACCAACTTGAGGCACAATTTTTCATGTATGTTTATTTCTGTTCTCTACATGTTTTGGGCAGCCATGTACCCATCATCAGGAGAATTATTGTATCAATGCAACACCTGGTTTATATATGCATACCAGACGGTCATCTACAAAGAGTGACATAAACCAGGTGTCACATTGATACAATAATTCTCCTGATGATGGGCACATGGCTGCCCGAAACATGTAGAGAATAGAAATAAACATACATGAAAAATTGTGCGTCAAGTTGGTTATTTACAAGGATCATACCAGGATGCACGGTCAACAAAACATAAAATAACCTTAACTATTGGTCTGAAATGTGATTTACCAGTGAGATACTGCGTGAACTGAAGTGTAACTACACAAAGACTGATAGACTGTAACACCAAAAAACTGGTCTCAATACTGAATTGCCAGTGACAGACTACGGCACCTAAACTACTACTACTACTACTACAACTACTACCACCACTACTGCTACTACTACTACTACCACCACTGTAACACTGAAACATAAATGCACCTGTCATTGATAACACTGCATAAACAATACAACACTGCGTGAACTAAACCACTCGTACACCAAACACATCATAACAGTAAGTCTCCATAGCAGAAGGCAAACAAAATTATGTACCAACAAACTACTACTATAGCTACTACTCACACCACACATGCACTGTTCAGTATCATAAACAAACTACACAACTCACACTGGTCCCACACAACCCTGGCTATACTGTCAGTAATCTAACTGCACTGTTCAACAGTTGGGTATTCAGCCCACAACCACTGACTTTGCTGCCTGCTTTACCACCTCATTATTGGAAGACAAAATATGTTTTAGTTCAACATTAAGGAGAAATTATAAATGTTCACATAAATTATAAAATAACTGAAGCATGTGGCAACAACCAACTCAACAGCATATGGTACATTACAGAAATAAATGGTATCAAATTATAGCAGCTGCTTAGCTAGGATAATATATATAAAATAAAAAATTCATTACTTACCAACATGCCCAATAAAGACGACATTGACATGTTCTTTCTTACTCTTAGTTTCTTCGGTTTTGTTTACAGGTCGTTTCTTGGGCTTGATAACCTCTTCTGCTTCGTCTTCGTCTTCCTCAACTTCTGGTTCATTTTCTGGTGTCAAAAGAGGGTCATTATCTCCATCAGCTGCTTCCTCCCAACTATCTGCAGGAGGCGGAGGCGCCCCTTCCCCAGGAGGCTCTTCCACTTCAATCCCTCGACAGCAAGCCTCATCTGCAACCGTTCCACCTTCAATCAACACACAATTTTGCAATTAAAATTCAACGAGTAAAACGTTTGTAGCTATAACTGGCGAATGGGATATAACTTCAAAAATACTACAAAAAAATAAATAAAGGAAAACTAGCACTTATTACACTCCCACCACACACACGCTGAAGTGTCTGAAAAACGCTCAGCTACTCTAAAACCGAATGCAATCTGAAGACTGTCAGAAGTATGTCATTCAATTCTAACCTACATTATCATTTGCTTTAAAACAACTTATTCTGCGATTCAAACACAAAAAGCGATCTAATGGTCCAACTGGTAAGTGCATACCATTTGTAACAGGAACTTCCTCATCGGGTGACTCTGGTGATTCTGTTTTCGGGAGGGGTTCGGCTTGTCTTGGTAGGAATGAAGGCACAAATTCGGCTGCATTCACGTTCAACGTGGAAAACTTCCCAGGCAGATCGGAGGTTTCGCCAGGGTCTCCTGCACCATTATCGGCTTGTTGTTCCCACGAGTCTGGAGCTCCGTTGTTAGCCATTTTATATTATTGTTAATATTGTCCAAAATTAGATAACACAAAAAATACTTCCAGAATTTCTTCTTCTACTATATCCGCGTGTGTTCTCTTCCTTTACCGGAAGATAATGGCAGAATACGATCTGGCACAAGTTTATGATAGTACGAATGTTACCACCGGTGGAAAGAAGAAGTATAGTACACAACATAAATAAATAAACTGAGCAATAATTTTTCAGATCCAGCGCTAAATGTGAGTAATATAATGTTATAATAACTAATTTGATTTTACTACTGAACACTGTTCCAACTTCAACGCTAAGTCTGAAAAGATTGACTGTAAATCTAAAAGTTTGAAGAATGAAAGACTGAAATTAGCGTTATTAATTTTTCCCCAATTTTTTAATGCAAGAAGCATTAATGAAAAGTACATTTTATTTACAATTTACAGAATTAGTAATATGTCCGACTAGGATAGTGACGTTTTTATTATTATACGCATCATCCTTCCACCAATCATGCAATGAGAAAAACTACATCCCAAGAGCAGCTGTTTACAGTCTTGCGATAACGCAACACATTCTTTTTTGAGAGGAATGACAGCGTTATCGTAAAACATACTGACGCACTGAATCTATAGAGGGAACTTGTACAGTGTCACTCTAAGTATGACTCGTTTTCAAATAGTCAGTGTGACGTACATTACAGAGAATTTAATATTTTGCTGTTGGACGAGGGAATTCTATGTTGGTAGCACTGTAAGTTTGGTTAAGATCTACTACCGTTCCTTGAAATCCAGGTAGCGATTTTAACCTGAAAGCCTACACGAAGATTTAATCCGTCTAACTTGAAATGTTGCGTATTATAAGCGTGATATACCTGGTTAAAGTGTAGCTCACCGTCTCGTCCGTACCGGAACTAATGTTGTTGGAAGCTCTTGGCGTACCTAGGGGAATACGACAACCGTACTTACCCATTTGAGCTTTCTTTTTACAGGTGAATTTACCAAACACGTAGTAGTTGCGGGATCTGCCTGTTTATAACACGACGTGTTTGACACACGATGCCATTTCGACGCATGTGGAGAGGAAGCAATCTGGACAGATTCATTAGGCTCTATTCCAACAGAAATATACTGAAGCTTCATGAACGAGGAGTGTTTGAAGATTTATTTCCAGAGACCTCAGTGTAAGCGCGACAGTTTTCACGAGTGTGTTACATTCAACTACATCATGCAATTTGAGATTTTTGATGGAATAGTCGTGTATTGCTGTGCTATTGAGGACAGACTCTCCTGTAGTGGGTTTACAGAATATTGGGTTGGGTTCCGTCTGTGAAAGAATGAGAGTCGTATAGAATGAAGGGAAGTGGAAGAAATAAAGTGTCATATTTTACTGACATGAAGTATAGCAACATAATTTAAAGCAATCTATCTAAATGAATATACTGTGTAGCCTGATAAAATTTTTTTTCAGCCATTGTGGTATTCAGATGCTTTTGTTTAGATGCTTTTGTTTGTACTTATTCTGTGTAATGTCAATTTACTTTGCAGCCATGAAGTGACGGATCTTCTGAATGCCAGACCACAGTGTGTGTATGCAGGATTTGATCCAACAGCCAGTAGTCTCCATCTCGGAAATTTATTGGTATTGATAAATTTGTTGCATTGGCAGAGAGGTGGACACAAAGTTATTGCCCTTGTAAGTTGTAATATCATTTATCTACTGAAACCAGCTAATGAACTTGAAGGATGGGAATTATTTGTGAGAAACTGGTTATTGTTCAGCTAGTGAAGAATTTCCTTATATATTTTTTTGGAAACCAGAGGTGCAGTACTGAAACACAACAGGCAGCAACTGATCCTAATTCTGAGTCACATCAGTCCAATCCACATGTTCCTGGCATAGTTATTTAAGATCCATTTTTAATATGTCCTCTCCACTATTTTTCAGTCTTCTAGTTTCCAGATTTTTCAATGAAATTTTTTTGTGTGTTCTTCTCATCTCAGGGACCATGGTAGCACAGTGGTTAAAGTGCTGTGCTACAAATCGGATGGTCACTGGTTCGATCCCAGCTGGTGTCAGTGGATTTTTCATTGACATAAAATCCTTCCGATCCCACTATGGTCCTGGGGTCGACTCAGCTTCTAACATAAATGAGTACCAGGAGCATTTCCTGGGGGTAAAGGTGGCTGATGCATAAGGTTGACAACCTACCACCATCCTTTGCCATTGTCACGACATCTGGGAACCTTAACTTCCTGGAACCCTCTGGGCCTGTAACAGGACTGCTTTATCTTTTACCTTCTCATCTGTCGCATATATATGGTATGTACGATCCATTTCGTGCTCCCTGATAGTGTCTTACTAATATCTGTGTGAGGTGTGGAAATCATGAAGCTCATTATATATATCACAGCACTCTGGTTTTGTTCATCTGTCTCTGTCAGTGACTTATGATGAAAACACAATGTTTGTGCTTCTATCTTCAGATGTGGGGAATGAACGTATCTGATGGATCCCTTAGATAGAGCAGCTGAAGATGGAAGCATGTGTTATAATTGTAAGTCTGCTGGTTGAAGTCCAACAAAAAGAGGTTGCTTCAGAATATAATACACCATTGTCAGAGCTGTATAGAAATATTCTGTTTTACTTGTTTCTCAGAAAATTTTAAATTGTGTTTTTATGTGAGTATGAAAATTCAGTGATGGTCACACTATAAGATTAGGCTATGGTCCTGTTGTTTTCAAACATAGGGAGACAATTCTGCATGGACATGATTCTGGTGATTCTGTTTTTGGGAGGGGTTCGGCTTTTCTTGGTAGGAATGAAGGCACAGATTTGGCTGCATTCACGTTCAACATGGAAAACTTCCCAGGCAGATCGGAGGTTTCACCAGGGTCTCCTGCACCATTAATGGCTTGTTGTTCCCATGAGTCTGGAGCTCCGTTGTTAGCCATTTTATATTATTGTTAATATTGTCCAAAGGTAGATAACACAAAATATACTTCCAGAATTTCTTCGTCTAGTATATTTGTGTGTGTTCTCTTCCTTTATCGGAAGATAATGGCAGAATACGATCTGGCACAAGTGACATGACTGTTATAACACAACTATATTGTCAATTATACATAGCACGTCAACTACATGTTTCGGCCATCATCAGGTTGGATACAATAATCGGAGAAAACTACACACTATATAATATGATACAGTATAACCATCAGTGTTGGTGTAAGTAGAGGGGGACAAGATCTCGTTTACAAAGGAGTTGGAGGGTGTGTGTGCAGAAGGTTTAATATGTAGATCTATACATTGTCATGTTACTTTATGAAATCATAGACATAACATGACAATGTATAGATCTACATATTAAACCTTCTGCACACACGCCCTCCAATTCTTTTGTAAACAAGATTTTGTCCCCCTCTACTTGCACCAACACTGATGATTATACTGTATCTTATATTGTGTAGCTTTCTCCGATAATTGTATCCAACCTGATGATGGCCAAAAATAGTATTGGCTGAGACATGTAGTTGATATGTTATGTGTAATTGACAATATAGTTGTGTTATGATGGTCATGTCCATGCAAAATTTTTTCCTTATGTTTGAACTAGCACAACAGGAATGACACTCAAAGTTGCAAATGCAATTGCAAATTCAAGATCTTTACATCAAGCTGATTGAATTTGCATATTGTATTAGTTCATCTACTTTGGTATGTACAACCTGATGATGGCCACCATGATGGCTGAAACATGTGGTTGCTGATAGCTATCCATTGCTGATAGCTATCCACCATCACTAGCTATAAACACCAAATATAGTTGTGTTTAGACTGCTTCACACTCACTTTGTACATTGTGATTCGATACACAACGGGGATGTCACACCTCAAAATTGTTACCATGTATTATGTGGCTGTTGTTTGATGCTTGTGAATGTTCCTACGAAGTGGCTGGAAAAATATGATTTACAAATAGTACTTTCAAATCAGAGGCGAAGTTCTCATGTGAATATGAAGATTATTGTATTGTGGGAATTGATGCCATTTGGGCTGGTTTTTACCAGTGTTTCAGAGGAACTCCCTGTTCTTCAGTTATTTCATCTGTAAAGTGTTAGTAGCAAGTAACAATAACTCCATGGATCAGAGTCCATGAAAAGCTGGTAGTTCCTCAGCTAGTAAGGAATTTCCCCACATTGTATGGAACTAGATAGTTCATTACTGTGTTTACAACAGCTTGCCATTTGCCCCTATCCTAAACAAGATGAATCCAATCCACACTTCTGTGTTACATTTTTTATGATCCATATTCATGTTATCAAGTTAGTCTTTTTCACTTAGGTTTGCCATCTAGGGTCATTTCTGCCATTCTGTTCTATCCTGTAGGTATATATGCCCTATCCACCTCATCTGGTTTGATTGTTCACGTAAATAATATTTGGTGAGGAGTATAAATTAAGGAGCCTATCCTTTTGTAACTTCCTTCTGTATCCTGGTACTTCTTATCTCTTAGGCCCAGATATCTTCTTCAGCACACAGTTCTTAAACTGTGTTCCTTAGTATCAGAGGCCAAGTTTCAAACTTATATTAATTAACAGGCAAAATTATAGGTTTTTGTATTTTAGCTTGTTAGATGATAGACATAAGAAGAAAATATCCTGGACAAATAGTAGGAGGAAGTTCTAGAATTTAGTCTGCTCTTATATTCTTCATGAATTCAGTTTTTGTTTGTTAGTGTTCCAGTTAGTTGAACAGATTTGCAAATGTTTTATTAGCTTTGACGTTCATAGGGACGTGCATTGTAATATATTTATATATTAAAACAAACCAGGTGCATCAATGTCTCAAATTTATTATATTGGAGAACACTCTACATGTTTTGGACAGTCTTTCCGTCCATCGTCAGGAGTTAAAGACTGTACATACTGCAACAGGCATATGTGAAACAGATACTGCAGCCTGCTTGCTAGCAAACAGTTGGCAGTATCTGTTTGACATATGCCTGTTGCAGTATGTACAGTCTTTAACTCCTGACGATGGACGGAAAGACTGTCCAAAACATGTAGAGTGTTACTCCAATAAAATACATTTGAGACATTGATGTATCTGGTTCGTTTTATTATAGAAAAAAGTTTTATTAGCTGTCTTCATGTTCTGATTTTGTTCTCTGTGCTCTTGATGACGATTGTGTACAGTGGAATGAAATTAATCTGGCACTCCGTCTAGTTCAGCACTTGAAGTTCATTCCAAGACGGAAAGTTCCACTGTCCATAACTTACAGGGCATGTACTGATACATTGGCTTTATCTTTAGTTAGTTTGACCTTAATGAGCCCTTCGGGCTATTGTAATGGCCTCAGAGCATGCAGAAATGAGCAAACAAGGTACTGCTGGCAAGAGGAAATGTTCAACTTTAATGATTCCCCAGACATTAGGAGGCTTGAAAGTGGCAAAAGCCAAAGTGAGGTTATGGTCTTCTTACACGCAACAGACACTGAAAGATTAGTGGAATTGGACATGGTGTGGTGTAAGTGGTTTACAGCTGTGTATTTCAAGTGAAAACTTTGATAACTGAAAAAGCCAAATCTTTTATGTTAAAACAAAAGTACCTGGCAAGAGGACGCTCTCTGAGGGTTGCAGTAAAGAATTACCTTTGAGATTTTTATTTTTATTGTTACACCATGCATGTTGTCGAGTTACTCAATTATTACACCAACCACTGCACATATATAAAATTTACACATTAAAACATTAAAAAAAGCTCCGACATGTTTCGGTCCTAAGACCATCATGCCCTGCTACGGATGTGCAGAATGCACATCTGTAGCAGGGCACTCTTTGCAACATAACATTACACAACACAGCAAGCTGCCACAACACCCAACTTGTACAACGAAATTAATCTGCGACTATTTCTAGTGTGACTTTAGCAAGGAATATATAGCTCCCTGATGATGGTCTTAGGACCGAAACATGTTGGAGCGATTTTAATGTTTTAATGTGTAAATTTTATATATGTGCAGTGGTTGGTGTAATAATTGAGTACCTTTGAGAATTAGGTCATTATAGGTACTGATGATAATCTTGTACCTGTCTGGTGCTATGGTACCATATTAAAGGAATTATACTATACTCAGTTTGGAAAGTAGGCTGTCCTGAATGTTGCACCTTTTTGCCAGACTAAATGGTCTCAAACTTAATCAGACAGGGATCTCGGTACTAACAGGTCGGTAAAGTGATGTATAAAACAAATGAAAGTGCTAATGGGAATCACAAGTTAGAAGTCTTCAGCAGTTTGTAATATTTATTCCCAAACTGAATATTGTGGTTGTGTTGTTAATGTGTTTGCTTGTATTTTGGAGGCCCTGTTTTCAAATCCCAGCCCAGAGGCCAGACAGCCAGCGGTATTGTCTTGGCTTACTGCGGTCAAGTGAGACAGTAGCTGGAAGAAAACCGTCCAAGCTATTGCAGCTCCTTCCACAATTTTCTGATTTTTTTCTCACATTCATTGTGTCATTTAAATAGATTACGTTGGTTTGGGCATGTACAGAGAATGGAAGGAAATAGGATTCCCAAAAGAGTAGTGTTATGTATGAATCTAGGAACAAGATTGAGAGGCAGACCAAGAAATAGATGGCAAGATTTGGTGGGAAAAGATGGAAGAGTAGTTGATGGAGAAGGGTGGCAGGAAAAAGTACATAACAGAGAGGAATGGAAGAAGCTCCTGAGAACGGCAAGGAATCGTCACATTCTGCACGTGCCAATGGAATGAATGAATTCATTCATTCATTCATTCATTCATTGTGTCATAAAGGGCACAACTGCAATTGCAGCATTAAGTGACACCAAGAACAAGATGGACTCGTCTTAGTCTCTCCAGTTTTGCATTTATGATGAATTTACCTCCTCTGTAATTTGTGCAGTTTGCAGTTGTGTAATTTGTTCATGTTGTATGTCATAGGTGGGTGGTGCAACTGGCAGAATAGGGGACCCCAGTGGTCATTCCATGGACAGGCTAGAATTACAGTCGGCAGTTGTTAATGCCAACGTAAGTTCAATAAAGGAAAACATCCAACGTGTCTTCAGGAATCATGAGCAGTACCTGTGGGATAAACATTCAAGCACGCGTACGTTAACACCAGCAATGTATGTAAATGCCAGTCTGTAATTAAACAGCGGAAGTACGTGTGTTGATGTACTTTCTGTGATCAGCACGATTGTCTTTGTTTCTAGGATTGTGGACAATCATGAGTGGTATTCAGAGCAGAATGTCATCGAGTTTCTGAGTCGTGTGGGACGTCATTTCCGGTTGGGTACCATGCTGTTAAGGCACAGCGTTCAGTCCAGGTTGTCGTCGGAAGTTGGCATGAGTTTCACTGAATTCTGCTACCAGGTGTTCCAAGCATATGATTGGCTCCATCTTTTGCAGAGATATGACTGCAGATTTCAAGTTGGTGGCAGTGATCAGATGGGCAACATTGTATCTGGTCATGACCTTATCTCCAGAGTTGCATGTACTACAGTTTATGGTACAGTTGGAAGCTTGATACATTATTTGTTAGAGGTTAACATCTCTTATAACTGTGATAAAGTACAGTTAAGGGAACACATTCTTCTAACCCTTTGGGGCTGAGATTAAAGTGCCTGGTGGGAGCTAAGGAAGCCAAAAATTTAAATGAGGGCTGTTTAACCCTTATCCTGCTAATGTGGAGAATAGGGTGAGTTCCTAATAATGCCAACAAATGGTAGATGGGATTTAACTTAGCGTTTAAAGGGTTAAAAGTTAAAGCAATCCCATTACAGGCCTGGACAGGCCCAGAGGGTTTCAAGAGGTTGAGACTCCCAGATTTCAAGATGATCGGCACATGAAGGTGGTAAGGTTGTCAGCCCAACACACCGGCTCAATTTACCCCCAGGAAATATTCGTGGTTCATATTTATGTTAGAGGCTGAGTCAACCCCAGGGAAGGCTGCTGAAGGGGGCCATTAAGTGGCCATCAGCTATGCCTGATGTTCAGCTTTTTGAGTGTCACATGAAGTGGTGGGAGTGTCTGATGTTAGAAGCCAAAGGGTTAATGTTATCCCCGCAGATCAGGTACTGTATCATTATCCTCTTATTACACTTGTTCGTCTGGTACTGTCTGGTTGTCTTTGTCAGAGTGTGCAGGCAGGAAAAGGACAGGCAATTATGTAGGTGTATCAAAAAGTTTCGAGACTAGTTCCATAGAACGCCAACCAATAACGGTACGTGAATGCAAGCGCTGTGCTTGGGAGCAGGGAACGTCGCCACTCAGTATGCCGAGTGGTGTCGCTGTGTGAACATTGGGAGTTGCACAACATGAGTGTTTGTCACCACATGTGCCTTCACATTTGCGATTTCAGCATGGACGTGATACTGGAGCAGAGAGCAAATGTCAAATTCTGCGTGAAACTCGGCATATCTGGAGCAGAGACTTTTTAAATGATAAGTTGTGCGTATGGAAATGAGGGCATGAGTCATGCGAGGTGTTTCGAGTGGCACGCGCACTTCAAGAGAGGCAGAACATCACTCGAAGACAAGAGGTCAGGGCGAACTTCCACGAGCCCAGCACCTAAAAATGTGGAAACAATTCGGTGGCTTGTGCATGAGGATCGTCGGAGAACCAATAAGGACATTGCTGCAATCGTTAATGTGTCATACGGAACAGAGCAGACAATTCACACCTATGATTTGAACATGCACCGCGTTGCTGCAGAGTTCGTGCCCAGGCTTCTGACCCCAAAGAGAAAGAGCACCATGTTGCAATTTGTCATGAGCTTCATCAGCGCATCCTGGATGACCCATCCTTCTTGTCAAGGTTCATCACTGGGGATGAGAGTTGGGTCTACAGGTATGATCCCGAGACTAAACAACAGTCTTTGCAATGGAAGAGCCCAGGATCCCCAAGACCGAAGAAGGCGAGGCAGAGCCGCAGTACGACCAAGGGCATGCTCATCTTGTTTTATTCGAGGGATTGTGCACCATGAATTTGCCCCCGAAGGCCAGACTGTGAACACCGGGTTCTACTGCAGTGTTCTTCGCCATCTGAGGGAGGAGATTTGGCAAAAACGACCTGAATTGTGGCGCGCGGGCGCACCCTCCCACCGAGCTCTCGTAACTCGTGAGTTTCTCGCCCACAACAGCATTATCACACTTCCGCATCTACCTTACTCACCAGATTTGGCACCTTGTGACTTCTTCTTCTTCCCAAAGATGAAGCTGCAGTTAAAGGGTCGCCGCTTTGACAGAGTGGAGGAGATCCAGTGGGAATCGCAGAATGTTCTTGGTACGCTTCAGGAACAGGACTTCCAGCACACGTTCCAGCAGTGGCAACGGCGCTAGGATCGACGTGTCATTGCACAAGGGGACTATTTTGAAGAGGATGCTGCCCAAACTTAAATCAAGTAAATACATTCTAGTGTATAGGTCCAGTCTCGGAACTTTTCGATACACCCTTGTACATGAAAGATGTGGGTCATTAATTTTAGAAAACCAACAAATTCCACATAAAAAGCCCCCCCCCCCCACACACACACACACACACACACACATGCACGTGCACACGCATGATTTTTTGCAAGTTGTTTATAAAAGGGAACATACCACATTGCCTGGTATGGGTGGCAATAAAATAATGGGAATGGTTTTACTTAACTGTTGATCTTGAATATGTGTGCCACATGCCATGTGGAATAAGTAATTAATAGTTTAGCGCAATGTTTATGAGTACCTTATTTCTGATTTATGTGGTCAGCACTGCTGTGTTATGAGAAACGTCACACTTGCTGTGTTTATTGAGGCAGTGAAATAAGTCGTTTTGTCAGGATATATGGTGTTATGATAAATAATGTAGCCAGTCATACCGCTCTGTCTGCCATCACTGTTTGACCTGTTTATCTCATGTGGGCAAAAGGTATGATAGCCAGACGTTGAGCCAGGTTTCTAAAACCTGCAGATCCATTGCACTGTCATAACAGTGCAATGGATCTTTAACACGTAGTGTAGTCGTGACGTGCTATGGGCTGGATGGTCCAGGGATCGAATCCTGGTGGTGATGAAATTTTTCACACCCATCCAGACTGGCCTTGGGGTCCTCCCAGCCTTCCATACAGTTGGTATAAGATCGTTTCCCGGGTGTGAAGCGGCCATGACACAGCCTTGACCAGTCACCTCTATCTGTTACTGAGGTTGAAGGAAGAATACTTCTCTACCAATACCACAACCACCACCACCACCCCCAGGCCTTCAAGGCCTATTGTGCGGTGAACTTTACCTGTACATTGTGTGAAGGATTTCAAAATGTCTGGCATGGATATTGTTATCGTATGTCAAGTACATCCGTACATGATATGTGCTGATCTTTTCAGTCTCTTTCCAATGAGGTAAGGGCATAGAATTAATTTTTGAGAGGGTGGGGAAGGCACCAATAGGTGTGATTTATGCTGTCCTAATTAATAGGATAATCTTTACAGTGGTGGATAGTGTGTGGCACCTACGGCTTAATGTGTGCTGTGAACTATGAGGGGACTTACAGCTTGATGTGTTTTGCAAACCATGAGGGTACTTGGAGCTTAATGTGTGCTGTGAACCATAATGGGACTTAGAGCTTTATGTGTGAAGTGAACCATAAGGGGACCTGCAGCTTAATGGGGGCTCTGAATCATGAGGGGACTTAGAGCTTAATGTGTGCTCTTAATGATTAGGGGACTAAGAACTTAATGTTGTGACGTGAACCATGATGGGACCTGCAGCTTAATGTGGGCTATGAACCATGAGAGAACCTGGAGGTGACCTGGCATTTTTCACTTTTTCACAAATTTGCCAGCTTGATGAATTTACAAGGCTTTCATAGTCTGATTTCATGGCAGGATCGTCACCTTGCATAGACAATCTTCCTGCAGGTTCGTTAGCATGCGCTTATTGTAAATTGACAGATGGTTCAGAACTGGGATAGGTCAGTCAGTTTAATGACTAATCTACAGGCTGAATAACAGCAGTGGTGTACCGAGGGGCGGGGGGGGGGGGTTTGGGGTGTTCAACCCCCCCCCCCCCCCCCCCCCCCCACCCCCCCCCCAAAAAAAAAAAACAAACAAACACAAAAAAAAAAAAAAAAAACAAATACAATTTAAAAAAAAAAAAACAAACATACACCTAAGA
>Ga0136643_10010875_pt1 | contig 13463 bp, 9 predicted proteins | sample TergutLab28metaG_FD_96883 | JGI IMG/M metagenome (GOLD analysis project Ga0136643, IMG submission 96883) | Labiotermes labralis P1 segment gut microbial communities from Petit-Saut dam, French Guiana - Lab288 P1 (version 3) (version 3) | ecosystem: Host-associated > Arthropoda: Insects >...
TTGTTTCAGTATGATGATACCAGAGGCTGTTTAATGCAATTTTGACCTCCTGATTATGAGCACATGTGCTCGAAACATGTAGAGGCATGAAATAACTTATTGTAAAGCAAAAAAATTTTGTGCATCAAGTTGGTTAATTACTGAGATAAATACATTTTATGGTCAATATATATATATATATATATTTTTAATCATGCCTGTATGAGATAATGTGGAAGAATATGGTACAGCCAGACAGGTCCCAAATGACAATATAATACAGTGTATTAAAGATGTGATTTGAATGCCAAATAACTAAGAAAAGAATACACACACATACTCATTAACATTTGTTAATTATTTCTTTTCCATAGCAACAATAGTTATGCCAAAGCACCACCATGTTACATTAAACATACATGGCCAGCCTTGTGGTACAGTAAAGTTGCCAGTTCAAGTGTATTAATTCCATTCCTACTTGCTTTTTCTTGATTTTTATATGTAAGGAAAACCACAGAATAAGTCAGTGTAAGAGGCATCACTGGCCACTACTCACTCAGCTGCGAAAATGCAAAGTGTTACATACCTTGAAGAGGGAATACTGGCGTGAGTTAAACCTGTTCATTCCACTGAATCCTTGACATGGAGGACCACCACACAACAGTTCAACTTCATCTTTACAAGGTAATAACTGGCCCTTATCATTGGTTTTCTCTCCCTGACAATAAAACAAACATCCCATGTTCACTATACTTTTCACAATTGGTGTATGATTGTTTTCACAGACATATACAAGAAAATAGTTAAATACAACTCTGTTACTCTTATTTCAGCCAACATCTTTCAACTACATTTTCAAGTATGTCTACACCTCCATTTTCAGGGGTCTTTCTACTATCACCACTTTCTATCACATTTTGGCTATTGAAAATATCTTTCCCTGTCACTCCATACTACATACAGCCAAGTTACAACAATGCATCTCTTACAGCTTCATGAATAACAAATTCCCAGACACAAAGCTTTTTCATATATAAAGTTAAATTTTTGTAATCTCACCATAACTCCCATAAGAATATTAAATTTTTGAATGAAATGCTGTCCAACTTCAGAAGTTCATGTTCTTAAGATTTTGAAACAGATATTTTCCACTCAACGCGTTTCTTCGACTGTTTGAACTTGAAGCTGGGAGTGACAGGCTGTCCCAGACATCAGTAACCAACTAATGGACTGGCCACATTCTGAATATAACCAAACATATGGGCCACAGAATTGTGATCTCAATCCAACTAAATGAGCTTGGTAAAGCCTAAACATGGTAAAAGTCCATTGAAACAGGAGCTGGTACAGGTGTTAAAAAAACCATCATTATGGCTCCAGTACTCAATACAATCAGATTTACATTTATGAAGCATAAACACTGCATCCAGAAGAGAATGGGATTTATTTTATTTTATTTTTTTTCATATATCTTATTGTAACTAGCGACATCGTTTTCTATGAACGAAGTGTTTGCTAGTGCACATGCACCATGTGACAACAATTCTTGAATTCTGCACTGTTAATATCCATTCAGTCACTAGCACAGACAGTGCCTTTATTTATTCCCATGAGAAAGAAGAGATCTGAAAACAAGAATGAGGAAAGGGGGTTGAAATATCCCTATGCATGCCTCTTCTTCCACGAAGCTCACCCCATCACCTGCACACACAATTATGCTGTGCCAACCTCCACATGTGCTGTAGTTTCAGTTATCTAAGTGTTCCCCTCCCTTCAGTGCCAACACCAGTTAGAGAAATAACAGCAAGCTGCCATACTAGGACCCAATGGTGTCTTGCCTGCCAGATGAAAAATAGGTCTATAATTTCTTCTCCAAGGAAGGAGAGCACAAAAGCTAAATTCTTAAACACCCCAGCAGCATGCCATCTGTAACCATGATGGGTCAGCTGAGAGCACCACCACATAACGTTTTGTAATAGGCGGTGAGGGAAAATGTGACAAAGCTGTTTACATAACTGAGAGGGAAGGGGAGGGTGGAGAGAGAGATAGAGAGAGACAGCCAGAGTTATGGATAGCCTGATGGAAAGGTGCTGCAACAATAACTGTTAAATAACAAATCATGAAACGGACTTTGAACCTGTGTGACAACATAACAAACTGGTAGCAGCAAACTCCTTTACAGAAATGGTTTTACTTCACTTCACAATTTGGAAGGGACAAACAAAAATGCTTGTGGCAGAAGCCACCCAGGCCACACAAAGCCCCAACATTAGCATTCCCTTCTGCCAGTTTAATTTTACTACAGATCCCTAAAGGAGCTGGGATATTGTAGTCAGTCTAATGACTAGCATATGGGCTGACAAACTGGGGTTTGAATCTCAGCCTGGATCTTGGGCCCATACATCCTCTTATTCAAAAAGCACCTGGGTTCTTTCCCAGGGGGTACAGCTGCTAGAACATGAAGTTGACAGCCCATCTCCAATTAGTGCAAGGTTAAGAACTAGTGCAACTATCCTTTAATCCCTGCTACTACCCCTGAATGCATGCAGCACACTAAGAGGAACTAAACTTTCACCTTTATGGAAAATTCTGACAGAGACACTTCAACTAGCATGGTGATGCAACAACAGAAGTTAAACACACACTAGGACAGAAAAGACAATGGACATAAGACATATCACAAAGGGAAACATATGAACATGGAAAAATTCTACATAGACAACTTCAGCAGACAAACCTTCCTTTTAACACCATTACCAAAAACCTGATTTTTGACACAATATTCATATAATTTTAAAACAAAGCATAAAAACCTACAACCCACCAAACAGGCAACACAATCCAGTACATGCCCACTATACACATACAACTACCATGTAAGTATGGTACACAAAACACAACCTCCTCACATTAGAGGAAAGCCTGAAAGTGACCTACTCAGGTGAAAACACATTTTAAAGAACACCCACTGTTATTGTTACAAATAATAAACATAACAATAATGATGATGATGATAATAATAATAATTAAAAACAAAAAAGAGAAAACATGCACACCGATAGATGTGGCAATACCCACAGACAGAAATGTTGTGCAAAAGGAAGCGGAAAAGAAGTTAAAATACAAGAGTTTGCGTGTATAGAGATACAACGAATGTGGAACCTGAAATGTACGATTGTACCAGTAATAATTGGAGCCACTGGAATAGTAACGAGAAGTTTAAAGAAAAATTTGGAAGCTGTACCAGGAAAACACTTGATAGATTCACTACAAGACAGCTATACTTGGAACATCACACATAATACGGAAAGTACTGCAATGTGAATCTTGAAGCGTGAGCGGTGGGGATCACCGCTGGTTCAAGAGAAGTACCAGGAAGAAATGCCTGTGACAAGAGACATACATATTGTATAATAATAACAGCAGCATTAATGTGCAACATAACCTATACTTCTATTTAAATAAACTTTCACTGTATTTCAATCTTTAGTTTTCTAGGTAGGGTTTGGGAGGACAAAATATCCCGATTTACATTGTTTTGTCATCTTATCTCATACAAAATACAGACATACATTCATAGCTAACTTGAGCAGCAAATTGCAGTCATCTGTAAACACAGTACAGTCTGGGTTGTTGAGACGGAAAGCATGGGCTGCTGCTTCATCCTTTTCAATAGCCCAGCAGCTCTCAGATATGCCAGACTGATGTAATCCTTCTGATAAACCTGAAAAAAAGAGTTACAACTAAACACTGTTTTATGCCATCAAGTTCTATGAATTCCTTGTAAGACATTTTTCACATCAGTGAAGTGGGAAAGAGATTCTTGATTTCAAACTTTCACCCTGTTCTGAATGTTGTATGCTTTCTTCTGGGTAATTCCCTGGCGTCTGAATTTTATATGCAGAATTATAATTATATATAATTCAGAAGCTGGGGAATTACCCAGAAAAAAGCATACAACATTCAGAACATGGCGAAAGTTTCAAATCAAGAATAACTCACCTCTATGGGGAGGAAACTGCAAGACAGAATCGAGTATTCAAAAAAAAAAACTCCGAATCAGCATACAAAATTCAGACGCCGGGGAATAACCCAGAAGAAAACACACAACATGGGAAAGAAATATTTTTAATATGTATTTTAGCTTTCCAGTCAAGCAGCAGCTGTGACTAACATATAATGTTCAAAATTGTAATTATGCCCTTATACATTTATTAATAAACTCATACGTCAAATCTCATCAAATTCTAAAAGTACAGGGCAGACACTTTCAAATTCATGTCAAAGTGATGATAAAAATTAAAAAATATAGATCAAAATTGAAGCTCAATAATATTCTAGTAACAGCTGCTAATATTAACTTTCATCAAAATTCATTCTGATGAAAGTGATAGATCTAAAGTGTATCTACATACAATGACAAAGACTTCTTAAGATTTTTAGTTTGGGTCAAAACAGACACACTTGAAAGTTATCCTGTAATTGTAACCAAAATGATACACTGTGCAAATCATCTGTTCAGCATAATTCTATACTGTACTTATCAACAATCTTACACTTACTTATAGACATATGCAAGTCGATACTAACACACATACAAGTCTATTAACATGACATACCCCCACATCCAGCAAACACATCCAGAGACCGTAGCCTTGTATGATTTTGGGGCCAATCCACTATTTTGACCTCAGTTTTCTTTTTCTCTTCCACTTCAGATTTCTTGCCTTTCCCTTTCCCCTTTCCCTAAAACAAAGTTAAATTTTTAACTTCAGTGATACTGCACATATTAACAATCACTAACCACGTCACGAACAGCATTGCTCATAACTTCATCATGTGGCCATGACACAGAAAGTGACTTCTCACCACTTAGGCCCGATTTCAGTCCAAGGTTGATGTGGGACTTTTTATGAATGTGGCACTACACAAAGTTTCTCTCAGTGTATGTTACTTCTCTCCTGTCATTGATCATTTCACCAGTGTTGTGTACACATCATTATCAGGAGCAGAAAAGATACTCCTAACACCACAGTGGCAAGGGACTCTACTGTAATTCCAAAATAAATGAAGTAGGTAAGTAAATTTAGTTATAAAGATGGGGAAGGTCTGTTGATAATTACTCAACACAGATCCATTTTTACCCTCTCCATGGTATCTCTACCTTGTCTAAGGCTACCGCCGGGTGAGAGGGCTTGCATGGCCAAATGATCCTAAGAGCTACGCCAGCGGTAACATTAGCTACTGGTAGGGCCACCCTTGCTGGACAGGTAGAAGGTGATGGCCCAGATGAAAGGGGATACTCTGGTCCTCCAGGTTGGGGGTTTGGCGTAAGGCTAACAACCTCACCCCTAAAAAACTAATTGTTACGAAACCTTACAATAAGCCTCGGAATGTAATGAATACCCGACGACGACAAAGGACTATGGATTTGACATTTGGCACGTGGAATATTCAGACCATGCTGCAGCCAGGGAAGATGATGGAGATAGCCGATGATGGCTTGGTAACATAGAAAGAATGCAAGACACCGCGATTCCAAAAAAAAAGATGTTGTACGGAAAGCTGTATGCAACAAGACGAAGAGGAAGCCCAAAAATGAGATGGCAGGATGACGTGTCCACGGACCTGATAAAGATGGGAATAAATGAATGGAGAGAGAGAGGAAGGGATCGAGAGGCTTGGAGGCGTATTGTAAAGGAGGCCAAGGCCCACCTCAGGCTGTAGCGCCACCGAAGAAGAAGAAGAAAAAGAAGATCCATTTTTAGGTATCTTTGTGGAGGAGGGGTGAAATTAATATAAGCAACAAAATAAAAAAACAAATATGACAAGTGAAAGGTACAGCTGTCACTGTGTTATGTGCAATCTGACAAAAATCAAGTGCCTACAATTTTCTGACACCCAAACTGTAAGTGACGTAAGCGTAAGGCCGACATCCTCAGTGAACTCATTCCTAATTTCCCTGAATTCGTCCATGTGGGGGTGTTCTCTGCGTTTAGTGTAGCGTACATTTACAGACACCAGAAATCTATTAACCAAACACACAAATATGTCTGCCAATATTATAAGGCAATCTCAGAATAACTTAATAAACTTTCGAAAGATGCATCAATAGGTGTTGCAAACAAAGCAGAGATAAATAATTCACATCCATATACACTCATAGCCATGTGGACCAGGCACAACACTAGCACACTTCAGAGATCACAAAAGGCTAGTTCAAGTCCTGGTACTGGTGTAAGTTTTCTTTTCTTTTTGTTTTGCACATGCTGTGTGCACACAAACACTCATAAACCTATATTACTTAAGTACAGTATAAGTTTCAAAAGTTATATATGTTCAGCATTGGTGAAGCTAGATGTGTAATTGAAGAAGATATATGTTACTTTACTGTACCTTCCTTTCACTGGCATTCCGACCAAAGGGTGTTAAAATGCGACTGTTGACAATCAACTTTATTTGCAAAACACTGCACATTACAGATTTCCTTTCTTGAAGTATAACACTTATCAGGCTGGTGTCAGTGTGGAATCAAATGTGAACTGAATGTAACACTGAGACAAAGCAACTTCACTGAAAGTGTCCTGACACAAGGGTCCAGACAGTACTGACCAATAAATATCTGGTATAAATAAATGTAATGACTAGAAGGCAGAGAAAAGCCACATACACAACAAGTACAAGGAAATTGGAAATGCTTGAAATTACAAGAGCTGTATTGTTACAGCACTTGAGGTTAGTCTTACACAGAGATCCCATCTTTGAAAATTCAAAAACCAGGACATACAAATACATTCAGGAAGTGTGTGTGTGTGTGTGTGTGGGTGGGGGGTAGAAGGCAATTATTTTAACCTCTCGTGCAACGGAAAAAGCAGAATAATTTATTAATATTATAACAACAAAATAATTCAGACAAAAATTATGAGTGTTACTCAAACTCAGATCACTTGCTTTTTTCATTAAATATCCATTCAACCTTCACAGTATCAGCTGAGCTTCTGCAATGACTAATCTATACATCTTCCTCTTCCCCTCCTGTTGCTTTCTGTCAGTGACTGGTTGATGGCTGTCCTGCTAGTACAGATGTTTTATTCCACCATGAGAGAGTCAAATAGTTCACATGCATGGTCAGAAATATCACATTTTTATGACTTGGTAAACCCTAGCACATCTGGCATCTCAAACTGACTTTCGCAGGAAAATTGGTTTGAATGGGATCCCTAGTTGTAGCAAATTTCGGACACTTGACATATGTTGCCATGGGTGTACAATAACATGCAGCCATGGAGGAGTGATGGTAAAGCTCCACAGTTTTAACCTGGGAACTTTGAAATTAGATGTACAACAGGAATACAAAACATCCAAGGAAATCAAGACTTCTCTCTATTTTTTTTTTCAACAGATTCAGACAGCATGTTGGAAATGCACAAAAGGTGTATAAGTAGTTTACTGCAGAAAGAGCAAATGGTATCAGACAACTGCGCACAGATTCAGTGCTGGTAGTGTTCTAAATATGCTTGCTTATAAGGAAACAAAATTCACTTTACACATCATTTTCTTGTAGCATCTTACCTTTCCTTGGTTGCCAAGGTTCATAGCATGCACCGGCGGTTCCTCAAAGGTCTGTTTTATACTGCTGTATGCCTGAGAGAAATAAAATCTGTGGGGGCCATAGCTTGTCCATTCGTTCAATGAAACATTCAAGTTCTCACTAAACACAATATAGCATTTGCCCACCACCTCGCTGAAGTTCAACACACATTCTGTGGACAAAGAGATATATAACTAGTATTATGACTCTCTATTGGTAACGAACTATACAATTTCCTTGTCCTTAGTATTTTGTTAAGGCAATCAGTGCTCACGTTTGGATTTCATGATTCAGCTGTGTAGGGAAGGTTACTTGATGTTTTTCAAAGCATTACAGCTGCCAGTTTCATTGTGAGTGGATCTGCAGAGGTCAAGTGATGGCCCTTATATGGAACTGGCAGTGGGCAGGACATGTGAAACGAAGAATGGGGAAAGGAAGACCATGTTACCAATGAACAGGGGAGCATTCCCCAGGGTAATGACAGGGTTTTCTAGGAACACAAAGGGTCATCATGACTACAAATGAAGAAAAGACTTGCTGATGGAGGATATGAAAAGAGGTGATTAACAGACCTTCCCACAAGCTGGAAATAAAAAGGACAGGAAAAAATTGTCTCTCTTGGTGACAGAGAATCTGCAGTTGGTCTGCTTATGTCACCTACAGCTGTTGTTTCATCTCAAGGAGCAGGTGCATACAAGCTACTCTGCTCAAGTGGCACAACACACAACAGCCAAACAGGCATAGATCTCCACTAGAATCTCTGAGTACATTAGAGGCACCAGTCTGGATAGCCAGCATTCACTGGTGACCAAACACTCTACAGAGATGAAACACCTCAACTTTGACAGAGTGGAGTTCATAGCTAATGTCCACGCTTACGTACCTTGCATCATCAGAAAAGCCAACAATGAGATAACAAAATGCCCTTACAATTGGAACTTGGATGAATAGAGTCTAAGCTCAGCCTGGTCACACCTCTTCCCTCTAAAACCTCCACTCACCTACCTCCCCTTAAAAACAGCTGAATATCACTTGTGCAGTTCAACTAAAGATCCAGATTTGAGGTTCTCAAAGGAGTGTTGCTTAAGATTTACCATTACCTCTTGTTGAAAACTCCAGGTTTATAGACAATCTTTTCTTTCAATGGCCTCCAAATGTCTCAAATTTGCTCTTCACCCCTAGCCACAACCTCCTCCCCTCCACATCCCTAGAATATCTTTTTCATTACCCCTTTTCATGACTAGGACATTCCCCTATTTGTTGGCGTCATATTCCTCCTCTGCAGTGTAATACTGGTGCTACAGGTGCTTTCACATCAGCCATATATCTTTTTAAGAACTGCCCAGATTAACTCTGGACATGTGTTAGGCTTCATTCACTTCCTAAATCATTTCTCTGTGCTCTGCTTGTTTAATTATGTGTTTCTATTTTAACCAAGAAAAATACTTTGATGTTTGCATACAATGTTCCTATTTTTTAAGAACATAACTATTTTCCAAATACCTAATTATATACAACAACATAACTTACTACACAAAACTGCACTTCACAAAACACAGACACCCTCACTCAAACATACTACACATGCACTCACACACATGCACATGCATGTATGTTCAGCAGTAGCAGCAGCAGCAGGTCATTTTAACAACATTTTTACAATACACTGACAGAAGTATTTTATTGAAATAAGAAGATATGTTGTATTTATCATATATTTTTAGCTATGTTTTTGTATTAATTCAACACACCTACCATATTCATGTGTGCACTGTTCTCCTGTGTGACGCTTCCAATTGTATTACACTGCACTCCTTGATGATATCCAAGCTGGACTAAAACACGTTGGACATGTGTTAAAGTTTGCTGCATGTTCTCACCCACAGTGTATGTTGTCAGTTGTTTGATTCTTATTACTAGTCAGCATAACCTTGCCTGCTGATTGCACACATTTAAAAGATTTTGTTACAGGTCAACCAAAGTATTTCCATTGCATGGATAAGCATTGTGATATATATTGAAGTGATGGACCCATGATTCAGCACACACAACAATCCTGTTGAGCAGGTCTAGCCCGTCATCGAATCCTGGTGGGGGTGAGATTTACCGCACCTGTCCAGACCGGCCGTGGGGCCCACCCAGCCTCCTTTACAATGGGTGGCGGGTCTTTCCCGGGGGTAAAGAGCAGCCGGGGCGTGACGCTGACCCCTCACCCCCTTCTAGTGCCGTGATCAAGAAAGAGTAAAGCTACACCTCTACTCCTTCTATGGGTGGTACGGCCTGTACAGAGCCTCAGTGCCTGTACAAGGGTGCACTTTAACGTTTTACTTTTATGTCTAGTCCATCAGCCTCTTAGTAACAAAGGTGTTCTAAAGCAAGCCAGTTGAGGTCATATTGTGCTCAAGATTCAGTTCTCTAGGAGCCCAGCGAGCACAAACTTTTCAAAAGTGCAGTCCCTCATGCATTTTGCTGCAGGCTAACACATATGAACATCCTACAGTGTCCACCACATCTCCTGTGCTTACCCATCTGTTGGCTCCAGTCACTGCTTCCACCTGGTTCACAGCTGCATCTACCGATTTTCACTGAACAACACTGTATGTCAGTGTCTTCCAGTTTTGAATGTCCATGTGCATATTTTTGAACCCAGCTGCAAACAGCTTTAGGTGACAAACAATTCGTGCCATACACAGAATGCATATATTCATGAATACTGTTGGCCAATTGTGCTTGCACCCACTAAAAACAAACTACAACAAGCTGATCTCTTGACTGTGCACTCCTGTAGCACAGTCACTAACTTTGACTCCTTCAGTCACATCACTTAAATATGTGCAATCTATTTGCAATGTGAAACCACCCTGGGGTGTGCAGCCACCTACTGTTGCAAACTCCAACCCATCTGGCACACAAGTGTTGAACTGCAATCATATGTGACTTACTGACTTACCTTCACACATATATAATGTGTAAAAGTATGTCATTATCAGTGTTACTTGACAATGAATGTGCTCAGTCTAGAATCCATCCATAAGCTTGGTCAACATATGTATGTGTTACTGAACCACGTGTCACAAAAAACTGACAAATAATGCCTCTACAATGCCAGTATAATACTCTGTGAGTGCAAACGTACCTCAAACCAGCCTGACAAATAAGATTATTTTGTTCATATTGCTGATTTCTCGAAATCTATACTAGAATCAAGGGTGTGCAAGGCAATGCAATACAGTACTTGCCTTCCTCACTCCAATAACACATGTTTAGATCCACCTGCTGACTCAATGATGGTCCTCTGTGTGTGTTTTCTGGACGGTAGAGCTTGTTTACACGGATCCATATATCAGAAAAGGCTGTGACATTATCAGCGGATTTTAAAAAGATTGTTTTGATGTGACCAATACAGAATGGCTCTGGTGTCTCCACATTTGATCCCTTCACATGGTCTGTTGACTTACGATAGAACTCAGGATATAATTCTTCATCCACCTAACATGAAAACACAAATTATTAAAACGTCATAATATATGGATATCTGAAGGGTCTGAAATTAAAGCTTCACATCAGGCATTTCTGCTGGACTAGAAAGTCAAAACAAATATAAAAAAGTGCCTGCCTTGTGCAAACCACCTACAGACATCAAACACATATGACAAAGTTAAAACACACTAACAGGTTCTGGTGTAACACAATGAAAATATGCTTCAATTCGGAAAGAGACAGACAGCCTCCTGGAACATAGTAATATCCTCTTGTCTGCCAAACATTTGGTGCATTTTTACACAACGCATACAGACAGGCAAGACAAATTTCTTTAAAGTGATGGAAGGTGCAGAGTGCAGTAAAATGTGCACATGCTTATTAACTCCATGGAACAGAAAATTCATGAGAAGATAAAAATATAAAACAGGTAAAAACATAATTCTGAACATTTTAATCGAAAGTGAATTATAATGCGAACATACAATTACAGATCTTTCATCATCATCATCATCAGCTCTACAGCACTGGGTGGGCCTTGGCCTCCTCAAGCAAATGTCGCCAGTGATCTCTATCCTGGCCAGCTGCCAGCCAATTTATACAACCCATTTTCCTTGCATCATCCTCTACCCTGCCAATCCATTTTGATTTCAGTCGGCCACATCCTTGTTGACCTCCGGGGTTTGTCCGTAATATCTTTTAGGCAATTAGTTTTCATCCACTTGCACAATATGGCCTGCTCACCTCAGTCTACTGGATTTAATTACATTAACTATATTTGGTTCATTGTAAAGCTCTTTTAATTCTCTATTGTATTTCTTCCACCAATCCCCTTTCTCGCGTATTGGACCATATATTCTGCGAAAGATTTTGCATTTCGAAGATACTCAGTTTGCTTCCATAATTTTTTATTGCAGTTTAGGTTTCTTTGGCGTATGTGAGTACTGGCCTCACAAGTGTTTTTTTATACAAGAATTTTTGTCTTCCTGGAAAGTAACTGTGACTTAAGCTGACTTTTCAGTCCAAAATAAGATCTATTAGGGGCTATAAGATGTTATGTAATATCTTCTGAAACATTATTGTAGCCAGTCACCAATAAAACCAAGACAGGTGAAATTATCATCTCAATCAAACTACAGATCTCTGATGAATTAATTGTGCAACCACTGTTGCAGTAGAAAATCAATAAGTACCACATTCAAGGGGTGTGCATCTGTAGACTTTGTTATCCAGCATGGAATACGCACATGCCATATTGCCATCTGTGGCCTATCCAGCTCTATAATATTGTTCCACATTATCTCATAAATGGCACAATTTTCAAAACCAGTTATGGAAAATAAAATGTGTATTTTGATTTTCTCTACAACATTTGTCTGAAACATTTCTCATTCTAAGAATAACCAAGTGAGATATGATCAACAATGTAGATATCTCTTCATGCAGAGTACCTGCTGTTCCTGTCGAATTTTAATGAAACTTGAATTTTCTCAACAGATTTTTAAAAAAAATGCTCAAATATCAAATTTCGTGAAAATTCATCCAGTGGAAGCCAAGTTGTTCCATGTGGACAGATGGACAGACATGACAAAGGTAAATGTTGCTTTTCGTAATTTTGCGAACATGCCTAAAAATGAAGACAATATGTAATTCCCCCCACAGGTCTCTTGAACTGTGGGAAGGCATGGTGTTCCAGTACGCAGTAACCATCCGCAAGTCTGCATAATGTCTGAAATAATTACACATACCTTCTGATCTTTGTTGCTGTCCTTCTTTGTAAGAGTAACAGAGGCTGAAGCCTTGAACTTGAAAGATCCAGGCCGTAAGAAAACTGATGTACCAACACGATACTCTTCTCCCCTAAGTCGTACAACACCATACAGCACCTGAACATAAACAAAGGGTAGTGCAATAAGCATCTCAATTTATGCCACATAATCAACACAGTTATCTATACAGTGTCAGGCACTTAAATTCTAGTTAAACCACAGAGTGAAAAGGCATGGTTAAACAGATTAACACAAACAATTTTGATTCGATAAACAATTTCTATAAAACATATATCAAAACATATTTTTTGATTCAGCAGAACTCATATAATTATTGTACATTTTAAGTCAATCCAATGACATCTATGGGAGACAACATAAAATATCTGAATAATTACTTGCAATATGAGGAACTGTTTGTCATGAAAGTATTAAACAGAAAGGCAAAAACCGAAAAAGATTGGATGGTGCAACAGAATTATAACAGTAAATACAGAAATTCCCATGTCTGTCAGATTTGGTGAGTATATTAAGCAAGTGGCCATGAGGATTAAAAAAAAAAAAAAGAAAGAACAAAATAACAAAGAACAAATTAAAAAAAATATATAATATATTATATAAAAAAAAAAAAAAAAAACAATAAA
>Ga0136643_10010877_pt1 | contig 13462 bp, 10 predicted proteins | sample TergutLab28metaG_FD_96883 | JGI IMG/M metagenome (GOLD analysis project Ga0136643, IMG submission 96883) | Labiotermes labralis P1 segment gut microbial communities from Petit-Saut dam, French Guiana - Lab288 P1 (version 3) (version 3) | ecosystem: Host-associated > Arthropoda: Insects >...
ATTTAACACGTAATTTTTTTTTTTGTTTTTGTGGATGAGGTTTTTTTTTTTATTGGGGGGTTCTGTGGTATTTGTTTTTGGGTGTTGGGGTGGGGTGGTGGGGCGAGGAGGGGGTGAGGGGGGGAGTTACAGGTATTGTGAAATTTAAAGTGCTGTATACAACTGTAAAAATGGGGTATGCTTCAGTACATTCAGAAACCAACTGCCAACTTGAAGAAAAGGAATGTTTGTTTAAATCACTCATAACTTTTGGAGTGCATGTGGTATCTATCCATTTAATTACTGGTTACACTTTGTTGACAGTCTTATTCCACCTCTGAAAATGAGCATGTATTCCTGCACAGTAGAACTTGCTCTTTCTCCTTTGCAGCCACTGGTGGATGACATTCTGTAGTGCTCAGTAATTGGCATCATGGTGTCATCTTATTAAGTTTTCTGCGTTTTGTGTACTGTGTTGGACGAAGTTTTGTGGAGAAAGTTCAAGTTTTCTAGACATGTATGTGGCAGAGCAGAGTACTTGATTTACACTAAGAAAGTGTGATTACAGCTTCTATTTTTCGGCTTGAAACTTAATCTGAAACATATGCCAGACTATTACCAGGGAAAGTGGGTCAGTTGACACATTAGTAAGAGCCATACACATTTGCAGGTACTTCTAGTGCAAAACTGGAGTTCTACAACGTAGGTGGGAGCACCAGTCTCAAACTCTGATTCATAATTTTTAACCCATGAATGCTCTGCATAACTGAAACAAGTATGCATTTATGCTGGTGACAAGAACTAAACAAGCCCTAATTAATACATTCCAGAAGTTAAAGCAGGAAGCAATAAAATATGGATTAGTAATAAACCAAAATAAAACAAAATATATGAGGCATTCAAGATTACAAACCAACGTGAAGAATAAGGAAATAGAAATAGAAGGAATGAAAATCGAAGAAGTAAACTCTGCCAAATATCTCGGAACAGTTATGAATGCGGACAACTTAATAGAAGAAGAAATAAAAGAAAGAATTGCAGCTGGCAATAGATCCTCCTTTGCAAACAAAAAGGTATTCCAAAGCAAACTAATAACTAGGAAAACCAAAGAAAGGCTGTATTATATGGTAATCAGACCAGTAGTAGTATATGGATCCGAATGTTGGGTATTAACAGAAAACATTAAGCAGAAATTATTGGTATTTGAAAGGAGGTTATTGTGAAGAATTTTTGGCCCAACGCTGAAAACAAATGGAGAATGGAGACAAAAAACAAATGAAGAGCTGGAAAAACTGATTAACCATGAAAATATAGTAAGGCACATTAAAAGTAAGAGACTGAGTTGGGTGGGACATGTTGAAAGAATGCCTGTTGAAAGAGTAGTTAAAAGCATTTATAAATGGAAACCACACACAACAAGACTGAAAGGAAGGCCAAGATTAAGATGGGATGATGACGTGAGAGATGATTTGAGGAGGATGGGAGTAAATAATTGGAAACAGAAGGCACAGGAAAGGAAACCATGGAGAGGAATAATTGAGCAAGCCAAAACTCACAAAGAGTTGTAGAGCTGAGGAAGAAGAAGAAGAAGAATGCTCTGCATAGCAGTATATAATGCATGACCTGAGCTTGGCCAGGAGCTCACTTTTATACAGCTTTTTGGAATCCTAAGGATGTGGTGCTGTCGGCCATCAATCATGATTTTGTGCATAACACCATGTCTTCAAATTCAAGAGTGGAGCTGTAGACTGTGTTACCTGTGCAACTTAGATACTGAAAATGACTTTCCTGGTATGGCTAGTGCTGCTTCTCTAAATTAATTTCTTGCTAGTGAAATTGTAAATACCCATCAGTGAATTAAAAAAAAAAAAATAAACACACACACACATTAAAAGCCTTTTTTTATTTTATTATATTTTTTTTGAGGGGGGGTGGAGGATGTGGTAGGGGCCACTGGAAGATCCATGAAGATTTGTTAACCATAAGTTACAGAAGCCCATTACATTTTGCTTTTCCATCTGCTGGCAGCACCCACCACTGATTTCAAGATTTTCAAAAGCAAAGGTTGATCAAGCAAGACCATTTATTGGGTAAATTTACATAAGGGAACAGGTATGGTAGTGACAGCAGAATATGTGTCTTGGTGTCTTGCTGGTTTTCTGCATTGTATATATTGTATACGTACAGAGAATACAGAGAGAGAGAGATACACACACACACACCAGTATTGCATGTCTGTTGATGAGCAGGGAATAGAAAATGCAGCAAGGTAAATGGGATGGGATATGAAGTGACAAATTAAATAGTTAGGTCTGTCCCAGAGTTTGCTAGCTACACTAAGATACACTTAACATGTTATGTTCTGATACCTGGTAAACTGTGATACCTGGCATCACTTTGGGCCCAAAGGTGCTAGTTAAACCAGCTTATACTATTCTGGCACTCATTGACACAGCTGTCAACTTGACAAAGGAACTTGGCGAATAAATCAATATGCAGGAGGAAGTTGTAGATACTTTATTGCATTATATCCTGTCGCAAGTGGATTTGTGGGCAGAGGTCTGACATCAGTATTTTCTGAACACAGTATATAGTGGACCAAAGGAGCAGGGCACTTGGAACAACTTTTGTTTGATGCATACACACCATACAGTGCTTCTTTCAATTACCGGCCTTGACCAAATCTGTTGTGCTTACTGCTGAAAATGCTGAGGTCTAAAACATGGACAGTATACCAACCTATGTTCCAGACTAAATTGCATTACATCATGTAACACTGTAATCCTAAACAATATTAAAAGAGTTCTTTGTTACAGATTGACATTGTTGGTTCTGATAGTGGAAAGTCATTGGACTTCAGGGAATGGCAGAAACCATGCAGCAGTAATTGACAAAAATTCAAGTAATGAGAATAATTGCTGGTTGCATGAAGAATTTGAAATAATACACGCTTGCCATCTTTGTTCTGGTAAGGGAACACTGGAGGGCTATTTTAAAGTTTGAAGTTTTGAAGTTGCTAAGGAAATTGGATGAGAGTGCATGTACAAGTCATTAGTGATTGATGTGGACATAACTGTATTTACTCAAATATACAGGGGTGCTGATAAATCCTTAGCCCGACCAGGAAGGAAATAAGCTAAACAGGGGTGCTGATAAGTCCTTAGCCCGACCAGCAAGGAAATAAGCTAATGTTTCTGTCAGAATGGCGTGAATTTCCTTCGGTGCCTTGCCTTGCAGGGAAAAAACTTGGTGACAGCTCACGTCTCGATGTTGTTGAAATCACGTGTGTCCCTGACATGCTGGTCGGGCTAAGGACTTATCAGCACCCCGGTAAGATGCCCCTCCCCCTCTCAATTTAAATTTTTGTGAAAATACTTCTGCAGAGCATGCATAACTGTGCACAATTGTCAGACAACCCCCAATTTTTCAGATGCTATGTTGGGAGAAAGATACTTATATTTAGGTAAATTTGGTAATTGTTAAGCTGTTCAATTCCATGTTATTATGTGCTGCAGTCTTTTGATGCATAATGATTCACTGGTCAGTTGTACTGTATTTCCACTGTACAGCATTTGAGGCCTGATGTTGAACTAACCTGTTGTTTAAACAAGGTATGAATTTACTAGGGTTGCTGAAAAAAGTATCCTATTTTCTGGTGATGACACTGTGTCATAGTGTGGAAGGTCCCTACTGCCACCATGTTTAAGGTGAGGTGACTATCCAGTATGTCCTGCAGATGCAGTACAGGACACATGAGAGTGGGAATTGTTTTGTGATTTTTCTCATGCCAAGCACTTTCTGCTGACCTCTGGACTTGCACAGTAACTGAAAGCAAGGACTGCTGGATAATCACTGCACTTTGAGGATGGGGATGGTAAGCATCTTTTAAAATACTGGCAATATAGTCTGCATGTACATGGTGCCATCTCATAGTAACAGGATTCTTATAGCACTGGATCACTAATGACGATTTAAAATCTTCAGTAGTTTCTTAGACATAGTTATCCTTTTAGATGAATTTTGTTCATACGTTATGAAATATGTGTGTATATATCTGTCTTATTTACAGATTTTGAAATTACAAGTAGAAGTGTTGCTGAATGTATTCCTACACATTTCAAAGAAACTTTGTCCTGTAAAGTGTCTGGTAAAGTTGTAAATAGGAGGTATGTCTGACTCTGAATGATAGTATGTAATGTTAGATACGTACTTATAATGGTAAAGAGAGATATACAGTTGATGTTCTACCAAGAACACATTGTGGTTTGAAGATGTTTTATCTGGCTGCTTTACACAATTTGGAGGACTTGTCTGTCTGTGTCGTAGTTTCAGTTAGATGACTCAGATTTTCAGGAATATTGATCTGTAATGATGCCTAATTTATGTAGGTCCATAAATGTACTTTGGTGTATAATCCCATAAACTGTTTCCCAGATTTGGTTCAAATTTATTGTGGGGAAACTTATAAAAAAGAGCTGCGTGGCTGTTCTGATATTATGGAATATTGAGCGATAATAAATCCTATTTTACTTATGACCATAAATGCATTTTTATTTTATTTTATTGAAATTTGGCAGGGTGAACTGCAGTAAAAGTTGTTGGGCATTTCTGATTTTCAATCATCTTGACTTACAAAGCCTAGTTTGCTGGAGGCTAAGAATGGACTTTCCTGTGCAGCCCATAAACATCCCACAAATTTAGTAGAACTTCAGTGTAAGAGACTTCAACTAATTTTGCATTTAATTTTTCCCATTTTTAAGTAAGCTTGTTGAACCTGAAAGGCTGTCTTTGATAATTTTGTGTACTGCATCGTGAAGTATAACCCTATCCCTTCTCATTAGAAAAGTAAACTGTCATACGTGGTCGGACAATAAAGTTAGTGAACTCGTTGCAGTAAAAGTGCTACATACCTCATTGCTGAATACCACCGTGGTCACCTTCAAAGTACTCCCCTTGGGAAGCCATGCACCAATGCCAGTGCCTAGTCCACCCTTCAAAACAATTTTGGAACTGGTTTTGTGGAATGGGCTTCAGAGCTGCCATTGTATGACTCCTGATGTCATCAAAATGCCTTCCTTTAAATATTTCCTTTATCTTCGGGAACAGAAAAAAGTCACTGGGGGCTAGATCCGGTGAATAGGCAGGGTGTTCCAACACAGTTATTTGTTTAGTAGCTAGAAACTCCCTCACAGACAGTGCCGTGTGAGCAGGTGCATTATTGTGATGCAAGATCCATGAGTTGTTGGCAAAAAGTTCGGGTCATTTCCGTCTAACTTTTTCACACAGACTTTCTAGTACTTCCAAATGGTAAACTTAGTTGACTGTTTGTCTGTTTGGTACAAATTCATAATGAACAATCCCTATAATATCAAAAAAAGTCAGCAACATTGTTTTGACTCATGATTTGGACCGACGGAATGTTTTTGGTCATGGGAATTGGCAGTCTTCCATTGTGCACTTTGCCACTTCATTTCAGGGTTGTATTGGTAGACCCATGTTTCATCACCTGTGATGACATGGTCCAAAATGTCAACTGCCTCTCCAAAAGGTCTTGGCAAATTGTGAATCTTCTTTGCTTTTGTTCTTCGGTGAGTTCCTTTGGCAGCATTTTTGCACACACCTTCCTCATGTCAAGATCTTCAGTTAAGATTTTCCTAACTGTTTCTGTATCGATGTTCACTTGCTCTGCTATGCTCCTGTCAGTCGGCCGATGATTTTCACGCACAATTTGATGAATTTTTGCAATGTTTTCTTCAGTTCTGCTTGTTACCGGCCGTCCTGATATCTCTTCCTTCAGAAAAACGTTTCACCCACTTGTAAACTGCTGTTTTCTTCATAGCATTATTCCCGTAAACTTGCACTAACATCTCTCTGATTTCATTTCCACTTTTCCAAGTTTAACAAGAAATTTAATGTTCGTTTGCTGCTCTAATTCAAGCTCTGACATTCTCGCGGGGACACACCAAAACACATGCAGGCAGTAATAAATGCCACTCAGAAAGAGACTGCCATAGATCAACAACAACACAGCTGTGAAACGCTGATATGTCAATGTCATCAAACCATACTAAGGCTTTTGTCAAGTGCTGCCACGGCAAGCACAGGGTGGCGAGTTTGCGAACTTAAGCAGTGGGGAATCTGCAAGTACCATGTGTTTCTCATGAGCCTTCTCAACATTGAATCTGTATTCTTTTTTTGATATTTTTTCGTGTGTGTGTGTGCACGTGTGTGCATATGTGTGTATTTATACACATGTCCGATCTCTATGTCTGCCTCTCTCTCTCTTTCACTGACACACACACACACACACACACCAAATTATGTGCTGTTCCATGCTTCAGTTCTTAAAACTGTTCTCTCTACTGGTTCCATTACCATGACTGAGTTTTAAAAATGTAATTAGTCAGTAAATGTGTCTTAGCTTTGATTGCAGCATTCTGTATAGTTTATCTGAAGGGGTAAAATTGAAGAAGTGGCTGTAGCACTTGTGTTTGATGATGTGGGATATTTTTTGTGTTGAATTGAAATTATCATTAAATGAAATGATACTTGGGAAGCATGAAATATTCAATTTGATGTCACGAATTCCACCAAGAGGTAAAGAAACCTGGAACTAGCAGACATGTATGTGGCAGTTAATAAGAGCTCGTGGCAAGCTTTCATATTTATATTAGGCCTAAACTTGCTTCAGCTCCAGTAATGGCATTGGTTAATGGATTTTGTGTAGGAAATTTTGAGATTTTTGTGGCAGTGAAAATTTGAATTGGTTCCTTTTCATGACACTGTATACAATCGTAGATTGTTACCGTTGGTTCAGAGGAATCTGTTACCTCCATCTTTAAGGTACAGTTTGAGACTGCATGGTATCGTAACCCAGAATAGCACAATTAAGGTAGATGAATTGGCTGTCATTACTTGATGTTCTTGTTGTTTGCAGCAATTCTGTACCACGTACTAGTGCTTTGTGGCTTACTTGCATTATATTCTAGAAGTGTAATTGTAGAGTTGGTATGTCTTATTCTAATTCTAATTTTTTATTTTCAGTTGTGACAGGGTGACATGGTTGGAAGAGCGCAATTTCTGGTTGTTTGAAGGATCAGTGTTTATAGTGGGTGTTATTTCAACAACTGTTGTTTTCGCTCGCCAGAAAATTTTAGACCATCGAATGCTGAGAAGAATTCAGAGACAGTTGGCTAGTGGTGTGTAGACTGGAAGTGGCTTAGAAATTGTGCTTGTTGTTCTTCAAGTATTATTTTATAATTATAGATTTTGTTACTAGTAATTGAGCAGAATTAATGCAAATTATTATAAAATGGAACTATTTGCAAATATATATACTGTCACAAACACTTCTCTGGGACAGTAACATTTGGACTTGGTAGTAATGGATGAGTTGTATGTACAAGTGTTATCTGAACCAGTGGGAGGTTATGTTGCTGTTCCATTGGAGACATTGATTACATTATTTACTATGAAATACTGCATACAACAAAAAAGTTATTTGATTTTTGTTCTGAAACCTGATCAACAGCCATCATTTAATGTTAGGATCACAGGTTTTACTTTTGAATTAATTATAGAAGAGAACATTGTAGATGCAGCCAAAACCTGCCAGTTGCCAGTAATGCTTGTGGGAGATGGCACCACATGTGTTGCTGGTCTCTGTGCTATATTACGGCAAGTTGTAAAAGGTGCAATAGAGCAGTCATCAGGCCATAGGTGTCATTCTCTTTTAGGATTCCGACAGGGTTGTCTTATGGCCTGTGCTGAGTCTTCAGTGTGGACCCGGTTCTGTGAAGTAGACATTATCAGCACGGTGAAGGACTTGATGTGCAAAGATTTCCTTCCCAATTTAGTGACACTTCCAGAAGATGTGGCACGTTTTGAAATTCATATGGGCCAACCATTACGTATTCATAACATTCATAAGAAGAATCAAGATTACATTAATTCCAAAGGTAGCACCCATTTAAACTCAAAGAAAGGAATTCGATGTAGTACAGAAGGAAAACATACTGATATGGGACAGAATCTAGAAATAGAACTGGAACACTCTTTTGCTGAGGGGCCATTAATGACCCTGGCTGATGTTATACTTTTCCCTTGCATGCATATAGTCTTGCAGACAGTTCGTAGTGTATATTTGCAGCCATACATTCCTCTAACAGTTCAGTGGTACGAGCGTGTAAAATTAGAAGATGGGGTGCAAGAAGCAGTCAATATCATCAGGGATATTCCTAATAAGATTGTAGATGATATGTATGTGAAGTATATATTACCTGATGTTCCTAAACAGAGTTTGTATAAAAGTGATCCAAAGAGATACAAGCCAAGAAATCGCATATTTACAAGGCAAGAGGATGTGGAAACCTCATTAAAAGTAGTGGAAGAACTAGGAATAATTGTGGATTGGCAGCGGTGTCCATTTGGGTGTGAACTGGAATTTGACTGGGGTGCAGTGCCATATGAAGCCCACCCTGAAGGAGGCCAGTTGCCAGCCTTTCGGATGGAAAGGAAGGGCCAGCAGCTTGAAAATTTGGCAAAGGCTGTATTGAAAGTAGCTAAGCCTGGTCATACCATAGTAGACTTTTGTTCAGGAAGTGGTCATCTTGGTATCGTACTTGCTTACCTTTTGCCTCGTTGTCGAATAATACTTCTAGAAAACAAAGAAGAGTCTCTTGCAAGAGCCCGTCAGAGGGTTATCAAGTTAAAATTAATGAATGTGACATTTTGCCAGTGCAATCTTGATTATTTCAGTGGGGAATTTGAAGTAGGTGTATCATTACATGCTTGTGGTGTGGCAACAGATCTGGTGATTCAGCGATGTATCAGTAAGAATGCAGTGTTTGTTTGTTGCCCATGTTGTTATGGGTCAGTTCAGAATAATCATATGTTAACATATCCACGTAGCCAGGTTTTCCGTGATTCTGCTATGACTCTCCGTGATTATTTGGTACTGGGACATACAGCTGACCAGACTCATGATGAACATAATGCCAAAACAGATCAGGGGAAAATATGTATGGGTATAATTGACACTGATCGATGTCTGCAGGCTAAAGAAGCTGGCTACTCAGTAATGCTAGCAAAATTAATTCCGGAATCTTGTACACCAAAAAATAATTTGCTGGTGGGTATACCAAAGAATTGGCAGTGATATGGAAGCTATAGGGTAATATATGTTGTCATTTCACTGATGCCCTTTGAAAGATTTTCCATTTGCATGAAAGTGTACTAAAATGCGTAGTTTGTAACAGTGTCAGTCCTGTGAACATACTTCCTGCCAGACATGTTGTGAAGAATCCTTTGTACAAAAATGAGACAGATGGAATGTGAAGCGTGTAATTTGGAGGGGGGAGGGTTCTAAGTAAATTCACTATTCATGCCAATGGTTTTGAACTCAAAAACAGTGTGGTTGAAGTGGTTACATTTCTGACTTATTTGGGAGGTGCCTTGTTATAATTTTAGTTGGAAAATCATCTATCCTGACAGATTTTGCATGGTTTTTCTTGTCCTTTCAAGCAAATATCTTATCCTCTTAAGATGGTAATAAATGTAGCTTGATCTTAGCCCTTTGGTGGAAATTAACATCTAGAAATGTCAGAATCTTATATGCACTGAAAAGAATTGACCTAATTTCTGAAGTACTTGTCTAATCACTACCAAGTTCTGTGTGAACACAGTGAACAGTATGGGCAGTGGACAGTGGACAATGATGGTTAGTTAATTTGGGGTGTATATATGACCTTTAGTTCAACTCACTAAAAAAATCATGTTTGACATAGGTATGTTGCTAGACAATCTGGACAACAATGAACAGTCCGTCTCTCTTTGTCCCACCCTCCTTTCCTGTCTCACAATGCTGGATATAGTACAATCACATTTTGGGGCCTTGTCATATTGGCCGGTGGAATTTTTTGGAGGAAAATATATTTAAAAAATCTTCTTGGATGGAGGATTAATTGAAGGTTTGTCCACTAATGGAGGTGGTGGTACTTGTTGTGTGTAGGTGTTTTGTGTAGATGATTGGTGAGATTTTTGGTTTTGGGTGCTGTAGATGTAAAAGTTATGTGCAATATGGATTCTCCCAAAGACTTCTAAGTGCCATTTCAGTCAGTCCTTCCTATCTAGTGAAATGGATAACAATTTTAGTCCTAAAGCTTATCCTGTGTCATATCATTGTGTTACAATGTTCATGTGAAATAACAATAAAAACAACAGTCAAACACAACTGACTTTAATAAATGACACCTAACAGTGTGACATGTTTTGATTCCCAAGGAATCATCATCAGACATTTCATACAGAACATTTAAAATACATCAGTTGTTCATATTTTTTAATACACTTTAGTGACATCTCAATTTCTTTTAAAAAATTATAAATTTTTAATTATTCTATAGCACATGTAATTTTTTTCTCTCTTTCAAGGTTTTCTTCCTATTGTTCTTGGATAATTGCATACACATATTGTTCTTATATACTGGTATGTTTAATAGTGGACATCAGTTTTGATTGTTTACATTCGTGCAATGTTTTAGGCACAGCAGTCAACAGAATACCTTACTCCTTAAAGTTGTTTCCACCCATTGCTACATTGTGATCATATACACACATTTCATTTCAGCACATTAATCTTCTTTGGAACAAGCTCCATGTCATCTAGATTGGATCTCACCATATACCTATCTTGTATCATTCCATTTGGGCTCCCTAGTACCTATACTTTGTGCCAGAACACGTTTTCCAGGTTTTGATGATTTTGCAAACTGGTACATATTTTCTGCTAAATCTGAAGTTTTTTTTTTTGCAACATTTGCCCCCCAACATTTTTTAATAAGTAATGCTAAACAGGGAAAATTACATAAATTATTCATATTCAAATTGTTACCAGTTTGAGGGGGGAAGGGGGGATCTACAAGTTCCAGAACAGTTTTTCACATTTTCAAATTGTCATCAACACCAATTGTTCTCCCACCTGTGTATGAGTACAATTACACAAGAACCTCATTCTAGACTTACATAATTAATGGACTGTGGGGCTCTGGGGAATGTGTTACATCCAACTCAATATACCTTTTGCAGAGTGAGAAATTCATTTGTTCTTTTTATTTATTCAAGTGGTTAGGAATACAAAACCTATTTAGGTGTGTTTTCAGTGTTTAACATTTTTTGGATATCCCGTAAGTCTATTTTCCATAAAATACATGCATTTTGTAATGAGTTCAAACATATTCTGTGACACAGGTTAAGTGAAGAGGAAGATTTCTAGGAAAGGGTTCATGGTGAAACAGCTTATTTCTGCTGGTTGCCAAGTTTTTTCCATCCACATTATCAGTTCTTGAACTAATATCTCCTTGCTCTTCATATGTTTCCAATTGTTCATTCTTAGCCAAGCTTGTTAACTGCAGTTTGGAAAATAGTTTCTGAATATTTGTTGTTCTGTCTTATTCAGTAGCATGAAATAACTGAAAATTATGTGATACACTATTTATGATGAAGCTAGGCACCTTGGCACCAGTACAAGGAATCTGTTACATGAAATGATTGAATTAGCCGGCTTTCAAGGTGATGTAGGATGGAAATCACTTAGACTTTTGCTGTCATCAATATTCACTTCACTAGACACAACATCAATACCATACATTCACACAGAATTTTGGGAAACATAGAGAGTCAACAAAGACATGAATCAAAGATTGACAGGCCAGGTTAGCTACATGACAGGCTACCAGCTTTTGAGAAGAGCTTATGAAAATAGTTGTCATCATTTTGATAGGTAGAAGCTCTTGTGAGTAGCAGGAAGACTATCCTTTCTGCCTTGTTAGAGTCATAGCATGACACCTAAGTACTGTGGAATGATAAACAAATGTGGACAGAGGTGTATCAATGTTGCTTTGTTTCTGGGATGGCAAAGATGACATGCCTGTACGTATATTATTTCAGCTGGAGGGGTTGATTTAGGGCACGACTGCTTCTTTCCACATCCATTCCAGTGCATTATTCACCATCATGAAGTCATTGGACACATAGTCTGCGGTATTGACAGTGTCACTAAATAAACCACTGAAGAATAAATAAGCTCAAAATGTTATAATGGATTATAATTGCTTCGGTATAATAACAGGAAAGTAACTGTTTTGAGACCAACAACACAGTACTATCAAGACCACTCAACAAGAAACTGAGAAAAAGCAATTGGTTTTAATTATTGCTTACGTTGTTGAAGTGGTAACAGTAAAAACAAGTAAACGTTATAGTGTGAATGAACAGAAGTTTTGTTTCTTGATACATATTCATTCACAATTATTTTTTGGTACCCTGGTCCCAGAATGTCATGTAGGTTGACACTTTGTAGATTCCATGTTATTTTTTGTGGTAATTTATTGTGTATAATTGGGCAGTAATTGTTGCCCATTATTGTTTATAATGAATTTCAATGTAATAAATACTGTTATTAACAGTAAGTGTGGTGCCTTTCTTTGATAAAGAGTGTGGTTAAGAAGGTTAAAGAACCTGCAATAATAGAAAACTCATGCTACAAACATGCGTAACGAGCTTGCATGAAGCTTTGCACTGTCAACGAGGATGACGCCTTATCCTGTGACTAGCTCTTGTAAATGCCTTGATATTAAGTCTATTGTCTAAATATTTTTTAATTACAAAATTTATGTTCCGCCGCGTAAATGGCGGAAAATTAACAACTATTTATTGAACGTGTGTGTGTGAGTGTGGCAATTTGTCTTGTTTACATTCAACGCACGGCGTCTAAAAAAGTATTAGAAAAGATAACGATTTGAGTGTTGTCACCATAAGCGGTGAACATTATGCAAGCTTATAAAAGTTGGATTGTAATAGGTCAAAATATAAAAGAACACTGTTGTGTGTTTTAGAACATTAATTGTTAGAATAATTAGGGAAATGTGTTGCATGTGTAAATAAATGAAGGTACTTGAGAGAGTTAGGGTTCGTTCCCTGTCAACGGCCATACCACGTTGAAACAGCCGGTTCTCGACCAATCAACGCAGTTAGCAAGTTTGTGCATGGTTACTACCTGGATGGGTGACCGCCTGGGAACAACATGCGATGTTGGCATTAATTTTGAATTTTTCCACCTACATTTCTTTCTAACCACTTTGACAACAAAAATTTTCTATAAAATTTTCCTTATTAATGATAAATAATTATAAAATTAGTTCTCCTCTCAGGATTATAAAATTTGTTCTCCTGTAACATCGGTATTCACAAGTAAAGTTGGAGTTTCGACAACCATTAATTTGAAAAGAGGAATGACGATGAATTATAGCAAATGCGGCATTTTGCCAAACGAAATGGAATTCAGCTCACATTTGAGCTGTGCGTATTAATTTTGAATTTTTGAACCTACATTAATTTTTACCAATTTTGACCACAAAAATTTTCTATACAATTGTCTTTGTTAATGATACAGGATTAGAAAATTAATTTTCTTCTCAGGATTATC
>Ga0136643_10010878_pt1 | contig 13462 bp, 6 predicted proteins | sample TergutLab28metaG_FD_96883 | JGI IMG/M metagenome (GOLD analysis project Ga0136643, IMG submission 96883) | Labiotermes labralis P1 segment gut microbial communities from Petit-Saut dam, French Guiana - Lab288 P1 (version 3) (version 3) | ecosystem: Host-associated > Arthropoda: Insects >...
TAAACGAAACATGAAATTGGTTACTACTAGATTTAAGTCGGGAGGGCTACATGAGAAGCATGTAGTGGCAACTTGGAATGTTGGGAACCGTCTGAGCATTTGCTTATAGACACAGGGAAACTAAGAAAAACCTGTGTCGAGGTGACCGGTTGCAGTTGTTTGTTCGGTTTACTGGCGCCAGTTACAGAAGTTCTGTCAACGTGGGTCCAGGAACCGTTGGCGGTAGGTAGGAGGTGTTGTGCAGGGAGAAATTTGAATGAGAAAACGTTAGCAGCTGATAACGGACGGTAGCATTCCAGTAAGGAAGTCAGTCGCGTACGAGTCTGGTGTAAGTGGGAGTACAGAGAAGTGACTGTGTCTGTTTCCTAGAAATGATCTAGTTTTTTAACTGGATATAGCGCTACATTATTTTGTATCAAGAATAAAATGAATAAATAAATCATCAGTAAAAAAGAAAATCACTAAAACAAAAAGTGATTCGGTGAACCACACCGGTCTGCCGGTAAGAGGATCACCTACCGGACTGAGCGAGTCGGGACAACAAAGACACAGTATCGAAAAAAGAGTGGGGTAACAAAAATGTGGTGATGTCAAAAGGAGACAGGTCAGGCTATATTTAGAGAAATGTGGAGGTAGACTGTGTGGCGGCAGAACAGTTCAGTTCTGCAAGGGACGGGGAACGAGACAGACTAGCGAGAGTTTAACCTTTTGGCGCCGGAATTATTTTTTTTTATTTTAGCACACCCTGTATATAAAATGTGAATAATACAGGAACCAAATACGTTAAAATTATGAAACAAACTGCATTTTGAAGAGAAAAAACGGAGATTATATACAATGTTTAAAATATTCAGTACCTATATTTGTTGAATAAATATATAAAATGCAACTTTATAGAGGTTAGCGTTGCGGTACGATCACTATAGTTGACAGTAGGCGTCTAAAGGTTAATTTAGACATGTCGCAAACTCCCCATCAACGCCCTACTGCGTTCGTACCTAAGGAGAACGTAGGACATTCCCAGAAGCCTTTCCTATTCCATACCCGGCCCTTGAGACCGCTGGTGTTGTCAGTCACTTAAGAGAAAATGGCCTAAAAATGATGCTCAAGTAGATACGTTAATCTATATTCTGGTGTCGACTACCCGCTACTCGGTTTCCTCGGCAGTTCGATTACGCGAATTGTATAAAGTCCGTGCTCAACAGCGGATGGGCTGCTCATATAGCACAACTCCGTAACACTAAGTGTAGACACTACGTCTTGTAGTGTTACAAACCTAATGCTTTGCGAGGATATAGGTTAGCTATGGTACTACGTAATCGGCCGTGGCTTTGTGTTTTGATTGGCTCCTTCTGTAGCAAGAACACCATTTTAATGTTCATAATTATTCCATGGTCTGACGTCTCCCCTCCCATCTGCCGACACTGAAGAATTTGGTTGACAATAGACCAAATTACGTAGATATGTTCAGATTAATTAGCACTATTAAGGATAGAAGGTAAAGGTAAAGCGGTCCCATTACAGGCCTGGAGAGACCCTGAGGGTTCCATGAGGTTGAGGATACCAGATTTCAAGACAATCGGCACATGAATTTGGTAAGGTTCTCAGCCTTACGCACCGGCCGCCTTTACTCCCAGGAAATACTCCTGGTACTCATTTCTGTTAGAGGCTAAGTCGACTCCAGGGCCAAAGTGCGGCCGGAAGGATTTTACGTCAAAGAAAAATTCCAATGACACAAGCTGGGATCGAACCAGCGACCTTCCGATTTGTAGCACAGCACTTTAACCACTGTGCCACCGCGGTACTCATATTCATAACGTACCCCTTCCCAAATTACGGCAGCAATACCACAAAAGATATTTCAGAACCACCTCATATCAGAGTCATATAATGTGCAAATAAGGGAGTCGTATAGTGCAGATTAAATTTGCTGTACTCGCGTCGTCTGGCCACGACAGACTGCAGACGGGAAAACACCAGTAGGTAGCACGAAACCGAACGAATGTTACCCGGAGCCTGAGGGATTTCCGATTGGTTACCCATAACTTAAAAGTGTCGCCGGTAGGAGTGAACGAATTGGCAGCAGATCGTAGTAAATGTGTGTGCGTTTGCAGTTAGCATACAAAACGAGGCTCTGACGCTAGATTAGAGATCGAAGGTCGCCATTAAGTTCAGAATGACGGCAATAAAACAGGATCATTTCCTGCAGACATCTCTGGAGAAAGCATAAAGAAATGTGAATTTCAATATCCAGAGGCAATAATAGAAGAATAAAAAAAAAATATGAAAGTTGGGAAAAAATCCTGCTCCATATATCACCAACAATAAATCATCTTGACAATCAATAACAGAGCAAGATTAAAAATCTAATTTTCTTGCGGATGTGGGTTCAGAAAGTGACAGTGATCCAGACTGGATTTGAGATTTTTTTAAAACAAAACTTTCAATCAGTTTTTTTATGTTTTGCTGACCGTGCATCTCAGTATGATCCTAGTAATTAACCAAATTAATGCACAAAATTTTGTTTTATAATAAGTTTATTATATACCTCTACATGTTTCGAGCACATTTGCTCATCATCAGGAGGCTAAAATTGTATTATAACACATATGGTATCATCACACCTATAGGTGGCCGTCCGGTGCACAGGTTGAGAGAGTCCCCTCTCAACCTGTGCACCGGACGGCCACCTACAGAGTGTGACGATACCAGATGCTGTATAATACAATTTTGACCTCCTGATGATATGCACAAGAGTGCTCGAAACATGTAGAGGCGTATCATAAACTTATTATAAAAAATAATTTGTGCATTAAGTTGGTTAATTACTAAGATTATACTGAGATGCACGGTCAGCAAAACATCAAAAAAGCTTTCAATCAGTGTTGTTGACTTTGCGTTGTGATATAGTGAAACGCAGATCTGGAGACCCGTAGTGACATTTCGGATCAGGGTGGTGGCTGCACTGTTAATGCTGGACTATTCTTGCAGCCTGATTTGTGAATATGGCTGATACAAAGAGCAGTATCTGTTAAATGCTAGTACATAAGGTTGATTGTTTGATTTACTTAGGGTTCGATCCCTTACAGTTCCTATGCACCTAGGCCTTATGACCATTTTTGCCCCATAATCTGATATCAGCTCAACAGAAGCCTGTCCATTTACCAAACTTCCGGATGGCCCTCAGACTTAAAATCTTATTGTCCTCTGGGTCCAAGAAAGAGCCCAGATATACTATCCGTTTCCTTCAAAAGTCAAGACAAGCAAATCCCCTACAGGTTCCCCACTGAGGCCCTTATGGAGAGAGATACCCTATCCAGAGCCTTTCTTAACATGTCTTCCGGGTTCCCCAGCAAAGGAGCCCTTCTCAGATGCCCTCCGAACTGACCCTCTTCAGAGAGAAACGCTCCAATCCTAGAGACCCTTCATCCTTATTCCAATGTCCCCGGCAGATGAGCCACTTCCAGGTTCTCCAGGGGGGCCCCTATGAAAAGAGGCGCTCATCTCCAAAGAATTTTCTACCTATCCTCCAAGGTCCCCAGCAAGGCAGCCCTACCTCGGGGTTCCCTTCACACAGCTCCCATAGAGAGAGACGACCAAACTCCAGAGCCCCTTTCAGCCATCTCTCTAAGTCCCCGGTAGACAAGTCCACTCCAGGTTGTCCATCTGAGTACTCATGAAGAGAGATGCCCGTCTCCAGAGCCTTCCGTTCATAATCCAGGGTCCCCAGTAAAGGAGCTCTTCCTCGAGGCCTTCCGCAATGAGCCTCTTCAGAGACAGACGCCCCTTCCCAAGAGCCCCCTTCAACCATCTCTCAAAGTTCCCGGTAGACGAGCCCCATTCCACGTTCCCCGCCAGTACAAAGGACTACGCCTAGTAACTAACTAACCGACTAAGTAAAATTCAGTACTGAACAGAATGTAGTAACTATCCAACTGGTCATGGAAACCACGCACGACTTGTGAAACCGAACTGTATTTCTGTCACATCAAACGCTCACATCTCTTTCGACCTACAGGGACATATTCTTTTTCTACAAAACGCATTTTAACATGAAGGGCAGTGTACGTATAAACGTACCAGCGAGACACGTTCACGTACCCATTGTTACGGTACAGAAAAATAAGTATTACGTATTCTGAGTGTGTGTCTATAGCCTTAGGTATTCAGCATGCAAAGCGCATGCGCCCTATCATATTTCCATTTATGGCCTGTCTGGCATTACCGCATTTTCCCACATTACCTTAAAAATGGCACGATTTTCTAAAGTAAAGTTATTGCATATAAAATGTGTGTTTTGGGTTTCTCTAAAATTTTGTCTGAAACATTTATAATTCTAAGAAGAATTCAGCGAAGTAAGATAATAAATTCATCGAAGTAGGATCATAAATTCAGCGAAGTATCATCATAAATTCAGCGAAGTAGGATCATAAATTCAGCGAAGTATGTTCATAAATTCAGCGAAGTATGATCATAAATTCAGTGAAGTATGATCATAAATTTAGCGAAGTAGGATTATAAATTCAGCCAAGTATGATCATAAATTCAGCGAAGTAGGATCATAAATTCGGTAAAGTATGATAATAAATTAAGCGAAGTAGGATCATAAATTCAGCGAAGTAGGATCATAATTTCAGCGAATTATGATCACAAATTCAGCGAAGTATGATCATAAATTCAGCGAAGTAGGATAATAAATTCAGCGACGTATGATCATAAATTCAGCGAAGTAGGATGATAAATTCAGCGAAGTATGATTATAAATTCAGCGAAGTATGATCATAAATTCAGCGAAGTAGGATTACAAATTCAGCAAAGTATGATAATAAATGTAAAAAGGTCTGCCAGTAGAGTAAAAAATTATTTTTCTCAGATTCTAAGGAAACTTGAATTTTGTGGACAGATTTTCGAAAGATAGTCAAGGATTAAATTTCATGAAAATCCGTCCGGTGGGAGGCGAATTGAATATTCATGTCTGTAGGCATGCAGGCAGGCAGGCACGAGGAAGCCAGTAGTCGCTTTTAGCAATTTGGCGAAAATATACTAGAAATGCGTACGGTATTTATTTGTAGAATGTAAGGAAATCTAGTCCGGTAATCGCTTACCGACGGCTTATGAAAACACGCTTCACTGTAACCTGCGTGTCACGCGTCGATACACGCACCAAACCACGCGCTTTGACACGCCAGCCGAAAACAAACAAAGGAAAGACGTGCGTGAGAAACTGAAATGTGGAATTTTAATTTTATTGCCAACCTAAAGATCCAAGAATTCCCAATTCATCTCCCTTAGGTCCAAACAAACCTCAAACCCCCCCCACCCACTCACTCTGTTTGCTTGATAATGGGGCACTTTAGTTAACCTTTGAAGATTAAAATTTGCTTGTTTCCTTCTGGCGCAATAGCACGCGGCGGGCCAGGTCCTTCTCATTCACGAGGTTTCTAGCTCGCACATAACGACGCACCACAGTCGGTAGGACTTCTCTGGACAAGTGATCAGCTCGACGCAGAGACCTCCATCTGACAACACGTGACACAACAGACAGACGTCCATGCTCCGGTGCGATTCCAACCCATAATCTCAGCAGGCGAACGGCCGCAGACGTACGACTTAAACCGCGCGGCATTTGGGATCGGCGAAGATTAAGATTAACCTCAGTTATTTTACAGACTGAGTTCCTACCGTGCAGTGGACACTTCGTACAGATTGCAAAAAGAAGAAAATAACAAAATGATGTTGTATGGGAAAATAATCGCAGTTTGTTCTGAGATCCAGAGAAAATGCACTGTGTGGGTTGAAGGTAGAATTTGTGAATGTTGAAGATAATGGTATATATTGACCACTGGATTTTGAGGTGCAAGTCGTAATGTTTTTGTCAACACCCTTTTCATAACACTTCAATTTTTTCTTCACATAACGTGTTAGACGACTTTTAACAAAAACAAAGACAGGAGATAGAATTTTAATATACTCGACCCACATTCATCTGTAGAGAATAAAATTATTTAAAATTCCTCTCTTTCTGCATAGCAATATTTAATTAAATGTGGCATAAATTAGAACAACAAATATGGGATATCAATTAGAAAAACAAACATGCGGTATTAATTAGAACAACAAATATGCGATATCGATTAGAAAACAAATACGCGGTATCGATTAGAGCAACAAATAAGCGGTATCAATTAGAACAACAAATATGAGGTATCGATTAGAACAACAAATACGCGGTATCGATTAGAACAACAAATAGGCGGTATCAATTAGAACAACAAATATGCGATATCGATTAGAAAAACAAACACGCGGTATCGATTAAAGCAACAAATAAGTGGTATCAATTAGAACAACAAATATGCGATATCGATTAGAAAAACAAATACGCGGTATCGATTAGAGTAACAAATAAACGGTATCAATTAGAACAACAAATAAGCGGTATCAATTAGAACAACAAATAGGCGGTATCAATTAGAACAACAAATATGCGATATCGATTAGAAAAACAAACACGCGGTACCGATTAGAGCAACAAATAAGCGGTATCAATTAGAACAACAAATAAGCTGTATCAATTAGAACAACATATTAGCTATATCGATTAGAAAAACAAATAAGCGGTATCGATTAGAACAACAAATATTAAATGCGATTACGATAAAAGAGACATGCAATAATCAATATCGGCAGGGAGAAAAAGCAAGACTGTAAAATGTGCAGTTCATAGCGAAGTGCGCAATCCCATTACCGGCCTGGACAGGCTATGAGGGTTGCAGGCGGTTGAGGCATTCAGATTTCAAGACAATAGGCCCATAAAAGTAGTAAGGTTGTCAGCCCTATGCACCGGCCACCTTTACCCGCCAGGAAAGAAATATTCTTGGTACTCATTTATATTACAGATTGAGTCGACTCCAGGACCGTAGCGCGGCTGGAAGGATTATGTCAATGCAAAATTCAAATGACACCATCAGGAATCGAAACCGCGACCTTCCGTCTTGCAGGGCAGTGCGTCAACCAACTGCGCCACCTTGTGCCTCATCGTAACTGTAGCGCAAATGTAATGTATTTTACGCCGAAAAGAAAAGCAAGCCGTTCCCTGCTTCCGCTTTTCACGAAACTTCCACATCACATCTTATATGGAATGTCACCTTAATGGGAAAATAGAGGCACAAAGGGCGGATATACGTTCATTTGCACTAATAAGCGTCACGTGGTGTTCACTGCCTCATTTCCAAGAAACCTTCTCTCATTTAATGTGTTATTTTGAAATTCTGCCGCATATAGAAGACGAGGACAAAACCTTATGCGGGATTTTAGTTTGCCGCCGCGAAGTAGCTGAGAACTGAGCTCTTCTGGATTCAAAAATAAAAAAAACGAACCCTGAGGAAGGGACCGATAGGTTGTCGCGAAACATCGGTAAGAAATTACCACTACTAGTTTGTAATGACCCAGAAAAGGGCAGTTATCGGCAAAAAATTATGTTGGTAACACGGTGAAATATGTTGGCATCACGGTAAAATATCATTGTGGATAACAAACCAACTAGACGTCACTTTTGTGTAATGCTTTATTTTCTCCTTTATAAGTTGCTCAACATGTTTCGGACAACTATGTGCTCATCATCAGGAGCTGACGACTGGTTAGTGTTTTCACCACGTGTAGGTATTGTGCTGTAACAATGAGTGGTGCTATTCAGATCTGTCTATCTGTGTGGGTCGATATGTTCTGTGTTTGTCTGGTTTATGGTAAATCTAGTGTGATCGGGCTGTGTGTGGTTATTATGTGGGGTGTAGTGGGTGGTGGTCTCATTGTTGTATGCAGGCGTGGTTCTGTGTGTAAGCAAATTAAAGTACATACCCGTGGCTGCAGTAAGACTGTCAAACCCGGTTGGTAGGTAATGTGTCCATTGAGGGGTTCTTAGCACAACTGGCCCTGTTAGCGCGGGGTTGGGACAGGTGGGTGGTTAGGTCGAAGAGAGGGTTTGGGTTGCCTGGGGATTGTTCGGAAATGAGTTTGCCGTTTTTGTGGAAGGAATGTATGTAGAATTGTTCGTATGTTGTTAGTAAATGTTGGCTGTGGAGAGGTTTCAGGAGGATCATTATGTTGTCTATTGTTCCGAATTGGTGTCTATTGTTTAGTAAGTGTTGTGCATATGCAGATTGTGGGTTGTTGTTCTTGATGTACCTGATGTGTTCGTGGTAACGGGTCTTTACGTTACGACTAGTTTGGCCTATATAAGCTAGGTTACATGTGTTGCATGTCAATTGGTAAATACCGGGTTTGTTGTGTGGTGGGGTTCTTGTAGTGTTTGTTGTTTTGACTAGGCGTGAGAGTGTGTTTTTGCCTCTGAAAGCTATGTTTACACCTATTTGTTTAAATAGGTTAGTGACCTTCCTGATGTTTGGGGATATGAATGTGAAAGTGGCCCATTTTTTGTTCTTCTTGGGATGTGTGAGTTGGGTGGGGAAGGGAGCTTGGGTTCTTTTCTGTGCCATGAGGTGTCTTAGGTTGCGGATCAGAGCGGTGGGGAAGTGATTGTTTTTAGCTACGTGCAGGATAGTTTGCCATTCATTCTGTAGGCGATTTTTGTGTAGAGGTAGGTTGAGCATTCTGTCGATGAGGAATCTGTAGGCTGCTAACTTTTGTTCTTGTGGGTGGTTGGACTAATAGCAGATGGTGGTATCTGTGGTTGTGGGTTTCCGGAATATGTCAATCTCCAAGTGCGGGGTGTTTCTAGTGAATTCTAGGTAAAGGAAGCTAAATTTGTTGTTTTGTTCGGGGGTGGGACAGAGTTCGAAGTTGTTTTTTATGGTGTTGGTGTAGTGGTTGATAGTATCTAGGTTGATATGGGTTGTATCGTAGATTATGAGGATGTCGTAAATGTATCTTGTGTAGAAAATGATGCTTTTTATGTCTAGTAGGGGTTTGATGTGAGTGCGTTCTAGTGATTGCAGGTGTATTTCTGCGATGAGTCCAGAGATGGGGGAAACCATGGCCACTCCTTTCGTGGGTCGGTAAATCTGATCTTGGTAGGTGAAGTAATTCTGATTTAGTATCACTTCCAGGAGGGTGCAGATTTGGTCGGTAACGGGTTTTTCGTTGTGTTTGTGTAGTTGGGTTCTAGTAGTCTGGAGGGCTTCTTGAATCGGGATGTTGACGTATAAGTCTTTTATGTCTAATGTGATGAGTCGGTAGCTGTCTTTGAGTGTAACTTTTGTGAGGTCGTTGGCTAGTTTTGTGGAGTTTTCGACTTGTGTATAAATTTTTGAGATTGAGATGTCGGTTTAGGATATTGTTTAGTTTTTTGGAGGTCTTGTAGGAGGGGGCTGTTCTGTTGTTTACTACAGGTCTGATGGGGATGCCTGGTTTATGGATCTTTAGTTGGGCCTTCAATGTGGGCGGGGTTGGGTTCTTTTGTGTGAGGGGTGTGTATTGGTTTTTGTGGAAAATTATGTTGCATTGCTTTATTGTTCTTGTGATGTTTGTTTGATATTTATTCGTTGGATCCAGGGGCGTGGGTTCGAAGTTATTCTCGGAGAGGAAGGTAAAATATGTTGGCAACACGGTGAAATATGTTGGAAACACGGTGAAATATGTTGGAAACACGGTGAAATATGTTGGCAACACGATGAAATATGTTGAAAACACGGTGAAATATGTTGGAAACACGGTGAAATGTGTTGGAAACACGGTGAAATATGTTGGAAACACGATGAAATATGTTGGAAACACGATGAAATATGTTGGCAACACGATGAAATATGTTGGAAACACGGTGAAATATGTTGGAAACACGATGAAATATGTTGGCAACACGGTGAAATACGTTGGCAACACGATGAAATATGTTGGCAACATGGTGAAATATGTTGGCAACACGGTGAAATATGTTGGAAACACGGTGAAATATGTTGGCAACATGGTGAAATATGTTGGCAACATGGTGAAATATGTTGGCAACACGGTGAAATATGTTGGTAACACGGCAAAAATGTTTTACTGAAATCCATTTTTCTTTTTCAAGAAAATTCACAATTACTTGACGGAAATGTATGGGAATTTTTATTACCAAATTTCATCCATATCGGTCACGCAATATGTACATTTAATAGCTCAGTAACACGTTTAAGTAATCTAATACTGTCACTGATCAAACTTGCATAAAATTCATGGCTGATCGCAAAATTCGTAGACAAACATATTCTACCCAGTTTTCGTGAAAATCTGACAAGGGAACAAGTCGTTGATTTTCAGTCACAGACAGACTGACGTATGGACGTGTCCTACACACAAGGCTTTCTTTTTATACTTCGTAATGATTACGCTGCGCTCGCATTGGCCGTTACTGTAAGCAACATAGAATTGGAATTTAAAAAATCATTCCTTTGGATAATATTTCCAACAGCATCCTTGACTTGAGATGCACACGGCAAAAAAATTCTTCCACTTCTATTTCAATATCCGCAACTTGCAGTACTCCTAGTACTTCTCACAACAGTTTACTCTCCTTCAACACAACTACAGTGTGGTCGGAAAGTCGCTATGCACCTTGGCTACGGTAGAGTCCAGTTGAAATGTGATGGCACACATTGACGCACGGGAGAGGAAGTTGGGAAAGTCGGTGTGCACTTAGCTCCGGTAGACTCCAGTTGAAATGTGATGGCACACGGTGACGCACGGGAGGGGAAGTTCGGAAAGTTTCTGTGCACCTTGGTTACAGTAGAGTCCAGTTGAAATGTGATGGCACACGGTGACGCACGGGAGGAGAAGTCCGGAAAGTTGCTGTGCACTTATAAAAGGTTTTGGAAGTAATGTCCACGAGCGCCTATACAGGCCTGAACTTCTTCTCCCGTGCGTCACCGTGTGCCATCACATTTCAACTGGGCTCTACCGTAACCTCAGTGCACAGCGACTTTCCCTACGCACTGTATTTATTACGCGTTAGCAATTGAAAAACACTGCTACGTGTTTCGACTACTTGGTAGGCCACCAAAGCACATGAAAGAGCAGGATCATTTTGCGTTGCTAGACAGATCACCACCATCATAAAAAAGTGGGTAAAAGTAGAGGCCAACGCAGTGGAATGGTGGTGTATTGCTAGGCAGACACAAAAGAGGCAAAACCTATAGCGAGAGGCCAATTTGAGTTCTGTAGAGTAACAAAGTGGTTAAATTTGCTGCCTATAATATCCGGCTTTAAACGGCCAACCTTTATCACAACACGTTCCATTCTAAATCAGCAAAAGCCATCAGAGCATTTGCCCACTGACACGCCTGCGGGTATCTCCAGTGGCCTGGAAGAGCTTGGCTTTAAAGTCGTCTCTTTAAAGCAGGAGTGTACAAACTTTCTTCGGCAAAGGACCGAAAACGTTATTGTGGGTTGGTTTGGGGGCCGCAAGAGTAGAAATCACAGTCTGCGGTGTAAGTTACTTGCTGACCCCATGGAGCAGAGTACTTCTTGAGAAGCTAACAGTTCCTCAGCCAGTCAAGAAATTTCCCGCATTTTATGGATCAGGAAGGTTCATTACCGCATTCACAATTTCCCGCCACCTGTCCCTATCATGAACCAGCCGATCCAGTCCATGGTTTCACATCCCACTTCCTGAAGATCCATTTTAATATTATTCTCTTGTGCACCTAACATCCCAAATTAGAAAATATTATATATGATCGGGTTTTCTTATACAAATGGAATAATATTACGTTATATTAATTGCTTTAACAAAAAAAAGTCATTATCTTAATTAATAGTCCTTTAGTCTAAAGACAAATGGGCGATTAACGGTATATTCCAACGCATTAACAAGTTAGGCATTAGAAGTTTTTGGATATTATTTAATCGCATATGAATTAGATATGTTATGTGGCGGGCTTCGAAGTCTGTATAGAATCCGTCGAGATACGTTCAGTGCTTTTACCGGGAATGGACCGCAATTACATCCGCCTTCCATCTCAATTCATATCACTATAGTCAGTGAGAAATTAAGAACAAATTAAAGTCAGGGTATGCTTGCTGCCATTCGGTGTGGATATTTTGTCTTCCAGTTTGCTATGAAAAGATTTAAAGATTAAGATAGACAGAACTAAAATTTTGCCTGTTATTTCGTATGGGTGTGAAACTTGGTCGCTGATATTGAGGGAAGAAAATAGGCGGAGGGTGTTTGAGAAAAGGGCGCTGAGGAGAACAATTTGGCCTAAGAGGGACGAGGTAATAGGGGAGTGGAGAGAGCTACATAATTAGGGGCTTAATGATCTGTATTCCTCACCCAAATTTTTCGGGTGATGAAATCGAGAAGAATTAGATGGACGAAGCATGTAGCGCAAATGGGGAGAGGCGTATACAGGGTCTTGGTGGGGAAACCTGAAGGAAAGAGTCCACTGGGGAGACCCAGACGTAGATGGGAGGATAATATTAAGATGGAACTTCAGGAAGTTCGATGTGGGGATATGAACTGGATCGATCTGGCACAGGATAGGGACAGGTGACGGGCACTTGTGAATGCGGTAATGAACCTTCGGGTTCCATAAAATGTAGGGAGTTTCTTGACTAGCTGCAAATCGGTTAGCTTCTCAAAAAGGACTCTGCTCCGTGGAGTAAGTAAGTAAGTAAGTTAGTAGCTGACAATGGGTTGTCCCGGATCCCAATATACCTTGGTAGACGTAAATATTCTGCAGTCATCACCAGATCACTTGCAAGTTGCTGATGCTGGAAAGATGTGGAGAATTGAACAAACATCATCGAGCATTTTGTATGCTTCTACCAAAACCCCTACAACGCCCAAATGTGTTAGTGTACTCCCAACACAGTAAATGTTTTTTATAAAGAGATACAATAGAGTCTGCCCGTAGCGAGGAGAGCCTAGCAGCGACCACGCTGTGCCGACGTCAGCTATGTTGATCAGCTAGCAACAGATCTAGACGCTGTTACAGATTTCAGGCAGAGATATGGAAAATAAATTTCGATTCGGCCCTACCTTGACATTTCCGTACTTCCAGGTGAACAGAGCGACGACAGGCAGACAGCATATGATGACGCAAGACAAAATGAGTATCGCAGTGCGCATGACCCAGTTGAGGGACACGACACACGGACGATCGTCATCGCAAGATTCACAGCCCTCCGCACACTGCAGACACTCGAACATCGCCAGGTCGCTGTATTGGTTGTCCATATTCTGTGGACAGTGGAGACACCAAGTGAGCATTTCTGGAGTTAAATGTTTCAGAGTTAAGACAGGGCATTGTCAGAGGACGGGGTTAAAATAGTGACATTCATGGGCCAACCACGACTTTTCATTCGGTGACTAATACACCAATAATACAAAGCTGTAGTGTGTATATATCTATATACAGGGTGTTTCACGACTTTAGGGCATAACTGCAGGAGGTGATTTCCTAGGCCTTTGTGATCAAAAAAGTTCATATAAACATGTGTCCGAGTTTGTACGTTCACGGAGTTATGA
>Ga0136643_10010879_pt1 | contig 13462 bp, 4 predicted proteins | sample TergutLab28metaG_FD_96883 | JGI IMG/M metagenome (GOLD analysis project Ga0136643, IMG submission 96883) | Labiotermes labralis P1 segment gut microbial communities from Petit-Saut dam, French Guiana - Lab288 P1 (version 3) (version 3) | ecosystem: Host-associated > Arthropoda: Insects >...
AATTTTTGCATCTAGTTGGTTTTGTTATAAAAATTTATCACGAAAGACGGTCACCTGAACCCCCCCCCCCCCAAAAAAAAAACAGCAGTGACACTGTAGCTGAAGCTGAGAATGCATGAAGCTCCTTTCATACGCCTCTTACGTTTCATTGCATGGTACTTCATTAAGCACAGGGACAACTTTTCCTTTATCTTTATGAGGTATCATGCTGCAACACGCCGTACTCATTTAATTTAGCAATGTTTTTTTCTTTGCCTTTCGGTCGGCCTTCCTTATCACCGTTCCCCAGACCCACCCTTTAAATCTCGCATACATTGCATGAGACGTTCGTTATCTTTTAAGCAAAGCTTACATTTTAAAGTATGCTAACAATTAATTGTTTAAGTACTGTTTAATTACTGCTTTGTTCTCTAAGCCTAGCCATTCCATTTGTCGCGCTTCGGAGGGATTTTCGCCCAATATTTTTATTGAACATTTTCGTCCCCCTTGCGTGCTACGTTCACAGATGCGTCTTACTTCCTTAATTCATTTGCTTGCACAATTCGGTATCGTCCGTTCACAGTTACTGTCTCTGTAACGTATCAGCGTTCATGGTGATCGAATATCTGAAAACTTTTGAACGATGCACATACTTCATGTAGGCACTAGGTTGCTGGAGGTAACCAATGAAAGTGAAAACGCGTTTCAGCAGGAGTAAAGAAGTAGTGAAAGAAAGGCTCGGAAACATGTTGGAAGAATTCCTTGACTGGACATGAGCAGTAAACAGTAATAGGATAAGAAACAGTATTCCCTGCGTTAAGACAAGAGTCAAAGAAATCGTGCGTGTAGGCATGGAGCCGATTGTTCTGGCTCAGGCAGAGTCTAATGCTCTTGTGAATGGAATAATCAGAATTGGTTTTCATAAAGGTCAAAATTTCTTTAGCCTTCTAACCTTTACCGCGTTGCAAGTAGATCGCTTCTATTCCGTGTACTTTGTTTATTAGATCTGCAGAAAGTTACTGTGGGTGCATCGGCATCAGCTACGTTCCTGCTACGGTGCGATATCTCAGTTCCAGGTTTAAGGCTTACTCCCCAGTATGGGCGAGGCCTTTGGGCTTTTGGGATGTGACGTGGATTATGAGTGTTGTTAGTTACCGAAGTTTGGGACAACCTGTCGGTCCCATCTTCAAAAATCAAGTAGCCGAACCTACCGCTTACACCGAGTAACATGTCAGAAGAACGAAGGTCTCAGATATTACAATCTTTTAACGTCGTCATCTTTTGAATTTGGAGTTACAAAAGTTACGAAAATATAGAATAGATAAAATGTAACCAACACAGACGCATGAGTTGTACAAAATAAAGTGTATTATATAAAAATGTTATCCCATAAAATGAAACAGGCGATATGTGTTGTAGCATCATAAAAATTGGTCACAGGGAGATAGTTAATATCACTATCGGGTGCTGGTGCATGTAGCGTTGTCACGCAGCCAACACCCTTTTAAATCAATTAACTGAAGTCTCGTATAGAAAGACGGCATGTGGCGATCCTGTATTGTTCCGCAATGTAATATAAATCGCCACAGGAGTTCACTTTCGCCATTACCTGTTCTGTATAGTTCTCTTGTTTCATAAAGGTAGAGAATTTATTGAGCAACTGAAAAAAAATATCTGCTGTATCAGAAATAAGTCCCCACCATGTAGTTTACACAGACCCACACCTTCATCATTCTTTTTTAAATGCCCAATAAGTGTTTTCAGTTTAAGCCAACAATATTTTATTTGTTACTTTAAATAAGAACTCTAGTGGACACTTTGGAAAAGTCACACGGGACCTGTGACTGGGTTCTTAGAACGTCGTTTTGATTATTTCAGTTTGTACCTAATCTGATTATGGATTGGCGAAGTGAATAATGTACAATTTATTGATAATGGCCAAATTAATGTTACAGCTCCATAATTTGCCTGATGCGACTGACGTAACTAAGATAAAACTTAATCAGGTTCGTTGGTTTTCGAGTTGAAGTTTGAAACTGGAGCTTTCCAAATACGCTATTGTATTTCTATGAGAACTCGATCGTATCATTTGATATTTACTTCACGTTTTCAACTTCCTTATCCCTTCCAACTTCTTCCATGTACAGTCCTCGACAACAATAGTGTTAATCTCTAATAGTGGTTTTCCACATTTCTTTCCATCGCCAAGTATTACGAACGAAACGCAGCGCTTCCGAACCTGTGTGTGTTTTCGTATACAGATGGAAACCCATGAAGTGCTCTAGTCATTGGGGACCGATATACGAAGCTGGCCACAATCACCTTTCGGAACATCAAACTATAGTGGAAAGCCAGAAATCAAGTTAATCAAAGTAATAATATGCCATGGCCGAAACTCTTTAGTACGGTCTTTCAGTTTAAAATGTCGTCCTTTGCGCATTTAAGTATTTATGTTGTTTAAAATATTTGTGTCCAATTTTTTCCAGAAAATACTGAGCTGCAAGAACGTGTGGACGTTTGGATGGATGGCAGTCGGATGGACGCACGGACGGATAGACAATTGTAAGTTACAATTTGTGTTACGCATTGTGCCTAGTATCTGTGTGCCTAGATACACTATCTGTGTGCCTAGATAGACTGTTCGTTTATAGGATGACGACTGACGAGTGAGGCGATAAATGTATTCCGATAATGTCAAGAGCAACAAGGAGGTGTCTGAATTGAATTTTAAAAATAAAGCAAGATTTGCTTTTATTCAATGCCTTAAAAAGGTTGAAAACCTGGAGTTCCTGCCTGAATGCACACAGCTTGCTCTTCCTGCCCTTGTGGCTTTGTATTTTGAATTTAACCCTTAACCCGCTAACGTGGAAAATATGATGAGCTCTTAATAATGCCAGCAGATGGCAGATGGTATTTAACTCGGCGTTTAAAGGGTTAATTAGAAAGTAGGTACACCATATAAGCTAAACGATTCGTAAGTGTTGTTGCCATTGTTCCTATTGTTATTCTTATCACGCTTATTCTCGTCTTTGTTATTGTTGTGTCTATGACTGTTATCTTGGTTATAAGACTGTCTTTAGGAAGCAAATGTAGAATTTCTCATGTCGTGACTGCGACTTTCTGTTTGCCTATCAGCCTGTGACGTAGTAGCAGCCGCTGAACCGTTTGCCGGATTTTCGCTAAATTCAGTGTATAATTTCTTTACAGAAAGCTGTACAGTAAGCGTAAGTTTTGTGTATATCGGCTCCTTGACGAGTCATACTTCAAGTTTTTTAAGCTCATGGTTACATGCATCATAATTCAATATTAATAAAAATCCAACTAGATGCAACAGTATGCAGATATTTATCGACTGCAAAGTCTCTCTACATGTTTCGGGTGTCACAGCATCCATCATCAGGAGTACTAAAAACTGTAACCGCAGTCTCCGGTGCACGTCATAATATCGGTACAGCTACTTCCCTTCAACGTGGTTTGGGCGAGTCGCACAAACCAGTCCAGATCTGGCCACGTTGGAGGGAGGTAGCTGTACCGATATTATTACCTGTACCGGAGGCTGCGGTTGCAGTTTTTAGTACTCCTGATGATGGGTGCTTTGACACCCGAAACATGTAGCGTGACTTTGCAGTAAATAAATATCTGCATACTGTTGCGTCTGTTGTCTCGTAGTTGGATTTTTATTAGTATTGAGTCATAATTTAGTTAACGGCGTCAACAAATTTCTACACGTACTTGCACAGTTCGCGGCCGGCTTGGTTGCAATTGGACTTGAAGACCTCCTTCAGTGTCCGGGAGCAATTGATTGTTTCCCGACAATCGATACAGTGAGATCCGTAATTTACATAAGGGCGTAAATGAAATTTCACCCATATTTTCTGCATTTGCTCTGGTTGTGGATGAAATAGGATGCTGGGGATATCCATTAAGCTTTACCGAGTGATCCTGAGGTCCATATTAGTCGGCGCAGGGATGTCCGTCCTTCTGTTGTGGACGTACTTGTAATTGCAGTTCCTCTTATACGAAGAGACTCTATGACATTTTGAGAATAAAGAACGTTTTGACAAACTTTATGTACAGTCAAGTAATGGAGTACAACACTGGCAGTCGTTTTGGTGGTTACTATGGCGGTGACGCTAGTCTCACTCCAACATCTCAATTCACTTGTTCGCCAGAATTATTATCGAGTGCAGGAAATTAGAACTACCGGTTGGGAATGGCTTCCAGCAGCATAAAGCACATCACACTTCGTCAAGATCTGTTTATCAGTTCTCGGCCAAATACATAAGGCAGTTGGATGGAGAACGGACGGACTGACGTGATTATTACTGTTTGCTATCTTTTCTACTATGTTGTGCAAGGAACATCCAGCCGCTGCCCGTTATTTTACTGGTTTCATTTTATAAATTTATATCGAACGGCGGATCCGGGATAGCGTAGACGGTTTACCGACTAGCTACGTACTGGACGGTCCGGAGTTCGATTTCCGGAAAGAGGCAATTTATTTTCTTTTATCCAAAACAGCCCAGACCGGCTGTGATGCCTAACCAGCGTCTAGTGCAATCGGTACCGGAGTTACTTACTCGGAATAAAGTGGTCGAGGTTATGAATGAGTGGAGGTACATATTTAGCCCTTCTGTAGAACTGTGTGGTGTAAGCTGAGACTATATTTGTTTTTATTTTGAAGGGCAGCAACTATTTAATTATTATACTGGCCAGAAACTAAACTTCTAAAAAACTAAAAAAAAAAAGACGTAACATTAACCTGACGATGTTATATCGGATATCGAAATTTGTACCACTTGAAATTACGGAGTTCAGTAACCATTGGACACACAAGACCCGTTGGTGTAAAGCGATGGAGCCTACAATTTCGTAGCATTCTTGTAATATTTACATTTGTTTGTAATTTTCTTGTTCTTTACGTAATATCGAATCCGTTTCCCCATTTTCAAGCATTACTTACAGGCTTACATACTCATTTACCAGTTTCAGTTATCGCGTTGTCGGTTTACTCAACCAGCGTCAAGCCCTCTGAAATTTTAACGGTAAATGTGACGTTTCCGCCTCCAGCTGAAGTTTCCACAACTGACGTCTCTGTCGACTCTGTTGTGCAATATATCTCCCGAGGGTCACATGGACAACATTTATTAAATATACACACAATGTAACTTTCTTCCTTAAAGATGGACACTGCAATACCGACTGAAGCATACATATGTTGCCGAAATTTATTGCTGCCGTCTCTTGCTTTTGTTGCTAATCACTGCCAATGATACGTATTCATTTACAGCACCCACATGCACGTACACAGTCAATCCCAAACCCTGTCCTATTTTACGCCTCTGTAGTTATGAAGAGCCTCGCCGATTTTCCGATCACGTGTTAATGGAAGCGTAAGATGCAGGCTGATGGGTCCAGTGCTGTTGTTGTGGTTAAGCTGGATTTGCAACTGCCCTCCATGTTTGTTATAGAGAGGCAGAGAGAGGCATATTCTATCAGGAGATCCATGTTCTTAGGAGGAGCCTCGACTTTATTACCATTCCAGTGTTGTTCTTCTGGTTAGGCCGATTACGTCCAACGTGTTATTACTATCAGTATTCGGTTACTGCGCCCATGTTGTGCCTGTGGGTAGGCAAAATCGTACAACACATGCAAAACGGAAAGAATTGTTAAGTCTAGTTTTATCGCCTGCTTTCCTGAAGCGTGAAATTCATTTGAATAATATTTGAGATCCCACTTTTGCCTCACAGTAAACAGTGTATCCCGATTATAAAGCCCGGTCTGTTAAACCTGCTTATTCTGTGTTTACTGTAATAATAATATGGACCACACAAATGTAAACTGCGTCGCTAGAATTAAGTCTCTTAGCCTTAAACCACGTGGACTAAACACTGTATTTTATATATTCACAGTGTGACAAATTTACCTAACTTCAGTTTTACCGGTATACGGTTTAATGTCTACCTTCATCAGCCTTAAAGGAGAGGATTATGTTGATTTGATATTAATTACAGTAATATCAACAATATCTGGCGGGGTAACAATTTACAGTTATTTTTAATACTTTTGCCATGTCAGTGTCAGAAAGTACTGTTTTATACGTAACTTTGAAGCAGGCGCACTCGGTGTAGCACAGAGTGCTTCAGATTTGTTTATATATATATATATATATATATATATATATAGAGAGAGAGAGAGAGAGAGAGAGAGGTGCGACATCCCCGTTGTGTATTAAATCATAATGTATAAAGTGAGTGTGAAGCAGTCTAAACACAGCTATGTTTGGTATTTATAGCTAGCGATGGTGTGTAGCTATAAATACCAAATATAGGTGTGTTTAGACTTCTTCACACTCACTTTATACGTGTGTATATATATATATATACGTCTTGTCTCATTTGCGATAAGAGCCCAGATTCTGCTCGGCGTAGGAGGCTCTCTCCATTGTATTCCTTGTGTACACTCTGAATTTGGAATTTTCTCTGATTAGTACATAGAAATGTAATTTCTTCTTGACAGAAAACATATCATACTGGCATTAAAACACAAACCGTTTAATCCTGTTCACAGACATAACAAATTTTGCGGGATTTGATATCCTGTCAGTGCTGTTGCTGACAGTTTAATTCTTCCGGAGTGCATCTCCCTGTCTACTTGTTAAGTGTATCGTTTATTGGCGCTGGTAATTGAAGATTATAAAGCGTCAGATACATAAATATGTACGGAGCGTTGGTCAAGCGACACTGACGAAGGAAAGCAAATAGACCCGGACAATGAACCTAAATGCCTCTTTGTCCAGTGTCCTGTTATCGGACCCGGTTCCCGCCATATCCCTTGGTAAATATTTATGTTCAAACTTCCGACTTGCCGCGTCTAGGGTATGAAAGCGACCCACCGAATTTCGGCTCCATTCCGGCAATTTCATTAGCGGCAGCTGTGCCACATGAAGTGTTAACTCATGTCTTCGCTGATTATGCAGATCTTTACAACAAACACATTTAGAAGTACGGAAGGTGTGCACTGGATTAAATAAGCGGGAATGTGTGTGACGCATTAATACATGTTTTAACAAATAACACTGCAAACAGCACGTAGCGGCTTTATAAACACCGGCCGCCCTAGAGGGAGTTACGAGGGAAAGATGGGCTCTTCTCAGACGAGTTCATAAAGAGAATCAGTTGTGCAGCGCCCCTGGCGGTAGAAACAAAGCAATGACGTCATGAGTTTGTCATTCGGTATGTTACAGGGTTTTATTTTGTGCTTCAAGAAGAGATATTTCCGCAGGAGTTCGTAATACGTTAACAGGGTTGGTATTATTAAGGCACATTGTTTGGAGTTCTTCCATTTTCTGATTTAAAATGTAAAAATAGAAAACCTATTACTGTAGGCTGTGACTTTGTTGTCAGCCGAAACATTGAAGAAGATTTCTACCGTGCGGTTTCGTAGCGACACGTATCATGGGGTTGTATTTCTTGTGTTTTATTTAACGATGCCGCCTGTAGCTCAGACTACATGACTTCGAATTATTCGATGATACGGAACGAAGAGTAGGGCTTAATGAGGAAGGGCGTGACTATGGCCTAGTTTAAAACATCATACCGACATTTGTCTTGAGGCACTGCCGAAACGGAGAAACTATTCGGCGAACCGACCAATACGATACTCGAAGAGGGCAGCTCCACACAAGACAGAAACCTTAACCATTTCTGCAAGCCAGCTGGGTGTTTGTATGTATTGGTTAAATGAATATTTACGCGGTCAAAGAAATAGTTGACTAAGAGTATTTTCTTCTGTGTCACTTGTCACACTGCCAGTTCACGGTCTTACTGTCCCAAAATATCAACTGTATCAAAATAATCTTAGTAATTAACCAACTCAGTTTACGAATTCTGGTTTTATAAAAAGTTTATTAAATTCCTCTACATGTTTCGAGTACTGTGTGCTCATCATCAGGAGGTCAAAATTGTATTATACAGCATCTGGTATCGTCACACCTGTAGGTGGCCGTCCCGTGCACAGGTTGCATGGGACGGCCACCTACAGGTGTGACGATACCAGATGCTGTATAATACAATTTTGACCTCCTGATGATGAGCACATAGTACTCGAAACATGTAGAGGAATTTAATAAACTTGTTATAGAACAAGAATTTGTGCATTGGGTTTGTTAATTACTAAGATTATACTGAGATGCACGGTCAACAAAAGAAAAAAATTAGCAGAATAATAGCAACACATTTCTTTTACTTTGATATTTTATTTGTAGCTCATTATCAGCACAACGGCCGTCCAGTATTGTTAAAATGTTCCTGGAAATGCGTAGGATATCCACCATTAGAACCCAAAGACGATACGAAACCTGCCGATCGATGGAGAAGCAATGTGGAAACATTACACGCGGACATTCTCTGATTTTGGTACGACCTCTTTGGGAGAAAAGAAAGCGGCCCCATATTTTTCACCCTTACGTCACTCCACTCTAAAAGTTTATGCAGAAAGTATAATACTGTAAAACGAATTACATTGTTTAATTTTGTAATTAATATTTGTATGATGCGAACATGTTGCGGTACTTGTCCATGAATCCCAGTCAGGGGCATTAGTAATTCTTTGCTGACGGTGTGAACCGAACAGCCTGCCTAAAACTCTAATATTCTGACTTGTGTTTTGCCCAGACACCTACTATTCCGGCTTATATTTGTCGTAATTTTCTTCAGTCCCTCCAGACAAATGCCGGATACAACGTTAAAATAGACCACGACCCTTTCTTCCAAAACCCTTGCACTCTACTCTCTGCTATCATCCAGTTGACTCTATATAGCCCGATTTAATTACAGCCTTGTTAAATCAAGTAAAAATGATTAAGACTATCCAGATGTTAATTTAAACTAGTGTGTGGGTTCCGGCACAGACAAATGTGTTCTTTTTAAGCGCGTGTGCTAATATTCCTGGTGTGGAGGTAAACTTGTAGTGTAAACATCTCTTCTAAAAGTGTATCTTTGGGACACATTTGATACGCCCTCAAATAAATGAAAATTGCCATAGCATTTGCTTATTTGAATATTATTAGTCTGTGTGGCGTAATTGCATAGGGGAAAAAATAGACTATTTCAGACAGAGGGGAATGGCTCTCAACCTATTCGAATGGATTATGATTAGACCTAATGGCGAAAGCCTAGTAAGAAATTAGGTGATTTTCGATTTCTTAACACACAGTAAATTCCCTTTTCTTTAGAAGGTGAGCGACTTTCAGATGGTCGAGAAAGATTCAATTCTGTAGCATTAGTTACAAACGGAAGAGGGAGATATGTTTAGAACTTGCTGTATCTTCATCTCCGTCGACTGTTCTCAAACAAATAACTAACAACGGATTTTAAATAACAGTGGTCTCGTGGTGTGGGGTGCAGTCACTTGTCTTGCGATAGCTTGCAGTCTGAAGTGTTATGAATATACTAATGACGGTTAGAGATCACGGAGTCAGAGAGTTTGTTCAGCGGGTAAACGACCTTAAATTTTTGAAGGCGCCTCCCAAATCATGGAGACAGTTCTTGTGTTACCAGTACTCCAAAGAGAAATGTGTACCTCAAGAACGTAAAACGAAATTTGTAGGTTACCTATCTACAAAGCTTCACGGCGTCACTAGCCACAATAGCGTAATGCGTGTCTCAAATCAGCCAGAATTTCAAGTCTCATAGATCGGAAACCAAATTACAGACGAGGAGGAAGAGGATATATAAGCGGATGAAAGCAAAGATGGAAGGAATGTTCAAAACAGATAGACGAAAGTAAGGTCTAGGCATGGATGGTGATATTTCAGGTTCACGCCTCTGCCCATTATGCCTCCCACCCCCCGTACCGATTCGGTAACACGGATGACGGGCTCGGGGGCTGACATGGAGGCGTGAGGAGGAACACAATTTCTGCCTCTTCTTGGAACTAAATCTTGGTTGTCCCTCCCATTGGCGTAGAAATGTTGGTACTCTGTGTTTCCTGCACTCACAAGAATTGAACTTCGTGTGTGAGAACACAAACGAATTTCATGATTTTGGGGTTATTTATGGAATTCCTTTGTAAATTCAAGCGGCAAGTTCGTCAGTGCTCAATTCTATTTACGGTTTCCCCCCATTCCATTCTCATTTTACAGTTTTAAGTACTCCTGATGATGGGTGCTGTGACACCCGAAACATGTAGAGTGACTCTGCAGTAAATAAATATCTGCATACTCTTGCATATGGTTGGATTTGTGAAATACAAAGTTCAGGAAAGACAGCATGACCACCGTATTAGTTTCTGATCTTGACGCATTACCTCCCGTTGTGGTTACACCATTAGACTGCTTGCCTTTGACTGACATTAATCTTGTAGACCTTTTTTTAGCCAAATTCATTACTGTAATAACAATGTAAGCACTGTGGTTTGTTTTTACCACATTTACACCTATTTTTAACTAACAGCATTTAGGTTAGCCTTTATTTTCCGTGGCAAAGGCAAACTTATGAACCCACAGATGTTGTCCGGGTTAAGCTGATTATATACTGATGTCACCTACATTTCGGTTGTTGCAGAATGTGAGAAAATCTGCCTCTCCAGTTACAAAAAAACTGGAATGTCCAAGAATAGAGCCGCTTGTGTTTAGTACACAAATCCAGACGTTCTCCATTATTTTCTGACACGGGCTTTACACATTACCATTCTAATGACATTTTGTCAGGGAGTATACGTACCGATTACCATACTAATACGAGCTGAACTTCGTAGTTTGCACACGGCTAATTTACAAATTCTGCTTACCTCGACGAAAATTTGAGTTCTGAGGTCAATTAACAGGCCCTCTGTAACAATGGCTGATCATTTTGCCTTCTCGCACCCAAACGCTCATTCACTTAAGTGGTTTATTGATTTTGTACACGTTCTGCGGTTAGGGAACTTAACCAACAGATACGGAATTAATATCTGACAATTTGAAGCCCGAAATTTATTCAAGTAAAATGTAAAGATACGTTTTACACGTCACAGCAACGCAGTGCATCTCTGTTAGGGAGAGGGGATCATTCTGTTCAGGACAGTACTCGGTATCCATGTGTACTGTCAGAATCCTAACTAAACCCTTGAACAGAACAACACCTGTGAACACAGCCAGTTCTTTCGCGTAACAGCTGGCGATATATATATATATATGTGTGTGTGTGTGTGTGTATATATATATATACACATACAAACATACACATACATATATGTATTAACGTCTTTGCTTTGAATGGTTTACTGTAGGTAGTCGTAATATATGTTACTGCGTTTTGGAAATCCTTATTCTTTGTTTATTTTATGACGATTCATGATGGTGGTAGAATTGATAACTACGAAAGTATATCAGAATGAGTGTCGGAAGTAATTTGAGTTTGTGACCTCAGGATTGCCTTGCTAAGGCTCTGCTTACTGAACAAAGATGTCAGGCCTGTGAAGCGAGATTAGTATCAACAGTGAAATTAGAGTCGTAACTTTTACTTCTTTGTAAGTATGGAACTTGGTCATTTTGTGGGTAATACAGTAAATTGAAATCATTTCATAATGGAAATGATTAGTAAGTTATTTAGCCTCAAAGAAATGTGAAATTAGATACATAATTGGTTGTCCTAAGTTTTCTGCTTCTCGCCAGATGCTATGTTAATTACGTCAGAGTCACTGATGGTTGTATTTATCATGGTTTTTATAATGACTCTATTAGTGCCACAGAATAATAGGGTCGAGTGTTAGGAATATTATAGAATATTTGATCGAACAGCACGGAGAAAAGAACGACATTTGCTTAATTTCGTATTTTGTTCTGTCGTTTTCCTTAAAGACTGAGAAATCCACCAAGAAGTGTCAGGATAATCGTTAACACAATCATATTCCGGAAACAAGTCATAACCATTATTATTACAGCCACATTGCTCAGTTAAAAGTGGATGAAACGAACTTTAACGCATAAAGCGTGGTTACTTGGAAATTACTATGTGTAGAGTGCTGTTTTTTTTTTTTACTTTAGATGCCGGACTGCTGGCTAGAATTCAGTATTCGGAAGGTCCTACGACCGGCCATCTCGACACAGGTTTTTCTTGGTTTCCCTGTGTCTAAAAGCAAATGCTGAGATGGTTCCCAAGATTCCAAGTTGCCACTACATGTTTCTCATGTAACCCTCCCGACTTAAATTCAGTAGTAACCGATTTCGTGTTTTGTATACATGTAAAATAACCACTGCCACCGGGTAACAACCAAATTGCAGTAAATAAATATTATTATTATTATAAAGGGTGAAATAACGGTACAGAAATGGTTGCATAATCTCGAATCAGCAGGCTGGTATGAACATATCTTTGGAGTAATGCTATCTCTAACATGGACATTTGGCCTAAAAATAAATCATCAATGATTTATATCTCCTTTTCCTTTAAGCAGTGACCTTGATATATATTCCCCTCATGGAACTAGTTTGAATAATTGACATAAGAGGGCACTCCGCAGTCTCCAGTAACTCGCTGGTGTGTTCTTCATTATTACGATGGCGCATCATCGTTTAACAACTTAACTCTCGTTAGTAAAGTGACTTTATGGATAACAAAATTTGACTTCGGTTGATAACAGTGCCTAACGAAACGTGGGTTGGTGTAGAAACCTAGCTTACGTTCGTAAAGTCACTTAAGTTGCGTAAATAGTCTAAATCTATTTTTAAAATGACAATTTAAATTTCGTCAGTGCAGACACCTAATTCGCCTTAGTACTGGGACTTAACCTTAGTAGGCGTGCTGAGTTAAAACTCTATTGGCAATGCTACCGAGGTGCTGGTAAGTCCTTAGCCCGACCACGAAGGAAAGAAGCTCGGAAGAGTTTCAGGGACGCGCACGATTTCAACAACATCGAGACGCGAGCTGTCATCAGGTTTTTTTTTCTGCAAGGCATGGCGCCGAAGGAAATTCTCGCCATTTTGACGGAAACATTAGCTTGTTTCCTTCCTGGTCGGGCTAAGGACTTATCAGTATCCATGTACATTAAACTACCGTTATGCTAACACAAAAATTTAGGCGCATCACTTGTTTAGTTTTTCTCCGACATTTTTCGGTTGCGACTTTTGAATTTTTTTTGTTCCCCTTAAAATATACATAAATATATTGAAACATATTTCCTTTGATATATCCAGCGAACAAACCACGCTTAGTACACACGTTGGAAGTTACTTAACTTTTGTTGGTGGAGTAACTTAAATTCTTTTTTAAAGTAACGTATTCTTCTCTGTTAGAGTAAGTGAAATGCTGTTGGTCTCTTCTTCTTCCTCAGCTCTACAACTCTTTGTGAGTTTTGGCTTGCTCAAATATTCCTCTCCATGGTTTCCTTTCCTGTGCCTTCTGTTTCCAATTATTTACTCCCATTTTCCTCAAATCGTCTCTCACGTCATCATCCCATCTTAATCTTGGCCTTCCTTTCGGTCTTGTTGCGTGTGGTTTCC
>Ga0136643_10010884_pt1 | contig 13459 bp, 7 predicted proteins | sample TergutLab28metaG_FD_96883 | JGI IMG/M metagenome (GOLD analysis project Ga0136643, IMG submission 96883) | Labiotermes labralis P1 segment gut microbial communities from Petit-Saut dam, French Guiana - Lab288 P1 (version 3) (version 3) | ecosystem: Host-associated > Arthropoda: Insects >...
AAGAGTAAACATTAAAATTTAAAAGCCCCAGTAAACAATTCCGGCAAGCAACGTTGCTTGGAGGGATTTAATTCCGGCGTCAAAGGGTTAACCTTCTCATCTGTTGGAGTTGTGCGGTCAGCAGAAATACCGTGATGTGAGGAATTATTTGTCATGAGAGATGTATGGCATGCGCAACACATATGCAACTATGTACCTCAGAGGATGGCCATGTTAGTAGTGAAACTTGAGCTGAGAACAGTTTACATTTAGTTATAGTGATATGAAAGAGGGAAGAGTCATGTAGATATCAGTCTTGTGAGTTTCAAGAGTTTGTTCTTGACAATTTTATTTTCAGCAATATAGTGCCAAGGATTCTTATGGTTGAAAAAGTGATGTGTTAAGTTCTCAAGATTATCATCTTGAGTGTTTTAGTTTGCCTCACTTCATAAGTAAAATGTGAATATTAGGTACTGTAGTGAACCCCCTTGTATATACGAGTCATTTTAAAAGGACTGTCCAGTGTTGTTGCCCTTTTTCACTCTGGCCTATTTACTGAATAATTTTCTATCCTTTTCTGGAATTTGTAGTGCTGTACATACTTAGTTATCTCTTTTTCTCCCACCTTTTAAATAATAATTTTCCTCTTGCTATATTTTTCTTTTAGATTTCTGTTGTTTTCTTTAAGTTATAATGTTGTTTTAATTCTAGTACTTTCCCCAGCCCCAGCTTTTACTTTCTCTTTCTAAGTTCTTTTCTTTTTTCTCTTTACCATATTATATTCTGTCATTTCCATGTGATTTTTGAGTGCTTTTCTCATAAATTCTGTTGATGGCCATCTTCTGTAGTTTTTCTGTCCTGTAAAGTAACCGAGGATATTTCTTACAGGTGTGACAGTGTGGGAGCTGCTGACTTACGGTGAACGTCCGTATGAAAATGTTCCTGCCCGGGATGTGCCAGAGTTGTTAGAGAAGGGGGAACGGTTGCCCCAGCCAGCAATCTGTACAATAGAAGTGTACATGATCATGATCAAATGTTGGATGCTGGATGCAGAGAGTCGGCCCAGTTTCAAGGAGCTTGCTGATGAGTTTGCGAAAATGGCCCGCGATCCTGGTCGGTATCTTGTGATCCAGGGTGATCGTTTTATGCGTCTCCCGTCCTATTCATCCCAGACACACAATGTAAGTATGTTTTTACTGTTGTTTCTTTGACATTTGTTGGTGTTGCTAGAGTGTGGCACATGTTGTATTCATGAAATCTGTTGGTCACTTGTCAGGATTTCATTATAGTACGGCAATGGATTGTGCAGTATGACATATAAATGCCTATATTATAGTTAATAACTGTCCAACAAGATGCGACTTATTAAGTTTATTACATTTCTGTAGGCAGCTCTACATGTTTTGGGTGTTGACACCCATCATCAGGAGCTTGTACAACTGTAATTACAGCTTCCAGTATTGATTTACCGGATCTACTACCATCCGCTCTTGTTGTTGAGTTGGAACTGATTCATGTGTATTGTACAGTAGGTAATCATCTACCGTATGATACACATGAAACAGTTCCAACTCAACAACGAAAGCGGATGGTAGTAGATCCGGTTAATAATACCAGAAGCTGTAATTACAGTTGTAGGAGCTCCTGATGATGGGTGTCAACACCCGAAGCCTACAGAAATGTAATAAACTGAATAAGTCACATCTTGTTGGACAGTCATTAAATTCGATTCCCGATGCATGGACCCATGTATATAAAATTCATTGATGTCTATATTGTAGTTTGATGGTAAGAGGCATGGGGAAATTGACTTATGCCAAATACAGTATGAATTACAAGTCTAGTGGTTGAACTGATGATGGCAGTACAGCTTCATGTGAACTGTTCGTGTGTATGTACCAGACATTATGTAACAGACCTTGCAACAATAATGTCTCAGATGAATTGAGTCGCTGGTCATACAGCTAAAAGATTCGCTACTTCTGATAACTAAGCTCACCACTGGGTTTGAGTGAAGGTGAGTTTCATCAGCCTCCCATCACAATCAGTCTACATGACAGTATCCTTCCATCCTGTCCTTCATGCTACAGAGTTCTATAGCATTTTGTGACTCCCCCAGCCTACGTACATATGTAGTCTGTTGTAGTCTCCCAGATATGAATGCTATAACATTCCCGTCCCGATAGTGAGTTATTTAATGACAGTGTCATTTGCTAAGTTTATGTAGTGTGGGTGATGAATAAGTGTGGAGCACTGGTGGACTGGTACTGACAAGGAAACGTAACAGTACTTGGAGAAAGTCGTGCCTTAGTCCCACTTTGTCCACAATTCCCACATGGGATGGCCTGGTATTTAACTCAGGCCTCCGCTTTGAGAGGTTGGTGACTAACCACCTGAGCCATAGCATTGAATGGCATTAAGAGTACTAGTTAAGGTGTATAAATCATGGTTTCCTGAGTATCCCCTGAGATCAGAATTATACATGAACACCACTAAATGTGTTGACTGTTCAGCAAGTTAATATCATTATGTTGTCTCTGTTACTTGCAGGATGAGAAGGAGCTGATCTGCAGCCTCTCACCAGCCATGGATGGACCTGAAGCCCTCATGGATGCAGACGAGTACCTTCAGCCCAAATCCCGTGCTCCGCTTGCACCAGCACTGACAACATCTAGCTCCTCCTCCTCACCGCCTCACACTCCCATTAAAACATGCTGGCCAGTGGGAACACCTGTGCCAGCTGAGTCCCCCACACCCCAGAACCAGCAGAACTGGGACAGGGAGCTTATGCGATATGCAGGTAGTCATCCTGAAGACCCACGCACTGCAGGGATGCGCCATCTCAATGGACAACCAGCCCATCATCATCACGCATCTGACAGTTCTAGCTCTCGTTACTGCAGTGACCCTCTGAAGCTGGTTGGGAATAGAGGTCTGTACCATGTGAAGCAGATTTCATGAATCCCAAGAAACCAGTTTTTAATGAGTGAAAAAGTGTGAGCCAGTGGAAATTGCTTACATTCCAAATATGTTACCAGTAGTTTTGCATACTTCGTTTTGGTCATGTTGGTCATGTGTTGCTGATAGAAATCTAAAAATCTCAGCATATAAAGATAAACTTGTAGAATATCATTGGTGGCTATGGGTGTGGGTAAAGTTATCTTCCATGAAGGCACATAGGCTGGGGAGAAGTATAGTTCTGCTCATTCTTAACATCAACACTGGATGGATGTGAGCGATCTTCTTCATGCCCCATTCACTTTACCCCTGGGGAGAGAACCCTGCAACACCCATGGAATAGTTTGCTGATTGGCCTTTGGAGACAATCTGGATGTTCTGGAGAAAAGACTGTTAACCATGCCAGGAGTTGAACCCCGGGCCACCCACCCCATAGCCTGGCCACTATACTGACCACACTATCCTGACTTCTCCTAATCTGTATGGGAGAAATGGAAAATTTACAGAAAATTATAACAATATATTCAAAGGAAGCCTAAATGCAGTTGAGATGATGATGTAAAAGTGGATCTTACAGTGCTGGGTGTGAGGACATGGATTGTATATGCAGTTTGCTTTCATCTGGCTGAAGAAGCCAATGGCAGAATGTGGTGGACGTAATAGTTAGCCTTCATTTTCCGTGAAAATAAGGGAATGTGTTGACCCAGTAACAGAGGTTATGATGAAGTATCTGCTGATCATTATGTGTGTAGTTATGTTCCTTCTTGATGATGTCTGTGTAATGGTTGTGTCCTCATAGATTGTAACACAATGTGACATTGTGTGTAATGTTTTATTGCAGATTGTGATATGCTGCCAGACGACTGTTTCGACTCTGGAATCAGCAGCCGTGAAGCACAAGTAGGGGGCCTGAAGCTGGATCTTCCTCTGGATGAAGATGATTATCTGATGCCCTCTGCTCAGCAGAACCAAAATAATGCTGGGTATATGGATCTCATTGGTGATTCTAAACTGCCAGGTCAGTTCATTCTTTCCAGTACTGGGTTCATCGGATGTATAAACAGTTTCTTTAGTTCCTCAGATGATCAGTTTTTACTCAGATTTCAAGAATTATTCATATAAATTTATCGAAGTGAAATTCCTCCAAACATACTAATCTGTGTATCGGAATATTAAAGGGTAAAGAAACTGGATTTTCATGTCTCTGGCAATCTGTTCTGCTTCTCTGACTGTGCTATCATTTACTTTCATCAATTTGATCAGAATTAAATTGAGGATTTGTAACATTTCAGATTTTAAATAATAATTTAATCAACATCGTACACTTGTTTTTAAACAGCTTGTTCAGCATCGAACATCTGCCTGTCTGGCTCTGGCTGTTTGATTTAATGGAATTAAAGAAAATATATGGCACTATGCTCATTTCCAGTGTAAGATACTAGACTGATTCTGCACGTTAAAGTGAAGTGATTGTTGTTACACTGTTATTTTTCATTCCCTAAATTGTGTCTTGTTAGTTACCTTAGATAATACAATGTTGCTTTATATCACATCAACAGAACAATGTTTCAGCCACTATAGGGTGATTGTCAGGCTCAGTGTACACAGGTACATACACTTCTTTTTTTTCTTTTCTTAGTAGGGAGTGCTACAAGTTAAAGTAGTTATTTGTATTACAATTGAAATGACATAGACTTGAGTTTTGTAAGATTTTTTTGTTAAAGTTGATTAAAATTGCTTGGAAATCCATGGTATTTTGTTATCTTTTGTAGTGTTGCCATTACCAGATTTTTCATTGGTTGCTTCGTTGTTTCTATTTTGTGTTGTTATGTTGGAACTGTGTAACAGTGTAACAACAGATTGCTATGGTTGCATCAGTGTGGAATGCTTCAATATACAATTTTGTTTCAAGCTGTTCACTGAACCGTGTAGATTACAGGTAAGATGTGTGCATCTCAGTCTCTCTCTTCTTGACTTCTGTACATCTGTAAAGCTTTTTCCTTCCTTTCTAATTATACCAGCAAATTGTTCTGAATACATATCTGTTGTGCATTCTGTTTCTGGCTGATGGCGGTATATATACATTGGCTGTATGTATGACAGTTTGGATGAACTTGCTGCCTGGTCCACATAGTCAGAGTACCTTTATAAATACAAAGAATTTTGTAATTGTCAAAGATGTGGGCTGAATAATAAAATACTTCAGTGACACTTTTATATTATACATGTTTTAGTGTTTTGTAGGAATGAATTAAGTGATAGTAGACCATTTCATACACAAAACCATGAAATAAACAAGGTAGCAAATACTTCTAATTAATATTAATTATAAGGGGATTTTGATGTAGTTGTTGGGCATTAGTAATGAGTAATGAGAGTGAACATAATGTCTGTGTATGGGATATGAACCCATTATCTTCTGGTAGTTCCAAGTATTGGACTACTTGGTTTCTGAAGGTGGAGGTAGCAAGCTCATCTGAAATGTTGGTAACTCCTTACCATCCAACAGGCTAATATATCCCACAAGACTTAAATCTTCATTGACATTGCTGTCCAAACCTCGAATGTTGTGAGAAATGATGTGTTCGTTTCACTGATATGGGCCATTCAGTAGCCATGTCATCTTGATGGTGAGATGGCACCTCCCCAGTGTAAGCAGTCAGTTCAAGCTGTAGTTCAAAGAAAAGTGTTTCTTGTCAATAGTAATGATGATCTGTGTTGTTGTTAGAAGTCTGCTTTCTGTATATGTTGAACCCGCTGATTTTCTGATGTGATGGAGTGAAATTCTGGGTTAGAATAGTCACTATATTGGCTGTTTGGGGTCTGCTGTCTAGCCTGTAGTGCAGAGTAAGGAAGCAAATGACCTAACCTATGAAGTAGTTTTGTGTGTGTGTGTGTGCACGCGCGCGTGCACGTGTGATAGTTGTTTGAATTTGATCTCATACCATTATGCTTTTCAACAAGAACATTTGTTCTGCGTAGTTGCTTTCAAAGTATCTTTTGGTCTTCAGAACTAAAATTCCTGAACAAAGTTTTCATGTAGTATGAACAAGAATTCTTAAAATATTGTTCCTCAGAGTGTGGTGTGTGTGTGTATGTATGTATGTATGTATGTATATATATATATATATATATATATATAAAAAAGCTTACTTATATATACACTGTTTCTGTATGTTGTAGATAATGATGAGCCAAGGAATGGAAGCTTCGGGCATGATTTCTTCCAGGTGGGAGGAATGCCTAAAATGAGTGTGGATAACCCAGAGTATCACATAATGAACAATGACGTTCCTGCACATCAGAATCTGGATGCACGAGGCATACCAGCTGCTGCAGATGCAGCTCAGACTCCATGCAGTGGAAACATTGCTGGACAGGGACAGTATGTGACACAACAGAAATCATCTGAAGAAGAATCAGATCATGAATATTACAATGACTTTGATAGGTTACAGCGAGAGTTGCAACCTCTCAAACCTCTGCGTAGAAACGAGACGACAGTGTGACAGTTAAGTGAACCTGTTGGGGAAGTGCCTTCAACAGGTTAGGGCCTGCAGCCTATGACACACATTTTAGACATGTTATGTTACAGAATTCTTGTGGTGGTAATTTCTCCAGGAACTTCATATGGAAAAAGACATGCACTTTTGCATTCATTAATGTTTGTGGCTGTAAAAAGGAACTGAATCTACCAGAACCTAGTGTTTGTTGTGAAGACGTCTTTGACAGCAAACGGGTTTGCAGTTGAATCATGCGTGTTGTGTTAGTGACAGTGCCTATTGCAATATTGCCACCAGGTATCAAGAACAGCAAGGTACTGATAGTCCTTTCTGTCCGTTGTTGTTACAGGGATGACAGACTCCAGGAAAGAACTGATAGCTATGTAGCTACTTCATATAGTAGTGCTGCAAAGCCAGCTACATTCAGTTTTAGGGAAATATGACTTGATGTAAAGATAAGAAACCTTGTTAGACAAATGCTGCTGCTACTGCTACTATTACTACTACTACTACTACTTCTATTATTTCTACTACACTATTTCTGCTGCTGCTAATAATGGTATAATAATGAATCGTAATAATAACTGTGAGTGGCATCAACAAAGCAGGAATTTTGTTAAAATCAAACCAGTTTATAGTGCAAACAAGTCATGTTGAGATTATGGTCTTCTGGAATGTGATGACATTCAGTTTAGTAGGGGCATAAGAACATCTTGGAACAACCTGCTGCCTCATCATTACCTTAGAGATTCCAGAAAGCTGTAATCTTAATATCCATAGCTGTGAGATCTTGGAATCTCACAAGTCTTAATTGTGCCATTGTTGTGGCCTATATATTAAATGTTTTATGTAAAACTTACATTTTTATGTTTTAAGGTAAAAATGCATGAATGTTTATTAGGATAAGTTCTTATATCTAGGAAAAAAATGCTCTCAAGCAAGGTGGTGTGCAGATGGAAATAAGTGATCTGTAGTGTACAGTTAATTTTTTTAAAAATTGTAGTCATGTTACAATTACAAAATGGTACTCCTTTTTTTCACCTTTGTTCATATTACACTCTAACATGAAATAAGTACAGCTTTCTTTAGAATGTTAGTTGTGCTTGAGTACATAATATGAGTTGCTAATCATGGTATAGTGGCAGGCAGCCTGCTTGTTATGTCAAGGTTCAGCAAGTTACACCCTGTAACATGGGTAAAACTTTTTGTCTTCAGGGTAAGGAAATGGGCTAGTTACAGAGATGCAAAAAATTCTGACTTTCTGTAATGTTGCATATTATGTTTCAAGTGAATGGTATTGGTACACTGTACAGTGTAAAGTAATTCCGTCTTGTATTATGTGGAACACATTGATTGATGAGGTAATTAAGCCAAATTTGGCAGGGAGTGATGGAGTGTGGCCTGAATTACGTACGGAAGACTTGTCTTGAAGACAGACACTGATTTTCATGCTGAAGTTGTTTGATATGTGCTTTAGGCTACTGACTGCATTTGAACTGCCATGTGCTCAGTATAATTTCTATGGTAGCACACTGCCTTGCAGTTGAGACTTTGGACTGTGATACTTTTATATTAAAAGGTAAGTAATATTCTTCCCACTGTAATATCTAACGGCACATAGGTCAGAACATCAAGTGGGAGAGTCATATTGTCTCTCTCCCTTTCCTCCTCTCCCCCCTCCCCCTCTGGGACCATTTTATACTCTAGGGACACAGGCACTCCAATTGCACAGCAGAAGGGCTATGGAGGAGGCTGTTGCTAGTATCAGAGAGCCAGTAAGGTATAGGCAGAATGCCTTGTAAAGTATTTTGACAAGTGTACAGGGAGAAGAAAAAAACTAATCATTTTGGGAATCTGTAATGACAGTGAAGCAGGAACAGAGAAATATGCAACACCGTCACAGCTCCGAATAGTGCACGTGCAGCATTGTTAGCATATTTATAGTACAAGAACACGGGCAATTGCGGAACGAAGACTGTGAAGTTGCAAGAACTTGTGCATAATTTGTGTTTATTTTTATGTAAATTATGGAGCACTTGTATTGTTCAGAGGCATGTTTACCCCAGTCCATTCTTGTACAACATTGGGCTGGAGGCAGTGCTGTTTGTAATGTATGTTAAAAATGAAAAAGAAAGTGTCATTCCATTTTATGATACGAAAATATTTTATGAAAGTATTGTGCAGCAGATTGTAAGTGCCATTATTTTTACACTCATGGGATAATCATGTGGTCTTGTATAGTTTTGTATTCAGTGTTTACATACTGAAGTGCATGGCTTTTAGTAAAAATGTTTGTCAACGTATTCCAAATTAACTATTGTTTTTAATTTGGAATATTATTGTTACAAAATACAAATGAACCATGTGTCTTCCAAACTACAGAGGGATTAGTAAATGATTCATCTTTTAATCTGAAACAGCAAAAATGTGATGATGGTAGTTACTGTGGTGCCTATATGACAGCCAGTAGGTTAGAATGCCTGTTACAGTAGTTGCATTATGTGAAACATGTAGGCCAAGTACTGTTTGAAGGAAATGTTATATAACTATTGCTTGGTCGCCTTATGAGTGTACATGAAGATGCTGTGTTGAGAAGTTGACTGTTGTGATAATAGAAAATGTGATTTGCAGAGATGTGGTATTGAATTTAGCCTCCCTATATATATATATATATATATATGGAATGTATATTTAAATGTCTTTTAACTCCTGAAGCTGCATCTTTAAATGAACTGTGTTATCCATAGGAGTGGGGTTTAAAGTGGCACCTTTGATTCTGTCACAAAGAAGGTACTGATTTTTATGCAAGATTGAAACAGGTTCCTAAAAGACTGAAATATCCCCAGTCAGCTATGTCATTATTTTTGTCTTGCAGATAACAGATGGTACTTATACATACATTTATTTCAGCATATCTGTGGATTGGGATGTCCGAACATCTCCAACAAATATAGTTAACAAACGTAGATTGAATATCGAAATGCCTGAAGGTGTTAAATCCCATTTGCGCTGTAAGACGACTTCAGTTGACTTGCAGTGTGATGTTAAGAAAACCAAATATCATGTAAAGTTCACAGCCAAGAGCGTGCAAAGTAATGGGTGGCCATTATACAGTACACATGGCACTCAATTCCAGTGCCAAATGGTTAAGAGAGAATCGTTTGGCTTCTCTTCTCTCACCCAGCGATGTCAGTTATCTCACGTCATCAGTAATTAAGTTCAGTTTGGAAAGAGAATATTATAGAATTGACAGATTTCTAGTTATGGGCCCATGTTTCTGGAAGTGAGTTTTGTGTGTGTATGTGAGACATTAAAATTTTTTTTTTTCAGAAAGGAAGACCTCCCCTTCCCACTGGCCTGTAGGTCACGGCAGGAGATTTGCCTCATGGTTATATATTTTTAATGTTTGGGGGGCAGGGGGAACTGCACAGTATTGTCAGTGTTATCCACCCAGGCACATGTTTCAGTGGAACTTTGGTTTGGGGGGTTTCCACCTACAAGAGCCTCATCAAACTGCATGCGGTGAGCCAGAGTTGTGGCCTGTTTGAATTTTGTTGGTGGCCCATAAAACTATGAAAATAGTCAGTACTGACCAAAGAGCCTTAGAAGTAGAAACATTTGATTGGATAAGATCATAAATTAATCATCATAAAGGAAGATGAATACTTATGTTTGCATATTCAAAGCAGTAACTAATGTCTCATTTTTAAAATGCCAGGTGAAGTTTGCCAAGACATCATTTTTAAACACACCACAAAGAAAAATTTCACATGCGTTCTGCATAATACAGAACTGATAAATTGGGTTAACAAGAAGTCTTATGTAACTGTTAAATCAGCAGAAATAGCAGTAACAGAAGTTTTATATTGGCCATTTTAATTGCAATGGACCCAAAACCTTCTACAAGACAATATGTTTGGGGTTGTTTTATTAAAACAGCTGAAATCATCAGCCCAGAAAAAACACAAGAGCTAGAAAATACAAACCTCAGTAGAAACAGTGCCCAAAACATGTAAGCAATGTAATATGTTATTTGACAGAACATTTGCAATTGAGTAGTAAAATTTTCCAAACCTACACAATAGTGGTGGATAAAGTACAGATGTTGCTCAACTTGCATTTATTATTTGTGGCTGTAATGCAGAGTGTTACAGTGAACATTTGGAATCATTTCCCATGCATAAAACTGTTACTGAAGAAGATGTTTTCTGTGAGATAAATAATTTGCTGAAACAATGTTGACTTGAACTTGATGAACTTCTGTGCATGGTAACTTGATATGTTAAAAATAGCCTTATGGGAAAAGTGAGTGGAAAGTGTGAGTTGTAAAATTCATTGGTTTTACTGTGTAATGAACCATTGTATGTTGTGTGGCAAAATGATAGGACTGGATTATATTTTAAAAATATGCAAAATTTTAAACTTGATATTGATAAGCTAAGCACACGTACAAGTTGCCAATGTCCAGGAAAATCTTTTGATTAGGGATGGAATATTAGAGTAGATTTTCTTAGATTTTAATTTGGAATTAATGAGATTTTATTTCTACTATTTAGGGTACCATATTTTTATGGAATTAATCTTTTCTATTTATGTGACCCAATTCAGATGTCTGAGCTCACTGTGGTCTGCACACACTGGGCTTGACATGCCTGATCTTAGAGATCACATGGTACTGTAGCACACTTGACCACAGTCAAACTTTCCACCAGGACAAACAATTATTCATTGAAAAAGGAGCATTTGTGGGGACAGTATTCAAATTTTAAATTATCAAGAGCAAGTCACAAGTCTAGTTGACATTCTCAGCGCACAACTCCAAGTACACTAATGTGATTATGTGACAAGGGTGTTCAGCTGTATGTAAGTGCTGGAAATCTCCATAAGTAACCTATCTTACAATGTTCATCAGTTGTATTGGTTGTGGACAATATTGTACGTATTGGTACATTTGTAATAAAGATATCTGAAAATACAGAACAGTGTTGTGCTTAAGCCATAGGTGAATTGTGAATGGGATCCTGTCCATTCCATGCTTCTCTCTTCTATATACATCTGAAAAGGGACAGGGGGCTTCATATGCATAATTTATTGCATAAGTACAGTAGATAACAGAATGTTCCTTCAAAATAATTGGAGATCATGTGAAATGGATCCCTTCACGTCAAGGTATGGCCTATAGTCAAGATTTGCATGAACTTAAAAATTAACAGGAATGGTCTTTGACTTGGGACTGGCTGTAAACTGGTATGTGTAGTGGGAAGGCTATGGATGTATGAGCAGTTCTACATGTTACTGCGTAGGTGTATTTAGAGTGTGTAGTGTGGTGAGTGTTAAGATTCTGTAATGCACAGATGTACAGAAGGACATGTTTAGAGGGAAGTCCATAGAGGCAATAGTGCAAATGTAGTAATGTGTGTGCTGTTGTTCGTCTTATTGTTCAAAGGCCGGTGACCTCCTTCCTTGGGGGATGTATTCTTTATGGAACCCTGCAACTGCTTGCAGTTTGTTAGTCATTAACTCTAGTACCAGTCACTAACCCCATGGCCTGTATAAGCAGACTTGGGGTTTTGTGTTAACTCGGGCTATGGAGGTCATGAAGTGAAATTGGGCAATTGCTGCTGGTTGCCCATCACATAATGAGAGAATCAACAAAACTGTAAAAGTAATCAGTTTATAGTTATCAGTGAGGACTGACATATCTTGCAGTCAGACATTGACTGACAGTACGTCACAGTGATGAAGGCTGCTCAGTTGATTCATATTTCTTTCATTTCTTTTTCAGTGTTCAACTCTGCCAATCCCTGACATTTTGTTAATTAATAATATTAATAATCATACTCATCACTTAATGTGAACATGCATCATTCATTGTTACACCCCCACGCTATGTTGAGGCACAGGATGCTAAGGGGGGATACAAAGTCCTGGCTCATCTTTAGGAGGACATCATATCCAAAATAGACAGCACAAGACACAACCCTTTCCTAAATCTTGTATTGCTGTAATATGCACTAAGCGAGAATTCTCTCAATGCTTCTTTGCTGTGACAATGAGAAAGGGCTGCAGTCTCTGCCTGTAATGAGCTATAACAAGATGGGTTGGAATGCGACTGGAGTCCCAGTCCAATCCCCCTGTATCACCACATCTGATCACTAATATGGATAGAGATGTGGTTCTATCTGGAATTTTTGCATATATTTTTTTTTAAATCACATCATCCTAGTTCATTTGAGTTGCCTGATGGTCAGAACATCAGGCTGTATATCCAGTATGTTTGAAATATAATCTTCTATATAGTGGTCCCAAAACAAAATGGGAACCTCAGAAAACCATTTTTAAGAAAAGCATACTTGCAAGTAAAATTGATATATGAAAATACAACAAAATTTAACATTTTGGCAGTGCCATTGATGTCAGAATGAGCCTAGCAGGGCATAAACAGGAAACCTTGCTTCACTGATGTTATGTTGGTTCCTTCAGCCAGTCATGTCACCTACCTGACATGGATGTTGGAAGGTTTCAGTTGTGTTACAGGATGTGTACCAGTTAGCTACCATAGCTGAACCCACATTAATTTCAGATGTAGTTCTGAGTGTGGGACCACATATGCCCAAAAGTTTACTCAGGGAGACAGCTTTCTCATGAGGCGGGTTTGATCTCGTAAACCACATGCCTGTCCTTGTGCACTGTCAAGAGGACCAACTCAAAACTTTTTTTTCCCAGTAAGGTGTTTTTCATTGTAGTTCACATTTATGCCGCTAGGTGATGCGAGTGTATGTAGTGAGAAAATGGCCGATGCAGTTTCGAAGTCGTTTTGTGTATCTTATGCGTATTTGACCGTGCATCATCTTGATATTTGAATAAAGATTGACCAACTAGATGACACTTGCTTTTTATCTACTGCTCAACATGTTTCAGACGTTAATACGTCCATCTTCAGGAGCTATCGACTACTTGTTGCGTTGTGTAGGCTGACTTGAGGCGTGCTGGTGTTATGTAGCGGGATTGTCTGTTGG
>Ga0136643_10010886_pt1 | contig 13458 bp, 8 predicted proteins | sample TergutLab28metaG_FD_96883 | JGI IMG/M metagenome (GOLD analysis project Ga0136643, IMG submission 96883) | Labiotermes labralis P1 segment gut microbial communities from Petit-Saut dam, French Guiana - Lab288 P1 (version 3) (version 3) | ecosystem: Host-associated > Arthropoda: Insects >...
CATATATATATATATATATATATATATACAATTTCTTATAGGTTAGCCTTCGTCACGTGCTGAATCTTGCATACGATGTACAGTGTTCTCTTTTTAAAGAAATGGGATAAGTTAACGTTCGATATGCGAATGCAGAACCGTAACTATGGGTTTCACGATAACTTAAAACATACAACAGGAACACAAAGTCCGAAATGTGACTGGTCCGATAACCATACTCTACCCATTTCGAATTCCACAGAAGGATTCAGGAGATGAAGCATGAGGGCAATTGCATCAATTTGTGCACCGTATGCAAAGAACAAGCAGGTTTACTCATATGACTGATACCTCGTAAGTTTAAAATTAGTCTCTTTCTGCCCGAAAACCTGTTAAGAAGTATGGGTTTCCACCGTCTGACTACAGACAGCTGCCAGTCAATGACTGCTGTTCCCATATCCAAAGCCATATTTCTCTGGATGCCAACAGTACCTACTATTATTTCCAAATGCTAAGCCGTGTACGACCTTCCTCCTCGTGGTTTACCGCCACGCTCCAGCGAGGATGGCGTTGCCACGGTCAGAACAACACGCATCATTAAAATCGGGTCCGTGAAAATCAAGGCTGCGTTGGTAAAACTGCTTGAATCGTCGTGCTGTAATATAAATCCACCACGAACTACCTGGTGTTTGTTTCTACCACAGACGTCACTACGTTTATTCTTCTTGGTTAGAACTACAGAACTCATCGGCTCCCCAAATGAAGAGAGAGATGATTTAATACAACCAGCCCTTGTTTTACGCACGTTAGTTATAGGCCTGTCTGCTTTAACGTCCCTTGCCAATTTTTACATGCAGTTTTTGTATGTATGTTTTTCATAAAAACTACGTGCACAGACTGTCTTCCTGATGATGAACCCATGAGGTTCGAAACGTGTAGAATATGTCAAAAATCGAATTAGAGCATTAATTTTAATAGTGTGCATTTCGTTGGTTTACGCTGCATAAGTATAAACGCATATTGGTTCGTATATATTCATTTCTGTTTGGAAGTCCTATCCACACTGTTACCAAAATTCTTCTTTGAATGCACAGCGTAAAAATCCGACGAAAGTTTCAAACAGCAACTCCCTTCATGTAAAGATCTTGCAAGCACTAGTTTGTTACGGAATGTAGTGTTCTAATGCCGGAGTCTCTGTAGTGTTCCGCGATGCCACGTGTCTAACGAGACGAAAGTTGCGGTCTCACTCTTCCGATTATACTCGTAATATTTACTACATGTTCCGTCTCAGCACGGTGTGCACATTAAACTTGCATTTCAGGTAGCACAGAGAGTTACTGTTGGTCCTACGGGGCAACATACAGCAAGGTAGGGGCCAGTTTGACGTTTATGCACGTAGAATCAAACGGCGCATAACAGGATCGAATAATTGGAAAAATTTTTTTCGCATAATCAAATCAGTCACAAAGATTATCTTACTATTATGTACAATAGTTTCACGCTGCTGATCCACCGTGAAGTCAAAGATCATCACATTAATTCTAGAGGAGATAACTTAAAAAAAAATATCAAGTTTTACCACGTTCGTCCATCAGACTACTCCTTAGTTCTGAATGCCTCACGTCATCAACTTCGTCCGATTTTTGTTGGTCGGTTATAAAAATGCGTTCAAAAATAATCCAAACTGAGACATTAATCCAAAATCGATGGCCGCTTACATGGGTGCACAAATCCCGCGCACCTGGTCGCCCGTGAGAATAAACCTCGTACGAAGACGCCCAATATTTTCAGCATAATTATTGATACCTTCCCTCCCCCACCCCCTCACTTACTTACTCCATGCAGCAGAGTCCTCTTTGAGAAGCTAACCGGTTTTTATCTAGTCAAGAAATTCCTCATATTTTATGGAATCCGAAGGTTCATTACCGCGTTTACAGGAGGCCGCCATCTGTCCTTACCTGAGCCATATCGAGCCAGTCCATGTCACACATTCCACTTCCTGGTGATCCTTCTTAATATTATCCTCCCTTATACGCCCGGATCTTCCAAGTTGTCCCTTTCGGTCAGGTTTTCCCACCAAATCCTCTCCCCCATACGTGCTACATGCCCTGCCCATCTTATTCTTCTCGATTTGATCATTTTATTGTGAGAAGTACAGATAATTAAGCTCCTCATTATGTAGTTTTTCCACTCACCTGTTACCTAGTCCCTTTGGCCAAAATATTCCCTCAGCACCCTATTCTCAAACACCCTAAACACCCTCGCCCTACGTTCCTCCCTCAATGTGAGCGACAAAGTTTCACACCCATACAAACACAAGAGGAAAAATTATAGTTTTGTATATCTTAAATTTTTGCATTTCTAGATAGCAAACTTATAAGACCAAAGATTCTACACCGAATGACAGCAAGCATTCCCTAAATTCAACCTGTACTTAACTTCTTCCTCATTACAATTCTGATCCGTTAAATTTGTTTCCCAATATCTCAATTGTTCAACCCTTTCAAAGGAACTATTAACAGTCTTCACACTGTGACTTCGTCCTGCCTTCTGATCTCGAGACAATGACCATGTTCGTGGTCTGATCAGTATTTACCTCTAGTCCAAACTCCTTACAGCAATTACTAAAGATTCAGTGTTTTTCCTTATAGTACGTACGCTTCTGCCCAATATATTAACGTTATCAGCAGAGACCATAACCCGATGTGTACCATTTAATTTCAAGGAATCCTGGTTTACCTGAACCCTCTTAATGGCATACTTTAAAGGAAATTTGAAAAACATTGGTAATTAAGCATCTCCTTGTTTCAAACCATTCTTAATAGGAAGCATGTCAAAACACAAGCATGCCAACCCGTACTCTGTTCATGGTTTCTTTCAGTCACACTTTTATTAGCCTTACCAATTTCATAGGATACCAGCTCCATGAGACTACTGTACAAGACTTCCGTCCTAACTGAATCATAAGCTTTCTTGAAGTCTATAAAGAGCTGATGCACTGCTTTATTCTATTCCAATTTTTTCATCAGTATTTGACGAAAGCGGAATATACGATCAGCACTTGACCTGTTGCTTCAAAATCCACACTGATGATCCATAATAATTTGCTCTGCATATGGAGCTAACCTTGAAAGCAACATGTTGGATAAAACTTTGTACGTAGTAGACAGAAGTGATATGCTTATACAGTTACTACAACGTGTTTTATCACTCTTGTTATAGATAGGTAAAATGATAGACTCCTTCCACTCCTCACGCAATTCCTCCTTATTCCAAACAGATATTAATAAGATTATGGATGTCAGAGCGAATTGTTCTACCCCATGCTTTAATCTGTACTCTTGGGATATGATCAATACCTGACAATTTGTCTTTTTAGCTTTTCAATAGCCATATCAACCTCAAAGACACTGGACTCAGAAACTAGTGTCTCTGCTGTATGTATTTCTGCCTGCCTAACATCATTAACCCCATGTACGTTCCATATCTGGGAGAAATGGTTCCCCCACCTAGACAAAATACTATGGGAATCTGTAACGAAATCACTCCTCATATCTTACTATATTAGTTTTCGACTGGTAACCCGTCTTAAAGTCACTGATGCCCTTATACAAGTCTCTGATATTTTTTAAATTACCGTTAATTTCAAGTTCATCAATTTTAGCTCTCAGATGTAATTTCTTTTTGTTCCTGAAATGTCTACTAGCTTTTATTTTGGATTTTAGCCTGCTTCTATGGGTCCGAAAAAGTAAACATTCTTCATCAAACCATGGTTTATGCTGCTTCGATTCATACAGACCTAAACTCTCTGTAGCTGAGGATTTGATATTTTCTTCAATATTCTCCCAAGACCTATTTATGTTCTCGGTACCATTTAAATTCTCCAAAGCTGCAAACCTGTTTGAGATCTTAATCTGATATTGTTTCAAACCTCCAGGTCACTTAGCTTCCTGAGATTAAATCTCTCCACATCATACTTCTGTGTATCTTGTCTATTAATGTCACTCTTTCCGTAACTTTTGCAACCACCAGACAGTGATCAGTAACACAGTCAGCTCCCCTGAAAGATCGTATATCTAGTCGAATGCCATCTCCTATTTATCAATATTTGATCAATCTGGCTGACTTCCCATCAGGGGAGGTCGAGGTGTATTTATGAATGTTTCGGTGCGGGAATACTCGTAATGGGCCCTTAACAATTAGATTTTTGAAGTGGTAGTGTTTACTCTTCTAACACCATTATCATTACTATTCTGATACAGACTCTCACTCCCAGATGTCGGTTACAAAACATCCTCTTTCCCCAGCTTTGCATTCAAGATTCCTAACAGAATTCTCGTACGTTACTTAGGAAAATGATCGAACACCTGCTCTAATTCCTTCGTCAAAAATGTCTTTTGAATCATCACTTTTCTCCTCAATTGATGCATGCTCATTCAAAACAATGATATTATACCAGCGACCTCTCAGAACTATATAAACATCCTATCACTAACGAACTCTAATCTCTTAATTGCTAATATAATTCTGTGGCGTACAAAGATTCTGGTCCCAATTAATTATTTTCCTTTCCTTCCCCCTTAGAAAGAAATTTAATACCCTGCTCTTACACTTTTCCCTTTGTCCCACCTAACCTTCTATAAACCCTCTAAATCTAATTTATACTTTGCTAATTCTGTCTGTCGTAAGTGAACCTGACCTATACAGGCTCCTAACCTTCCATATACCGGATCACATGTCACTTTTCCATGGGTTATGTCGTACCAACGGATCAGTCCAGGCCCCAAAACACAGGTATACGTTTCGTAACAAGGTCAATATTTAAGATGAGGAGTTGTTAGCACCTGGCCCGACCCCCATGCTGGAGGACCAAAGCTTTTTGACTGTCCTTGATTTTTTTTTAAATATATTCGCAGCAACTCTCCATACTGGTGGCGGTTCCTCCATCCACAGCCTAACGATGCGCCATACCGTGTCGACAGGGACCCACTTATCATGCCCCCCCCCCCTTTACATAATGTGTCATTTTTATATGCACCGAGCCAAATGCGCCAGAAAGCAGCTATATTCACGTGTAAATCCAAAAATGTGGGCCCGAAGCATTGAACTTGCTTCATTTCACCCTTCTGGCGCCTACAATTTGGAGAAAGCTAGTGAATTTTCTAAAATTTGTAGAACAAAACAGCCCGGCTTTTTTTTTTCTTTTTTTCTTTTACTTTAGTAGAAATGCTACTTAGATTTGTTAAAAAATACATTATACCCTCCTATTTCAGAGAAATCCGCTATATATTCTCGAGCCAAGAATCTACGTTTCACGGATAGAAGATTGGAAACATTAGGTGCAGGATGCATCACGTGACTGATATTTTTCATCCACCCATGTACTGAAATAAAATAAATTTCGAAGACAAAATAGGAACGATTCGCTCCGAGTATAATGCATAACGAATTTTTAGCCTACTGTGTCAATAGATCTGTATGTAATAAATAAATATTTTAATGATAATGAAAACCATACAGCCTGCACAAAAGCCGAAACCTCACAGAATAGGCCCATTACTTATTCTATTCAGTATGCCTGTTTATTGGGTGGTACTTATAGGCTTATACTTGTGTTTTATATCTTACACTAGACAGACTCTGGGGCATGCTGTGGTGCTGTTCGTTGAGGCACTGCGCTACAAACCGGAAGGTCGCGGGTTCGATTCCCGATGGTGTCAATGGAAGTTTTCATTGACATAATCCTTCCGGTCGCACTATGGCCCTGAAGTCGACTCAGCCTCTAACAGAAATGAGTACTAGGAATATTTCCTGGGGGTAAAGGTGGCCGGTATGTAGGGCTGACACAACCTTACCACATTCATGTGCCGAATGTCATGAAATTTGGGAGCCTCAACCTCCTGGAACCCTCAGGGCCTGTCCAGGCCTGTAATGGGATTGCTTTACCTTTACTAGACAGAAGTTAATAGATGTTGCTGAAAGCATTTTTTCAGATGGGGGAAAGCAAAATGTGAAGACATTCAAACACGTTCCGACAGCGTCTGAAATCATAGGCTTTCACTTACGCAGATGTAACCTTTCACACTGAGAAATTTAAATGCAGAATATAGGAGAAACATTCACATACATTGCACATCTTTCTTCCCCCCTGTGGCGCTGCGGCCCAACGCGGGCCATGGCCTCTTCACTCTTGAGGTTTCTAGATCACACACACACATTCGGTAGGACTTCTCAGGACGAGTGATCAGCCCGTCGCAGAGACCTCTACCTGACAACACACAACCCTCAACACAGACAGACATCCATGCTCCGGCGGGTTTCGAACCCACAATCCCAGCAAGTGAACGGCCGTAGACCCACGCCTCAGACCGCGCGGCCACTGAGATCGGCACATTAAACACCTTACATGTAAAATAAAAAATAAAATTACAAGTAACAATTAAATCCCTCAAAATTGAAATTTTTTTTATCTAACGCACATCAATTCCAGTCCTCGATGTGTACAGCTATTAACAAGTCATGCCAATCGACGCCCATAACGCTATGTCGGCACGAATGAAGAGAAAACTGGGCGGAGCTTCAATCGCATTGCTGCACGCTTCAAATCTATTGGTGCTGCGAAAATGGCCTACCGCAACAGCACTTTCTGACAGAAATCAATTTTTTATGTTTTCTGGACTGACCATATCTTTATCTTCTACAACATACAGCTCCTTATTACCCAGCTTCCTCATCAGCTGGATCGTACAAAACATAATGCATAAGGCGATATTCGTCATTTGATGTTTGGTGGCTGCAAAACCGTGTAACTGAAGCGGCCTACTTTGTATTAGAAGCCCCACCGTGCGGTGCCACAATATTTAACTACGTCTAAATTATTATTATTATCATCATCATCATCATCGACATTTTAAATACTTCATTTTGTTTAATGTCGACCGTAAACGTCAAAACTCAAAGTTGTTTCTTTCGGGACACTAAAATTTCCCGTTAGTTTAGGAGTTAAAGTCACCTGCTTTCAGGTGCCAACAGACAGCAGTCTAATAGCGCTGTGTGCAACATATCAACCGAACACTTCCATGTAAACGTATAAGTACAGCTGCTTCAGACGGGTCATCAAAGGCGATGCAATGAGACCAGCGGGTTGGGTGAAATTCAGTACTAGCCTGTCCGACTATCAGACGAAGGTGACGTTAAGGCCAGTTACTTAGCACGTGGCCTCTGACATGTGAGAATGAATGAGGCCCGTGCGGTAACCACGTGGCAGTCAGTCACGGAGGACGCGCTGGTTCCCTTACAGGTGCCACCAATTGTAAATGTAATCCACTTCTTAAACCTCAAGTACCATTTGCATTACTGCACAGTTGTTTGCAGGACAAACATACTACATTCATTGGACAGCGACATGAGATTTAGAAACAGGTCTATATAAAACGTACGCTTTTCATGTACCGCCGCCATGTAGAGTTTCTCCCGTTGCCTATACCATGTGTTCTGACACACACTTTATTCTTTAGACGGGAGGGCATCAATTTTCATCCTTAATACAAGATAAAAGAATATAATCCGTCAATACACAACTTTAACGCAGCAATTGTAGATTGCAGCTACATGTTTCGGCTACTCCGCAGCAACCATCATCAGGATGTACAGCAGAAGTTCAAAAAGGAAATTATTTTACATATAATAACAAACATATACACCTACGCGTGAAATAACCTTTACCACACCGAGATGTAGTCCTCCAACTACATGTCAAATAATTTGACGTTCATAGGGCCCTGCATCGTAATATTATTTCTGTAGTAAAACCAACTAGATGCACCAATGTATCAACTTTATTTTATTTTGGAATGGCACTCTACATGTTTCGGACGGTCTTTCCGTCCATCGTCAGGAGTTCAAGACTGTAAATACAGCTGTCAAACAGATGCTGCTGTCTGCTAGCAAGCAGACAGCAGCATCTGTTTGACAAATGCCTGTTTCTGTACGTACAGTCTTGAACTCCTAATGATGAACGGAAAGACTGTCCAAAACATGTAGTGTCATTCCTAAATAAAATAAATTTGATACATTGGTGCATCTAGTTGGTTTTACTATAGAAATAGAGTCAAATAATTTCCTTTTCACAATTCTGCTATACAAACTGATTATGGTTATTTCGGAGTGGCCGAAGCGTGTAGCTGTAATCTACAATTGCTATGTTAAAGTTGTTCATTGACGGATTGTATACATTTATCGTGTATTTCAGAAACACAACGGGAAAGCCACACCTTAAAATTTCATCCTTCAGTTGTTCTGAAAGCAAAAACCGTACTGACAAATATTCAGGCCTAGACTGTTTACAGATACTAGTGTACAAATCCCCTACGAAGTAACAGAGAGAATAAGCTTAACAAAGTGAAAAGAAAAGTGCATTTCTCATTTAAAAATGAAAGTGAGGCGCGTTATTTAGGGCTGTGAGGGAACATGTCCATCTAGTGTCAAGGTTAAGAATGAAATTACATCTCTCCTCCCCTATACGCCTTCATGGCCTGAACAAGGTCAACCTCAACGATACAGAAATAAAAAGCCTACATAAACTAGGCCTGTAGTAGCGGCGAATTCTCCGTTATAACTAGTATAGCGCCGCTATACCACTGACACGGAGGAAATGACTTCCTATGTTCCACGTCGTCAAACGGTATTTCTTAGAGATATGTTTTAATACTGTCTTCCAATATACGCGTAGGTCCACCACGTGTTCTCTCGTCTTCAAGTTTTTTGACTCTACCATAATGCGGATGTCGTACCTCACACACCTATATTCACCGCCAGCCTCATCCATTTCATCCGGTAAACCTACACTTGGTTTAGATTACAAAGTGTAGAACTGCTCACTAAGTAATTTTCTCAAACCTCCTGCTAAAGTGCAGTGCATGGTTTTTGGCCGGTGGAATTTTCAAACGGTAGACTAGGAGCGAGTCACTAACCCAGCGACATATGTTTGTCATAGTCCTTCAGTTCTCTTATCATTATCACTACGCCATGACTGGATGCCTAGCCGACTGATTCCAAGACGTACAGTCCTTACTGCGAAACCGGTACTCTCTCAACTCATTAACACAAACTGGTACTCTCTCAACTGATCAACACAAACTGGTACTCTCTCAACTGATCAACACAAACCGGTACTCTCTCAACAGATCAACACAAACTGGTACTCTCTCAACTGATCAACACAAACTGGTACTCTCTCAACAGATCAACACAAACCGGTACTCTCTCAAATGATTAACACAAACTGGTACTCTCTCAAATGATTAACACAAACCGGTACTCTCTCAACTGATCAACATAAACCGGTACTCTCTCAACAGATCAACACAAACTGGTACTCTCTCAACTGATCAACACAAACCGGTACTCTCTCAACAGATCAACACAAACTGGTACTCTCTCAAATGATTAACACAAACCGGTACTCTCTCAACTGATCAACACAATCCCTTCCATTTAAGGAAAACAGAAGTCCATTTCCGCTTTTACGACAGCCAGTCGGTGAATTCAGTGTCCAGTCAGGATGAATCCAATGCGCGCATCACGCCCTACATTTTAAAATGGTTTCAGTATCCTGCCATCTACGCCTAGTTATCCCAAGTGGTCCATCTGCTTCAGGTTTTCCTACTTAAACTTTAGATATATGCACTTCGCCACTATACAGTATATTTAATTTAGGAATTACTCGATTTATATTTTTGTCTGAGGTTCTGCTTATTCTGTTTCGTTGAATTTGCATTCATCCTTTACGATTATTTTATTAATCCTGTGAAGTATTCTATGTACATCTTAAGTACTTAATAGCTTCTGTTAATATCACAATATTTTGTAACACAACGTCCTTCAAAATGACAGAATTTAGCAATCACTGGTTACTGTGACGTTAAAAAACGCTGACTGTAATTTTTTGCAATCTTTATTAGTACCTCAGTGCAAGGTTAACTGCTACATGGATCAGTTTCAGCTGTAATGATCACAGACTACTGAAGTGAGGCGAAGTGGCAAAATTGAGCCTTTTTTTCTGGATTCAAAGAAATTTGTGCATCGTCATTTTACAGTATGGTTAGTTCTTACGAACTTCCTATGTCAAAACATGGCCATCAGCATTTCTAATTCTCAAGTCCAATATCACTAACCGTATGAAACCTAAGCTCTTACGTACCATTAACATATTCCATTCCTAACAGAAAACACTGTGCTGACGCTATAGTTCTAGATAATGACAGCATCACTAAATATAACTGACTACAAAACACTGCGTTTCACTTCAAAAAGCAACACGTTCATGCTACAATATTTCTGAAAGAACGGAAACAGAGCCACTGCCACCGAAATAAGTCGAATTCAAATTTAAAAAATACTTAAGAATTAATTACTATTAGGTGTGCATTATTGTGCCTAGGGAGCAGTCGTAGAAAGTCCATAAATTTTATTAAGCTTTAGGTTCTAAAGGTTTCGCCAATGTACCTCATTTCGTTTACGGTCTATATATTTCGACGCTAAAATTAAGAACGGTTAACTTAAACATGTGAACAAATCGTGGGGTTATTTCAACTGTCAAAATGTTTCAACACAAATAAAATATTCAGGTTCATTATATGGCGCAGCGTAAACCCTGTGTAAGCGTTACCTAGTCTAGTCATGCTCGCTTTTACAAACATGTTCCCATCGTCACAATTTGAAAACCCCGTATATATTTTAAATATAGATGTCTGTCCGTAGCACAAATTGTTACAGACTTACAGCGTCAGACTTTTCCTCACTGCTTCCATCTACTTTTCAGCCCGTAATAGCACAGCCATCTTCCAATACATATACCCGTGTGTGGTGAGTGGACACTGAATTTCTTTGGATGAATGGATGAAGCGGATGAAAAGCCATGGGCTTTGAAACTAGGCGTTTTTCATCTACAGCATGCTTCTTCAAACTGCAGTATACGTACACCTGCTCGTACGTGGTGTCCATTAGAAAAATTCGAAATATAAAAACAATACAAACTCTAAAAAGTAAAGAAACAAAAGCCACATATATCTGCTAATAACCAGCACTGTTGGCAAAATTATTTAACCCGCAGCGCTGTCAGCCAAACTCTCCAATCTCAGTTTTTTTAATTTAAATACAAAAAACTGATAGTACAGTAATTTTTTTAAATTTCATTTAGTGGTACGCCAACGAAAAAGTCTGAAAAGTACTTCAGTCCTTATCATGCACCACGCAGATGGCTCAGAACGTTCTCAATCTGTCACGTGCTCCGTCACTTTTACAGTGCAGTGCCAGCTACCTTCTTTTTGAGGAACGCCGCACCGAGGTATTGTGATGAATTAAGGCACGGGATTATTATTATTATTATTATTTATTGGGTTGTCGTTACATTGTAGCATGTTTTTCTTGGACTAATTTCCGATTAACGCTGGACTGACACACCCGCAGTCTCCTCTACAACCTCCAAATATTATCGGCATATCTTAACATCTTATTTACTCACTTATATTTCCCTTGTGTAAGGATCTTCCTCGATCTCTTAACAAATGTTTCATTTGAATAGCTTAATATTTTCTTACAAACTACCCCCTCGTTCACATTCAGTCATTTTTACAAGTCACAGGACTAAGGACTAAAAACAAATATGAATGAAATGACTAATTAATAGGATAACCGCCAAACACAACTGTGTTTATGGTAAAACACCGTTCCCCTAAAAATAAGCTAAATATTTCGGCCCAAATTGCCATCGTCAGGCTCTATACAAAAAACACGTAGCTTACTTTCAAAAGAATATTATTATACAATAAGTACAGTTGTGTTTGGAGGTACCCTTATTAATACTGAGTCACAAAACACAATGAGCTGACCTTAATTTAAAAATAAGAATAAAGTTTCTTTCATACCACCCAATAAAATTATAGTATCTGGAATTTTTGCTGAACCCAGGAGTCTTCTTTGTGTGAAGTTCTGACTGTAATGAGGGAGAGAAGTGCAACTCAAGCGGCTATCAAGTTAGGCTGAAGTGCTGCTTAACTCTGTACTCTACCAATCTTTGTCAAAATTACTTATCAAATAATTTAAGGTAAAGTAGTTATATATATATATATGTGTGTGTGTGTGTGTGTGTGTGTGTGTTGTGTGTATACACACACAACACAACAAAAACCTCACTCACCGAAAGTTGGTGGTAAATAGTGTTAATTTTGGTACTACACAAGTGAAGACATATTTCAACAAACTAAGTTTTCTTTCATTCATGCGACTCGCACGGCATCATCCGCACCGTACACACGACCTACGCAGTGGCTCTCAAGACCACCACCCATCCAAAAACTCGGTGCAGAAAACCATATGGTGCAACTCAACATCCAATGCTCCTGATGATGGGCGTATGTACCCGAAACATGTCGAGCTAAGAATACACCAATAAAATTACCCAGTTGCATCAAGTTGGCATTTCACTTTATTTCATGAGGAAGATGCACGGTCAAACAACCCTGAAGTTCAAATCGTCTATTTTCCCAAACACAGCGCTTCGTCCTTTCGAAGTCGTGTACATTACTCTTATCAAGTGATAAAAGACAAAGAACATGATTTACTGCCGCGCAGACACTCCACAAACGTAATAAGCAGAACAGACAACGACAACGCTCTACACTTGCATCCTCGGAGTATGTGTTTCGAATTCCGGCTGCGATACCGGATATCTTCATTAAGATTTCAGCTGTTTCTACTCATTATCTTCAGATGAGTACAAGAATGGCATTCAACAAGTCCATGACCACCTCGTTGCAAATGTTTATCTACTTATCATTCGCGTTCACCTTCCCATATCATTCCACGCATTGTGTAGTTGAAAACACTAATAAATAGGTCTAGCCCAGGCCCGCTCAACACGCGACACAGTGTTACGTTGGAGGCGGAGAAATTTGAAATTACAAAAGTCTCATAACACTTTCCCTGGAAAAAACGAGAAGAACGCCAAAGAGATTTTTGAACATTTACGAGCTGTTTATCTGCGGATACATACATGACGCTTCCAAATAATTTCGTAAAAATGTGCCAAAAATAGCGGCTCCCTAGCCTAGGTTTTGTATTCATTTTTCAATATATTTTCCTAGTAGTAGTAGTAGAAGTATACTATTTTACTGCACATGTACAAAAAATACACATGTAGAGTCATACATGACCGCCTCTGTGGTCTAGTGGTCAGAGTTTCTGACTACAGATACAGAGGTCCCGGGTTCGATCCCCGGCACTACCAGATTTTCTGAGTAGTAGTGGGTATGGAACGGGGTCCACTCAGCCTCGGGAGCCTCGTGAGGTCAATTTAGGAGCTACTTGAATGAAAAAAGTAGCGGCTCCAGGTCTAGAAAACAGAGATTAACGGCTGTGGGGACCCGTTGCGCTGACCATGTGACACCCCTCTATCCGCAAAAGTTGGCACTAACTTCG
>Ga0136643_10010889_pt1 | contig 13457 bp, 8 predicted proteins | sample TergutLab28metaG_FD_96883 | JGI IMG/M metagenome (GOLD analysis project Ga0136643, IMG submission 96883) | Labiotermes labralis P1 segment gut microbial communities from Petit-Saut dam, French Guiana - Lab288 P1 (version 3) (version 3) | ecosystem: Host-associated > Arthropoda: Insects >...
ATATTTTATTTTTTTTTTTTTTTTTTTTATTATTTTTTATTTTAAAAAAAAAAAAAAAAGGGGAATTTCTAACCATGCAGGCAAGGGGGGATCCCCTGAAATTGGGGGGGGGGGGGGGGGAGACACAGGTCTGCAGTAATTTTCGAACATAACCTGCATACAAGTACGAAAGGGTCAAAGAAAAACCGTGACAACAAATTACACAGCCGATACAGGAACCTAATCCTTCCACGAGTTCTCAAGTCCGAGGTAATACTATGAACTGTTAAATTTGCTCGGCAGGTTTGCCATTAGGCGAAGACTTAAATAATGTAAATACAACAACTTGACGTCACGACTTCCCGACGTGGTATCAAGACACGAAGCACTCACACAGTCACATGGCTGGCTCATCGATTAGTCCCACTCCACTTACAAATCAAAACACTCACTTCAATTTGTATCATTCAATCGATTCCAATAAGAAACCCGGTCCAATGACCTCAGAAAAAGATTTCCATTTGAAAGAAATCAAAAGCAGATTGCTATAGGCATCTGAGTGATAACCAAGGAAACGTATAGTGACTATGCACTTGCATTTAAACCGAATACTCACATCACTGAAACAAACCGACGATCAGGTATCGTGCATCTCCCATACCAGTGTTTCTGATCCCGTGCGAAATTTCTCTCTGGTGAGATCTGACAGTCGGCAGGCTGGGTTGTGAGGTCTCCAGAGGAAGAACTTTTATTTACTGCAGATATAATAGCATGTAAACAATTCAGTTCCAATTCTTCACATATTAAATTGAACTCAATAACAGTGCGCTCTGGCCCATTCCGAATCGGTGAATCGTACGGACACGTGGCAGGTACACATCTTGTCTGACATGGGACGCGGCTTGCCGCATGCCAACCTCATAATGACAGAGAAATGCGGACAATAAAGAAGTCACAACCAAGGACCTCGGGACAAGTGTTCAATTTCACTCATTTCTAGTCCGTCCGACAACGCTTAACCAAAATCAGAACCAAAAATAATCCAGTCCAACATATCTCCTTACTGGCAAAACAAAGCAATTTATTTTATTAACGGACAGCTGTATTCAGCTGCATTGCCATTCACTTTGATATTGAACGTAACACGACATGAAATCTCATATTAAAAACGCATTATCCCTCCGAAGGCTGGCATACATTTGAATTATGTAAACAAAAATTAAGTTGCCTATTCACAGAAAACAAACCCGTCACCATAATAAAAACCGAAAAGTTCATTCTGGTTGGAGAATAACCGTATTACCTAAACCTAACGAACACACAAACAAATTCTGTGGTGAAAGGCATAGTTTCTTTATGTTACAGCAGGCAGCGCATAGAGCTACCACTGTATTAAGCGGTAACCTTTTTCTGATTCTACAGATCCGTAAGGCAGAACCATTAATGGCACATTAAATTGAAACGTATGTGGAAAGACGCGACCACAGACTCATTTAAGGTGATATCCCGAAAACTCTGGAGAAACTGTGGAAAACCACGAAAAACGTGTCGTAAAAGCGGTCACTGGGTCGAATTTGAACCTAGTACTTGCCAGAAACACATCAGGAGAGCCACTGCAAAGATGTCCATACACTGCAAACGAAGAAGACACCAGCACCGTCTCTACGGCACGTTGACTAACATTAACAATTCTTAACAAGTGCTAACACACATCTCATACAATTCCGCCGTGCTAAGGCTCACATTAACCCTTTCAAAGGCAAGATTAACCTCCATTAAGTATAAAGATTCGATTCGCACCGCGCAGTAAACACGGCCCATCTCAGTTATAAAAACCAATCTGTATAGCGAAACAATAGCTGTTTGTCCTGAGATCATCCAGAACATATGTATGCTCTCTGTGGGCAGAAGGTACAATTTCCGAATTTTAAACCTGGTTGTACATAAACCAATCACTGGGCCTTAAGATCCATCTTAACATTATCCTCCCATCTATGCCTGCGTCTTCCAAGTGGTCGTTTTCTCTCATATTTCACCATAAAAACTCTATGCACCTATCCTCTCCCCCATACGTGCTACATGCCCCGCCCATCTCATTTTTCTCTATCTGATCACCCGAATAATATTTGGTGAGGGGTACATCTGACATACTCGTACATAACAAAACACTCTCTCACACAAACACATATACTTGTGCTGCATAATTTCACAGAGTGCAAGAATGGTAAAATCATCCACCCATACTCCTCAGCTATAAAGTAAATCTACCTATCGCTTGTTATGGTGCATGATGATGACGCAATTAAACTTGCTAACGTCACAGAGCAATACAACACTACCTACAATGCACGTACCCACAGCACTCTTCTGACCGTGCCATTGTCTGACAGTCAAGGGCTACGCACACAATTTGCAGTGCAATCTGTAACTCCTGATGCAAACGACCCAATTTCCGCTACAGTTTCGTTGAAATTTGTTCCATGCCAACAGAAGTACACAGTAAAAGAGCGTAACATTCGGAACGTATTCTTATTACATACGGTTCATAGTCGCTTTAACTGCGGGTTTCAAACGCGGTTGTGCTCATGTCACGTCGGTTGAATTATTGGGTAGAATCCGAACAAGGCCATGCCGTTTCCGGTATATATTTCACAGTACAGACACTCCCCGAATTAGTCAATTTCAGACTTACGCACTCTTCAAAAGCAAACGAATTAATTAAAAAAAACAATCTGAAACTCACGCTGAACTCTTCCTTGCGGGAATAAAAGCGCAATGAGACGAATGTGTCGGAAGAACACTGCTGGGCGATGACACAAGCGGCGGGACGGTCATGCTGCGGCCGATCAGATCCCAGTGTGTTGGCGTTTGAATTTCAATTGCCTCCCTTATATATAGACACACATCTGGCCATCTGCGCCCGACCTTCTGGAACGTAACTACTGCGTAAATCGGGGAGTGTCTGTACTCGGTTACCAGACTGGCTTCTAACGACAAGTAAACGGAAGATACCCACCTACTTACAACCCCGTCCGAGTTACCAGCTACGCTTTACTCGGTTTCCCGTTACCTTTCTCAGTTTCTCAAGGGATTCTAGAATAGTATTTTAGCTTCAGGAGAGACATCCCTTAGCGATGAAGAGACACAAATTAGAGGGTGGTAAAGGCCGTCAAGCACAAATAAGTTTCATACAATTATATAACTTGAATTCGACGTGTTTCGGCTTCATTACAGTACAATACATCATCATGCAAAGTTACAGTACCACATAAAAGTTACCATGCAGATTACATTGGCTTAATGTAATCTACATGGTAGCTTACATTTCGTACTGTAAGTTTGCCTCATGATGGCTTTTCGTACTTAAGTCGAAACATGTCGCATTAAAGTAATAAAGTTATAACAATATTACTTAAAACTTGGTCGTGATTGACAGCCTTCACCCCTTCACCCTGTACAATGTTTTATACATCAACATCGAATGGGACACCTGAGCTATTCAATGATCTTGTAAAAGGGATTTTAATGCACATCAAATTTAATGAAGTACTAATGAAAAAGAGAAAAGAACCCGCATCTGGAGAATTTATGCCTAACACAATGCAGTACAGATTTTCGAATTTCTTGTAGCATTTAACACACAAACCAAAATAAAAATTAGCTGATATAGCTGTATACTGTATTAAACGCTTCTAAAACAAATCAGCTAAGCACTGAACAAAACAACGAACACGACATACAAAACAGAGAGGATTTTCGAAGCCAACTTCTCTTTCTTTCTTCAATTTTCAGGCCGAACTACCACGAAAGGCCACGTTCGGGAAATCCAAATTCAAAGGATTCGTTCCAGATATGGGTCATGAAACGTGTGGCAACGTCGACATCGTTGCCCCCTGCCTGGACGTGATATTCGGAGAACCTCAAGGCATTTAGGCGTACCCCTGGGCACCACACAGCGTTCACTAGATCTACACGCAGCATAAAAAAGAATAAAAATTTGCTAACGCAATCTGCCTCAAGCCGGGGGTCGTCTCAAATTTATTAAAATTACCGTAAAAATAGGCAGCCATATTTAGGAAACGAGGCGGTAACAAAGTTTATATTGTTCAATACGTAAGAGAGTAATGGACAAGTCAAGCAGAAGATTCAAATCGGACAACAGTATCGTGGCACTGCGTGGTGTTACATGCGTTGCTGAGCGCAGTGTCGAATGTAACTCACTGATCATTTACGGCAGCGAAAAAAGTTTCGAACAGAAATTGTTGGGAAAACAAAACACAAGGTATGGGCCCAGCACAATTTCCCCCTAAATCTCACGGTTTTTAAGATAATTAAATGAATAATTTGGACCGTTTCGCAACTCCATTAACACCACTGACACCAAAAAGTGGACGAAGAGCGCCAGAATTGTTAGACTCCACACATGTCCACGGGTTCACAACTTGCTGATTGTTACAAAGTCACAACAATCACCAGGTGACACTGGTACTGAAAATCGTACGAGGCGTGTCCAAAAAGTAAGAACCGACAGCACTGGTCCCACGATATGGCAAGTGCCTCTGTTTAGCGTGGGGGCTACGCAGAGAAGTGGTTTAGTGTAGGTACCACCAAGCTGCAATAAAGATTTTTTTTTCTAAATTCCGCACAGGATTTTTACACACCCAACCGAGGTTCTTGATTTTCTGGACGCCTTATGTATATGACACTATATACTAGCCCAATGATCCGTAAACCATTTTCGTGAGCTTTATCGGAACATCCTTTCTTTGACTTCAAATTTCGAAAATGCGATCTCCAGAATTTGGCAATTACAATTCTCAGACCCGAAAGTAAAATCGAAATGCGCACCGTTACGCTCTATAATTCGCGCAGCACTTCACCGGCTTATCGTACAAAAACAGAAAACAAGGAACGCCTAACAACTTGATATATAACTTTTATCTGACATAAGAGCATTATGTAATTTTCATGAGGACAATATTTATCGACGCACAAAGATATTACGTACCAGATGACACGTTCCCACTAACAGGACTATGTGACACCTGGCAGATATCACGCTCCGAATACGAAGTACGCTGTCTTACGTCTTACGGTGTGAAGCCTTGCAGGCTGGTAAAGATTCACAAACGTTTCGACAGAACCTACTACCTACTGTACCCTGCGTCCAATCGAAACATTCGCCAAGTTCCACCAGACTACTCAACGCAACATCCAGTAGCCATATTTTTACGAATAATAATGAACATGACACATGAGGTGGGTGGGTGGGTGGGGGGGGGGAGAACTGCAGCCATGTTTATTTATTTATTTATTTATTTACTGCAACTGGGTTGTTAACCGGTGGCAGTGGTTATTTTACATGAAAACAAAACATGAAATTGGTTACTACTAGATTTAAGTCGGGAGGGCTACATGAGAAGCATGTAGTGGCAACTTGGAACCTTGGGAACCATCTCAGCATTTGTTTATAGACACACGGAAACCAAGAAAAACGTGTGTCGAGGTGGCCGGTCGCAGGACCTTCCGAGTACTGACTTCTTGTTTTTTTTTAATTTTTTATACATCAGGAAGGACGAACGTGAAGGAAACAGACCACCACGACGTAAAGTGGAGGATAATAGTAACATTGGTCTTACAGAAATATGGGAGGGTCTGGTCTGGATTGGTCTGGCTGTGGACAGGAAGAAGTGGCGGGATTTCGTGACCAAAGCTATACAAGTGGTTCACAAATTTTCCAAAAATCTAGAAGCCACTTCAAAATTTTAGGCGTGTAAATAATAACATGAATCAAGTTCCATACTGTGACCTACAAATATTAGATGTCACCACGTAAAATTTACAGGCCTGGGCTACCTCACGTCCGGGATTTGTGCACCTCTGTAGTCACGAACCTTCGCGTTTCAACAGAATCCGAGGAATACGTGACTAGCTGAGGAAGCATCACCTTCTCAAGGATTCTGCTCCGAGCAGTTGTTTACTGCCACAGTATTAGTCAATATGCATATGTACCCGAAAATTTTATCAGCTTCAACTCTTTTTTCTCCACTTTGTTGGTGTTTCCATGCCTATTTTCGCGTCTCGCAAATCCCACTCCGTCATCCCAGCACAAATCTCGTTGCACTGGATGATGTCATCAGCACATCTGGAAGCGGGCCTCTGCGACCAATCTTCATCACCTCTTCGCACGCCGTCAGCGAAACAATCCCGTACCCGAGTTTCGACGAGGTTTGTATTATAGCCGTTTTTAATTATAATGATGGCATGCGCAGAGAAACAGGGGCGCTGCTATAGAGATAACTGGCACCGAGTTGAAAGGAAGTTCACATTGTAAAGATGAGCAGGCGTGTCTGTGTTGATGTGTTTTTTTGTTGGGGTTTGGCGTTCATGCAGGTTACGTCCGGTTTCATATAAAATTAAGATGCGGGTATAATATATAGGGTCTGTTAGTTCAGGTTAGAGAACATAGCCACAGAGGCAGTAGAACTCGTTTTACTGCAAACAAAACTCTCAAACTGGCTAAAAAAAAATATATATTTTGCAAGTATGCCTATGGTTGCTTCAGCGGACTCGGACTAAAACTGATAAACCTTCAGTTCCTACTTCACAGAGGACACTCCGTGTTGATTATACAGACCAAATGATTAAAGCTGTGTAAGTTTCAATAATTCCCAGTGCCTGTGGTCAAGCGGTCTAGACGTGGGTCTGCGGCCGCTCGCTTGCTGGAATTAGGGGGTTCAAATCCCGCCGGGGGTATGGATGTCTGTCTCTTGGGAGTGTTGTGAGTTATCAGGTCGAGGTTTCTGCGACGGGCCGATCCCTCGTCCAGAGATGTTCTACCAAGCGTCGTGTGTCTGAGTGTGATCAGGTGAAACAATAACCCTCTACAACTGCGACAATGCGCAGATTGAAGAAGTCGGAATACCAAAGAAAGAAAGAAAGTTGTAATAACTGCTTATCGAGCGTCATACAAAACATAAATTTACTAAGCGGCAATATGCAGGGCTTCTTCACGTTACAGCAGGTGGATCATGCACAGTAGTTACCACGGGCCTTAAACGGTCAAGGATATAGCGTGGGTACATTGCATGGGTTCAGCAACAGCCTGGCGGGGGCTATGGTGGGATCTCGTGACCGGTTCGTGGCTAGCTGAACAACTACCAGCTTCTCAAGAAGGGCGCTGCTCTATGTCGTTGCTTAGTTGGTAAGTAATTATAGTGTTTTACGTCATAACGTTCTTACCGGTGTTTTCTTATGATCATCGTTATCAAAATCATCAAAGTCACCACCACCACTACCATCACCGTCGCTACACGTTTATCAAGACTAGTCCCAACAAGTGCTCTACAATAGTTTAAAAGCATAACACTCACCCATACCTCTCAGTGAAGTGTAATTCTGAGACCGTCACTTTTTTCAGAAAACGTCAAAATGTTAGTCGGTCTTTTCCAAGCACATAAGTTTGCAAAAATAAATTTTCGAGTTTGTTTTCAAGATGCAAACCTTGGCAAATATTTAAGTGCACTGTCAAGCAAAATTACAAACATATTTCCTCTACGTGCCAGGTACATTTCAATGTCAATGATTTCATTTACCTGCCGTCTGTTTGTGTAGAGACGCTTACGTCAGGGCAGCTAAGTGACACGAATCCCCTTTGTTGTGTTTGTTTTCTGACGACTGCAGAACTTGGATATCTTTCAATACGGAATAACAGGAAAGGTGAGGCGCACAGCTGAAAATTCGTTACTCTAGCCTAACATACAATAAAAAGATGCAAATGCGTATAGATTTAAGGCAGCTTAAATGAGTTACCAAAATAACAGCGTCTTCCAATCTACGTATTGGAGTTTCAAAGGTCGTAAACACAAACAATAATAGTAATTTCGTGTTAACTGAAAATGGAAGAACGTCGTCTATCCTGAACCAGCTCAGTCCACTCCCCATGAGCTTCATATCAACTGACCGGAAGCATGGTTCGGTAACACATCTCTTCATTCTGGTATTCGCGAGAACCCCGACTTGAATCCTGGCAGAGTGGTTTTCCTCTGCCTCTGCAGGTAAATGGCCAGGATAATACCTGTAATAGGCTGCGACAGCTTCCTTCCAAAACTCCTTCCAGTTCAACCTTCACCAGTCACCCTGCCGTTAACGAGTGTAACTGAAGCTACTGTATACGAAGTTAATACTTGAAATCCGAGTGGTAATTTCTCTAACACTAAGAAGCTCTGCATTTTGTCACACACGGTACTTCGAATGTTTTTCACAGCAAACACCGATTATTTCGCTAAACAGCAAAAATCGACTGATTTTTATAACGAACATACAGTCTGTTCTCTGTTGAAATAGAAAGTAATTTTATACACTCATGTAGTCTAGATAAAGGTCGGCAAACGTATGGCATGCGAAAAGATTTCCTTGGCACTCTGCATTCATTGCTGTCCCTTTTTGTTTTATTTCTTTTGCCCGACCAGCGTCTCGATACTGTGAAGAATGTGCACATATCTGAGTACGTAGAGGCTTAACGTTGCTACCAAACAACACCGCAAAGAAACATTCTGACACAAATCACGAGTGTTGCGAAGTGTTGGCTGGATATTTATCACTGGGGCGCCAGCCTGGTGGTGACTGGACGAATACGTGACATTGGCCAAAACGTTTTACAGTCTTCTTTTCACACAAAAGTAACATCAGCCCCAGTTACTTCCACATTTTCTTCCTAATCGTACTCCTCGACGAGGTTTTTTTTTTCAGAAATAGAATAACATACTTTGTATTAATTATGCAATATAATTATAATACGCATTAATGCTAATAACGCAGTAATTAGTAATAATTATGTACAACTCCGAGAGCTTATTTTGCTCTTCAAAGTTCCAATGGGTAGGAGAAAGGATTTCTTTGAAAATTTATCGACAATTTCGGTACGCGCCATCAAAGAGGTTCGCCAGCCATGGTCTAGATGAATCCCGGTCTTCAAAGCGTTGAACCACAAAATCCTCAACCAACAATAAATGAATGCGAAATATAAACTCCAAGAAATTCTTTTCAGCTGACTAACGCGTTTCCTTGAAATTTTCTTCACTGCCAGGATACTTTGGTATACGTTCTGAAATTCGAAAACCGATCGGAAGTACGATGGTACCATCTGAGCAATCCGAAATATTTTCGCCCATAAAAGTTTCCTTTACACGCGTAAGAAAACGGATCAAAACATAGGGACGCACTGCATACGTTTTAAAGTGCATTCACACAAATTTATCGTTCCTGCTCACAGGTCGGCAATTTGCTTTATCGATACGGCCAGCTCTTGCCTTCATGTGGGCATGGGTGTAATTTCCTTCATCCTGCCCGCTAACGTTAGGTCAACAGCCCCTGATAAACAAACGTATGCGTCATTCTGGTTAACTATGTAGCCAGCTTAAAAGACAAAATGAGGAATTCCACCCTGTGTGTTTTAACAACACTCCGCTTTACATAAGGACAATGACCCATGAAGCAGCTGAAAAGCATGACCAAGTTAACATTTTTTGTGAGCGTCTGCTGGATATTTTTGTTGCATTTTAACAAGTAAGTTAGTGTAAAACTTCAACCAAGTGAGCAAGCGATCTTTTTTAAGCTTCTGAAGGCACTGAAGATTAGAAAAACACTCTACGCCGGCCTGTCTGTTTATCCCATCAAGATTTCTGTCGGATTTTGGAAACACTTAGCGAGCAAGTTGAATCAAACGTAACGCTTGTGATGTGTATTCACGAAGACCGAATATGAATTTCGGAACGAAGTCTCGGCTTTTTTTGACAAGTGTTACGTAGTTTTCTTCTCATTTCGTTCAGGCATATGCAGGGACATTATTTAAAATTAGGAAACGATAGCCTTCTTACAAAGTATCTTGAATACTTCATTGACTAATGACACTGAAATACGGGCAGCGCCGCCGAAGCACAAGAAAATGAAATAAATGCGTGGCACATCTTCTTATAGCACACTAACGAAACGTATAGAGAAGAATACCCGGAGGCTATACAATCTGCTATACCGACAGTATCGTAAAATAAACCGCTTATACGGCGAACAATTTCTTGACTAAAGTAATCTTGGAAAGTAACGCACACACCAAGTATACAGCCTTAGTAATGTATTACAGAATGCTGTTTCTTAGCAGACAGTAACAAGCTAAACGCCCTACAATCAGTCAACAAAATTAACCCAGAGACCAATCCTGAATACAACTATAGATAGGTCCACACTTATGTAGCCCATTACATATCATTATACAGGATTATTCCGGAGCAAAAGGTCAATATTTTGGGAGGTGGTAGTATCGGTAACTGTAGAAGAAATTCACATGAACATGTGTCTGTTTCTGAATGGTTACCGACACAGAGATATTTCATCTACAAATTAAAAGAAGTAAGATGAATGACACAAAAGAAGATAAATTACTGTTAATTTTATTGTAGTTTTAATTCAATGTTTAAGTGACAAATTTGTTACACAGAAGACATATCTGTTACAGTTCCAAACACATGTTCGAGAATCCCACAGTCAACCTAAATGCACTTTGCAACTCGTGTGCGAAAATCGCATGCTGTTCGTCTGAGTTCATCTGCACGTTTCTTTATGTGGGCAGCAGGATCCAACAGGCCAGCAAGCAATTCACCTCGTGTATCCACTTTTCTTTTGTAAACTTCGTTCTTCATCCAACCACACAAACAAAATCTAACGGAGTTAGGTCAGGAAATTCAAACAGCAATGTCTTGCTAACCACTCAGAATTAGACACATATTCATATAAACTTTTTTTCACCATGACAGATACTGTCAGGCCCAAAATACTGACCTTTCATCCTGAATCACCCTATAAGTTTGCGTTGTATCACAAATCAATTCTTTTTGTTTCACTTATCTGCAACTGCACTATTTTTAATAATTCCCAACATTTGGTACGCTAGTTTCCCAATGAGAATGACCTGAACGAGATGTTTTATCGCCACTGATTTTCAGGCTCGCTTTACCATTAGGATGACGCAAGTAAATCCGGACGGACTGAAAGCCATTGGGACAGATCAGTTTGTGGTCTCTGCTGATTATATGAATTTCATGAGCGACTACACAAATAATACGTTCAAATAAATGGTGCAGCAATCACTAGTATCAGAGGACGGTCTAAAACGAAGTGCCGTGGAAACTGGGCATTTGTTCGTCTCGAGAACAGAAAACAGGACAAAATCACAGAATAACTAATAATTCAAGTGCAGATGTAGCAAATTCATACAGTTTGGGGCAGCATTTGTTAGTCATGTACAACTGCATTAGCAAAAGACACGATTTAACCCTTTAAACGCCGAATTAAATCCCATCTGCAATTTGCTGGCACTATTAGGAACTTACCATATTCTCCACGTTAGCAGGGTACGGGTTAATCTGGGCAATGTTCGCTAACGTTCGGTACGGAATCTTTTGTCTTCTCGTTTGCTATCTAAACACATAAAGATTGAAAGACACAAACGTATGAACTTTCATGCTGTTGTACATGGGCTCAAAAATTGGTCTCTAACATTAAAGGAATAACGTATGGAGACGGTGTTGATAAAACGGGGTGCTGAGGAGGAGATTTGGAGCTACGAAGGACAGCACAGAAAGGTGTACATTATTGCACAATGAGGTGCTTTTACTCACCGCCAGATACCATTAGATTGATCAACGCAAGCAGGCAGGATTGGATGGCGGGGTATGTAGCACGTACGGGAAAGACGATAAACGTATGTTAAGATTTTGGTGGGAAAACCTGAGTACAAGTAACGTTTCTAAAGACCTAGGCGTAGGTGGGAGGATAATAATAAACTCGATCGCAACAAACAGGATAGGAGGGCGTGGATTGAATAAATGCGACTAAGTGACAGAGAGCGAGAACACACAGCCAGGTTCCATGAAGTCTAAGATCCATGACAAGTTCCTAAAGGTCGGAACAAACGTTTGGCTACTCAGAGAGCACTGACACCATAACCTGGAATAAAAAAGCCAAGTCATCGGTGCCTTAATCGTGAAAACCTCACTTTTTATGGGATATTATTTTAACATTTGCTTGATGTATGACTACTTACAAGCCAACGCTGCACATCTGCACTTGCGCAACGATTCCTGTTGCCTATGGCCAATTTATCTTTAGGTACTAAAAACCGCTTTGGGCCGGGTGGCTCAGACGGTATAGCGATTGACTACGGGCCGGACTGTCCGGGATCGAATCCCGGTGGGGACGAGATTTTCCGCCCGTCCAGACCGGCCCTGGGGCACACCCAGCCTCCTGTACAATACGTACCGGGTCTTTCCCGGGGGGTAAAGTGCGGCCGGGGCGTGCTGCTGACAACTCAGCCGCGGTCATGTACGAGTAAAGCTACACCCTACCCACACTCTGGGACACACCGGGCCTGTAACGGGAACACTTTACCTTTATGCTGGTATCTGGTAAAACGTGAAGGAAGAATTTCTAATAGAAGTAACTGCATTCTCTCAATATATTGCACTCATGGGTTCCGTTATGATTTTCAAAACTAACAGCGATTATTTTCCTAAACAGAAGAACCATCTTACCTATGCAACTGGAATGCAATGCTTCCTGAAAAACGAACTGAGCTTATGTTATTCAGACGAATCTGAAGCTCCAGACGGTCAGTCCAGCATTCACAGCACTTTTCTAGTAACACCAATCGAAGACACTGCCCTAGGCAACCACCACACCAATTTTCATTCCGGTCACCGAACTTTACGGTTCATTCGATGGTACTGTAGACTCGCACGCAAATTCTCTGTTCTGAGCTCTCCCTGTAACTTACTTACTTACTACATGGTGCAGAGTCCTTCTTGAGAAGCTAACTGGTTTGCAGCTAGTCAAGAAATTCCCCGCATTTCACGGAACCCGAAGGTTCATTACCACACTCACAAACGTCCGCCACCAATCTCTATCCTGGGCCCGCCCAATCAAGTCCATATACCCACATCCTACCTCCTGGAGATCCATCCTAATATTATCCACCCATCTACGCCTAGGCCTCCCCACTGGTCTCTTTCTCTCGGGTTTCCTCACCAAGACCCTATACACCCCCTCTCCTCACCTATATGCGCCACATGTCCAGCCCATCTTATTCTTGTCGATTTTATCACCCGCACAATATTGGGTGAGGAGTACAAATCATTTAGCTCCTCATTATGCAATCTCCTCCATTCCCCCGTTAGCTCGTCCCTCCTAGGTCCAAATATTCTCCTCAACACCATGTTCTCAAACACCCTCAGCTTCCTTTCCTCCCGCAATGTCAGCGACCAAGCTTCACACCCAAACAAAACAACAGGCAAAATTATAGTTATATATATCTTGATCTTCAAATTTTTGGATAGTAACCTGGAAGACAAAAGGTTCTGCACCGAATGATAGCAAGCATTTCCTGACCTCAATCTGCTCTTAATTTCTTCCGCAATACAATTTTG
>Ga0136643_10010892_pt1 | contig 13455 bp, 8 predicted proteins | sample TergutLab28metaG_FD_96883 | JGI IMG/M metagenome (GOLD analysis project Ga0136643, IMG submission 96883) | Labiotermes labralis P1 segment gut microbial communities from Petit-Saut dam, French Guiana - Lab288 P1 (version 3) (version 3) | ecosystem: Host-associated > Arthropoda: Insects >...
AATTTCCTCTCAGTAACACATTACAGCAATTTCCTCTCAGTAACACATTACACCAATTTCCTCTCAGTAACACATTACACCAATTTCCTCTCAGTAACACATTACACCAATTTCCTCTCAATAACACATTACACCAATTTCCTCTCAGTAACACATTACAGCAATTTCCTTTCAGTAACACATTACACCAATTTCCTCTCAGTAACACATTACACCAATTTCCTCTCAGTAACACATACACCAATTTTCTCTCAGTAACACATTACAGCAATTTCCTCTCAGTAACACATACACCAATTTCCTCTCAGTAACACATTACAGCAATTTCCTCTCAGTAACACATTACACCAATTTCCTCTCAGTAACACATTACACCAATTTCCTCTCAGTAACACATTCTCAAAAATACCTTCAAATTTAAATAACTATCTATCAGTTTTCCATTGGTCCCCCCCCCCCTGATTACTGGAATTCAGGCGCCACAGGTGCCAGTTTATTGCGTTGCCAAATGTTAAATTTTCTGCTTCTTAGCCGCCTCCATTTCCTTTCCCATTTTACTTCGGTTCGTCCTCGTCGTCGTATTTCTCCTGGTGACCAGTATTCGCTTAGGCCATCTCTTATCCTCCATTCACACTACGTGTCCATATCATTTCAACACATAGTTTTCCATTCTTTCTCAACTAATTTGTGTTACCAACATTTTTTCGCAGACAAATTTATTTCTTACTTTTAGTAATACAGATGTCCTTGCAGCTCTTCTCTGAAAATCCATTTCTGTACTGAACAGTCTATTCTTTAACTTGTATTCCATTGTCCAAATTTTTCAAACACAACTTAAAATGTACATGAATACAACAATATAAATATTTTTCTGTTCTTAATAACGTATAGGCAGTAATATGGAGCCACAAATTGCTGCACTTATTGTACTGTCGGGTCAACAGAAAATGCATGCACGATTTAGGCGACGAATGCAGAAACACAATGTTTGAGACACAACAAAAGTATTTCATTTTTCTTTACCTGGTAGTACAGACATACGTGCTTTAACGTGATTACATTTATTACATCGTGATCTCAGTATCTCAGTCAGTATGTTACTGCATAAGGGAAGAACTAGACGGACCCCATCTTCATCACGGGCAGAACTTTTCCTTAAAACGCCACGATAATACCGGCTCCGAAACTCAACCAAATGGTGGCGCTTTTCTCGGAGGTGAATCAGGCGGGGTTGAAGATGACCCAACATGTACGTCTGGTACCAAAGTGAAAAGAACTTGGAGCTCTACCACCACGACACTGTAAAGCTTCATGATGGGGTGCTTCAGTATGTGTGGGGATAACTTTGCTTTTACGTCAAATCTCGGCTTTAAATACCACGATGTCCCTTCTACCTAAGCAACTCTCTCGGATGCCGTATTTATAATGCTGAGTGTAGTACACCTGAAAGAATCATGGCTTCTGAAAAAGTAATATTCGTAAAATATTTTGTGAAAATCAGCTGGTACATTTTAACATGGAGTGGAGAAGACTGGCGCTGGGAAACAAATGGACGTAAAGAAAGAAAAAGACAGTCGGCTGTCATAAATAAAATGCATGATGTCTAGTCAATTGGTGAGGTAGAAACAGAAAGGATATAAGAAAGGCTTTGCAGAAAAGGAACTCGGGACGCGATTCTGTCTTCTTGCGTGACAAAATGAGAATTGCAAAGGCAATTCCTACCTGACATGGCAGTTACTTAAGACACGACAGTGGTCGAGTGACGGCGGTTCGGATTACATATAGTCAAGTTTGGAGGGACTGTAGACTATTTTGTTATGCATTGGAGAACTTCGACATTTAGCCTTTAGAGATGAATGGTGACACGGTTTTCGTATATACAATCTGCATTTTACCACACACTGTATTGTTGTGTTTCACATACCTCTCACAACACAGAGATTGTTTCAATAAACGGCTTTAAACAAATGATCTTTCTAATTTCTCTGTTTCAGATGAACATCATTCTTCAGACTTTCAGTACAGACACTTCCAATCGGAATTTGAAGTAAATATTATTTTTAATTTACTTGATAGTACGACCGCGGTAGCACAGTGGTTAAGGTGCTGGTCGCTGGTTCGATCCCAGCTGGTGTTAGTGGATTTTTCATTGACATAAAATCCTTCTGATCGCACTATTTTTTTCCGCCAGTCATACTGGCAGAAAAAAATATAAATGTGTGCCGCTTACTACGTTTAATTGACACGTTTAAAGGAAAGCGCATTTGTGTAGCGTTAGTGTTTTTGACACAAATGGACAGAAGGTAAAGTGAAGGTAACTTGATCCCTTTGAACGCCATATAGCCATGTGGGTTACTGGAGGTACAGTCCCGCTCACTCTTCACCTTGGAATTAGAAAAAAGCAAATAACGAGATTAAAACGACGCCAATTAACCCCATGGAATTTCAGGCTGAGTTGTCATCATCATCATCATCATCATCATAATCATATACCTGTCATGGAGTTGGGCCACTTGTTGACCCGTTCCGATCTCACGTACCCAGAAGTCTCTTCAAAAGTCTGCCATGATTCCTTCTGCCAGGTGGGGAGTAGTATTTCAATACCCTGGGTAATCTACTTCGAGGCATTCTATATACATGTTGTATCCAGCTTCTCTTGTATTCCAGTAATTTGTCCAAAATTGTTGTTATTTTTAACTCCTTTGTAAGTTGTGCATTTGTTTTGTAATCTGTCCAAGTGTATCCTGCTGTTCTTCTCATGTATTTCATCTTTGCTGTTGTTATTCTTTTGGCGTCCCTTACTTTAATAGTCCCAAGGGCTAGTGTATAGTTTTATTCTTGTTTTCTAAGGGTTTTTTGTGGCTGTCTGCATAGACAAAATGAAGCAGCGAGAGGCGTGTTGCTCCTGCCAGGAATCCAACCGCGACTCCTGGGTTCCTTAGCCCGCTGCGCAATCGCTCTACCAACTACACTAACACGGTTCCACTAATGGATAAAATATAAGAGTAACTGTGTCAACTGAGCAACAATCTGTTTGAGGAGATTTGAGTCGTTCAGTTCGCCAGTAAGGCGCCCCCACCGCCCCCTTGGAAACCGAAATTTAGTTGCCCTGTTAAAAGTCACGAAAACATCCTCTTCCTTGTCATTCACAAAAATATTCCAGTCCAAATTCTTTAACGCTGTTATGGTCTCTTCCATTCAGATTTTCCTACTAATGGTTTGAACAAATTTTTGTTTCTTTTTAATGCACACGTAATTCTGCTTCATTTTCTCGTTTTAGTATAAGCACTGAAGGGTGTAATCCATATCAGTTAAAGTCTCTATAGAACTGAAGGAATCTTCATGCAAGTCTGGGTCAGAAGTACTTTGGAGTTTTATTTGTTTACATCAAAATCCATAAAGCAACTCTTTCTTCAGAAAGATAGTCGCTCACAGTGTACATACTCGTAATTTCTTCGCTTTTCATGGAACCGAAGTTTTCATTAACGTGTCCAAATGAGCCCATCACTCTACCTTAACCTGAGACAGATGAATACAGCCCACACCCCCACTGTCATGCTTATTAAATGGACCTTAAACCTTACCCTCCCATCTATTGCTCACGTATACTCAGTGACATCGTATTTTCTGACATTACATGGGTGCTGATAAGTCCTTAGCCCGACCAGAAAGGAAAAAAACTAATGTTTCTGTCAGAATAGCGTTTCCTTTGGCGCCTTGCCTTGCAGGAAAAAAAATGATGACAGCTTGCGTCTCGATGTTGTTGAAATTTCGCGCGTCCCTAACATGTTCCCGAGCTTGTTTCCACCCTGGTCGGGCTAAGGATATATCAGCACCCGGGAGTTATGAATTTTACCTGCCCATCCTCATTGCTACAAGTCACGTCCCGCCCTATCCTAAGTATATTTTATGAATAATAGACAAATTAAACATTTAATATAAATCTTTTAGCTCTCGCTTGCTTTTTCGTCTCACGCCATACATACAATTCTCATATCTCCATGCAGTTGAAACTGAACTTCTGGTCCCTTCATATCTCGCCAAGAAATCTGTAACTATCGATATTATTCTCAGAGGAAAATATTTCTAAAATGGAACAAAGTCTTCCTTTGCTTCTTGAAAGACGTCCAAACATTTTTTAGATAAAGAATACTTGGAAGAATTTTGTTATCTTGTGTCAAAATTTACGATGTTTTCTTTCAAATAAAACTATTTTTCATTAGTTTAGTTTTAAAAACAAGAAATTACAAAACGAATAAATGAACAGTATCTTCACTTGAAAGAAAAAGGAACCAGAGAAGGATCGCTGTGTAAACGTGGCCCAGCAGTTCATTCGGATCTGGCATGTAAGCCGCAGAGCATACTAGTTATGTTGGGTTTCAAAGCAATTATAGAGCCAGCTCTTCTTTTCTTTGTGTGTCTTGGAAGGGCTGCAGGCAAGAAGCACATCAGTAACTGCACATGTGCACGTAATCACACTGAGAAGTAGCTAAAGTATATCTCATGTACATACTTCTTGAGCACTTTATCTTTTTAATAAGCGGGTGTATATACCAATTCGTTGGCATGGAAAAATATAATGACAGTACCATTTTAACGACATCATATTTCTTGGATCTCTGTAGGAAATTCGGGATCCAAATACATTTACCTCAAACAGCACATAAATACATAGTTGGACTCGCAGACTACTTCATGCTGAACACAAAGTAAGGAAAATTTTCTGTGGGTAAATTTCTACGCTTTTACTTTATATTTATTTGCAGTTAAGGACAAAAATAATCTCCAAGTTGGCTCAAACGTCTAGTAAAAATAGACTAATTAGAAGTTATGTTAATTTCGTTCTCCAACAATATTTGCTAGAGTGACAAAATAAAGTAATATGGGATAAGTGACGGATGAGATGACGAATGCACAGAAAAAATTAATCACAAAACTTAAAAAGGACAAACTGGGAAATTTTGTGTTTGTCATTGTAATAATATCAAAATAATGGCCAATGAAATGTGGCGTAAATAGCCAACTGAACTCACAATATTTCAAGTTCCTCGTAGAATCCACCGGCGCTCTTTCGTTAACACAGGAATCAAATTTTGTTTCCCATAAGAAAGACTATTTATCCTCCCCCCCCCCTTCTCTGACTACAGCTCCCTTAGATCCAATAACAGTGCCAGCACCGTGATTCCAGACACCTTCATAACTGTGCTTGTCCAACAAAACGTAAGTAAGTTTTATTTTTTATATTACCATAATTTACATTTATAATCCCCAACAAGTGTCGTGTGTTTCTAAGCCATTATCAGAGAGAAATTCACACAAATGTATGTGAAATATTTGTACATATCATTTTTAATAAATGAAATTAGCACATATACAAAAACAGCAAAATATTAAACATAAGCAATACAGTATTGGGGGAATTAAACAAAATAAAATTTGTGAACGAATGCAATGTGTGCTGTCCAAGTGAATATTACAGTGTGTTTATTTAGAAGAACGTGATCACAATTCGAAGTTAATGGGACCACATTAGCACATTAAGATTCAAGAAATGGCCGTATATGTTTGAGTTCATAAATAATGTACTGCATTGAAATTTTATATGTAAATAAATAATAAACTTCTTAATTTTAATTCTTCAAATATTAACCTTCATTTACTGCATGTCTTTAGGGTGCTGCTGTTTTTTTGTGTGCACAAAATACATTTCTAAAGAAAATATATGAAGATGTTTCATGCATCTATTTTTACCTCGGAAATGATCGAAACATGTAGGAAATTATAAGAATATATAAAGTTAAGGTACTGAAACTGACTATAAATGAATTTATTGAACACATTAATATAAGCTAAAACAAAAAAGAAATGGAACTATCAATATTACCAAGTTCACTGCCTAATATTTTTCAAATGAAGCCAACTAGGTGCACACTAATTCTTAGTATATTTATATCAGCTTCTCTACATGTTTCGGGCAGCTATGTGCCCATCATCAGGAGAATTTACTGTAAATTCTCCTGATGATGGGCACATAGCTGCCCGAAACATGTAGAGAAGCTGATATAAATATACTAAGAATTAGTGTGCACCTAGTTGGCTTCATTTGAAAAAGATCTTATGGGAATACACGATTAAAGAACACAAAATTCGCTGCTTACATTTCTCTTACCGAAAGAAGCAGATCACTTATCGGAGACGGAGAATTGTGATCAGTGTACTATGTAATGGACACGAGTACTGAAAATTGTGTCGACGTTAGCTTTAAGTCAAGCTATTTTAAGAAAATGCGCAATAGAATTAACCCTTCTGAAACTCGAGAACACTGACAAAAACGATGAGCTCATTGCCTCTCTACCACCAGATACCCTGTAACAAACTAATGTAATATTCATTCGTAAGACAAAGATTCTGTAAGAATGGCGTCTCAAAGTGCAATTCTTAAACAACGCGACGTGTGCGTTGAATCTTGTTCTGAATTGGCTCTCCAAGCGAATGTCCTGTAATAAACTGAATTAAGTCAGGGCAACTTCTTTCTCACGTTCTGCTGCAAGGAGTTCAAAAGATATTCCTAACTTTGTTACCAAACACACTGTAATAAAAACATAGCACGAAGGGCTACAGTAAGATTACCATTTGGTGTATCGTTTTATGTTTCTATTATGTAGAGTTTGTGGATAAATAAAGCAAACTAACAGTATACATTAAAATTAAATACCAAACGTATAATTGTATCTTCAACATATTCCAACACAGCTGAGCCACTATTAATGAATGCTAGGCGGTGAGTTTTAGAAACATTGTTTGGTTATAAAATTTTAAAAAATACTTTCAGAAATTCCATTTTTAACGTACTTAAGAATGATGTAAGAAATCTTACGTTGCGGCATTCCAAACTTATGTTATGAGGTAGATACTGTATGTTGATCTGTGAAGGTCAGAATACTGTTATGAAGTAACATGGAATGTAAGGTATAAGTTGATAACCAGATACTTAGAAAATTGTAAGGTCTAGACCGAAGGTAAAGGTAAAGGTAAATTTCGCCCTAGAACAGGCCACGAAGGCCCAGAGTGGGAGTAGAGGTATAGCTCTACTTTTTCTTTAACCTCGGCACTAGATAGGATTGTGTGGTCAACGCCACACTCTGGCCGCTTTAACCCTGGAAAAAAGAAAAGGTAATCATTGCATAGGAGGCTGGGTGGACCCCAGGGCCAGTCTGGACGGGTGCGGAAAGTCTCACCTCCCACCGGGATTTGATCCCCGGATCTTCCAGCCAGTAGCGAGTCGCTATATCGACTACGCTATCCCGACCCACAAAGGCCTAGTCCGAGGTCAAATAAAATGTATGATACACCATCAGAAATGTTAGTTATTGTTTCATTGAGAAACAAAAACTGATGTGAGGAAGTAGGTTGGGACAACACAATATTTACGCTGCGAAATTTGGAAGTTGGACAGCTGCGTAGACAAAGGTATTTTGAGAGGATCATGGAGAAACGTTACTATCTCGGAGGTGACGTACTCACAGTCATGAAGCCCACGGAGTCCTGAAAGACTTCGCCGTTGTGTTACATCTACAATTTGGGGATGTTCATTTCTGAATTGACCATTGTCAGTGGTGGTTCTGGACAATGATGTGGGTAGAAAATAGGAAATTGTTAGTTTATTTACTGTTGGTAACGTCGCTGTTCATTGTAATAAACTAACATTTTTAGTAATACATTTTAAATTTCGGAATTATCTTCATTGAAGCTTGCCCTATTTCTATCTCTATCGTCTTAGACGCACACCTAGCCATTGCTCCACAACACATTCCCACACAACATGATATGCTGCCACAACACCTCATTTGCAAATACCAATTGAATTGTGAATACAACAATATAACTTTAGCAAGGAACTAATCTCCCTGATGATGATCTGACAAAATCGAAACAAGCCTGAGTGTTTTAAAGTATTTTAAAAGTGTTTTATGTGAAATTATATGTGCATTCGTTGGTTGACAAATTGAAGTGATTAACGAACCCTCTTATTAAAACAGTGGAAAAAATGTTCATGATTTGAAGTACGTGCCCAGCTTTTAAATGTATTCTTCGTCATTTAATATTTCTCATACAGTTGACGCTTTGTGATTAATTATAATATACTATTAATATGATTAATAATGTAGGCAGCGTTTGATACAATAAATTGACATACGTATCGATTTTGCATGCTTTCACAAAAGTTATTAAATATCACGCTGTTATAACTCTCTAAAACCTTGTAATTACGCATCGCCAGGTTTCACTGAAAAATTTCCATTTTGCCGGCACAGTGTAAATATGGGACCCGGAAGAATGTTAGAATGAACAACCATTATTTCCCTACAGAGCATGCATTTAGTTTTATTTATAGTGATTCCATTATAAATAAAACTAAATGCATGCTCTGTAGGGAAACAATGATTGTTTATTCTTAGAATCTTCCGGACCCCATATATATATACCGCGCCGGCAAAATGGAAATTTTTTATGAAACCTGGCGATGTGTAATTACAGCGTCATAATTGTATTTATAATGGAATCACCGGGTATAAGGGGTAGTGATGCGTAATAATATAGCCTATCCTACCCAACAGTCAACCTCACCTTCTCGTGGTATACCCTGTTCTCACAAATGAGGGAATGGCGAAGGAGTCACAGCGGTGTAACTGTTTCACCAGGAATGGAGGAAATGCCATCCCTAAACACGCTGGTCTAGAGGCTAAAGGTAGCAATCCTACCACTGGACTTACCCTGCTCTGAGCCCGTAACCCATTCAGGGGAAATTTTAACCACTGAAAAGTCTCGCTGAAAGAAGCCGGACAGATCCAACTGGCAGAAGGAATCATGGTGGACCTCTGAAGAGACTTCTGGATACGTGAGACCAGAACGTGTCAAAAAGTGGCCCAACTCCATGAAAGATATATGATGATGATGATGATGAATATGATGATATAATAGAATCACGCTGCGTTTTGTGCGACCTATGAGCTTATTCTTTGTAATCTTATATTACGCATCATTTCGTTAATCAGAAAGATAAACCGGTGATCAATTCTGGCTCTTTAGCCTCTTATAGTCCGACAGGATGAAACTGTAAAACCTGAAGTGTGCAACTAGGCCTACTAATGCTTTGGTAGAAATATCCGTAGGTTTAACATCGCTAGTAAGAAATAGTTTTATTCAATAGGATTCTGAACAGATTAACTACACTGCTAAAAGTATTTTCTTAATAATCAAATATTTATTGACCTACAAGCTACTCCAAAGTTTCGCATTTCGATATTTTACCAAATTTCTGAACTAAGTTTTCATCTATATCTAGTATTTCCTATCCAAGCTCAAAGGCTATCTGTAATAATAATAATAATAATAATAATAATGAAGAAAGAAATATAAAGAGTATTTCAAAATATTACAGTTAACAACCCACAAGAATAATATGCTTGGCAATACTTTAGAGGGTAGAAATATCTGCTGTCTAATGGATTAAATGGAAATATGTCTAGTAGTGTCGTGCGTGAAGTATGAGAAGAAAAATTGATTTTCCGAGGAAGCAATCTCCACGCTTGTGAATAAATTTTATGTAATATAATATATAATATACAATAAAATAATAAGTTGCATCTAGTTGGTATTTTATTCTTCAGTTATCACAATGATGCAAGGTACAATAAACATCAAATACATATAAAATTCGCTTTAGTTGATACTCAGTGTGGAATAAAAGCAGTTGGAACACTTAAGTAACTACCAAAAAAGCTACGTGTAAATTCTTCATAACGAAGAGACCCAATAATTTAACTGTTCATTGAGACGTTTTCCGCACTGTGTGTATTTATTCTATTTGCATGTCGCATTCTCGCAACTTCCGCCGCTACATAGACGCAGTTTTAACCAGTAACAAGATTTTATATAATCGAATTAAGCACTTCCAGAGCAGATATTCCTTTTCTCTTCCAATTCTCCATTAGTGTTAACTTCTCTAAAGGGATACTTCTCCTCGGTAAGTTCTTTTGGCCACAAGGATAAATTTACTCTCCTTCTCCTTCCTCTCCCACATACAGAATCGTAACAAGAAAAATAACAGTATTGACAGTAAAAGGAAAAAGAAAAAGAAATTGCAAGTAAAGAAAAAAAATCATTTTAAAAAAGAATATGGTTGAGTCAGACTCAGGGCTACATCGGAAAAGGAGAAGAAAAGCGACGAAAGTAAGCTCCTTATAACACTTGCACTACTTTTTATCTTTATTTTTTTCACTACTCACCCTCTTCATTCTTTTCGGGGAGGTTGGGGGGTGAGTGGCTTTGAGTAGGGGGATGGGTAACAGTTGCAGGAGGCCAAGTTGCTCACCACTTTCTAAACCTGCTTGAAGGTGTGGGTAGAATTGATACTGTACACAATGCTGCTGTTTCTTCTGCCACTTCCTTTCTGGTACTGTTCCTAAGAAACTGATAGTGGGGCCAATTTCAAATCAAATTCCAATCGCTGATTCACCTTTGTACAGACTGTAAAATTGCAAAGTTTAAGACCACAGTTCAGAGATCTGCAAACCCCCGTGGGCCCGGGAATTCAATTCTGCACAGTATGTAAAGCGTTTTGTAAACTAATTGGAGGCACTGTGCAACACTTTCTCAAGGAGCAATTTCACTCACGCCGTAAAGCTTGTAATTTGTATTCGGGAAAAGCCCAGTTGGAAATGCGTCCAGGACACCTACTGATCTGACTTCAGTATTTCGTTACCTTACCCTGCTCCTCCAAGTAAATGTCGGGGCAGTACTTTAACCTTTGAGTTCCCACTTCTCAATCCTTTGACTTCATTACATGCCACTCTCCGAACAGTCGATGTTATTTAAGCCGAATTACAATCAGCGTATTAATCTATTAATTAATTAATTCTACGCCATCGAATTACTAAGGGGCCTGGAAGCTTATCACTACTTCAAGAACAAAAAAAAAATAATGTTTATTATCCCTCAACATAATACACTTATTATGTGCATAAACACACACACACACACATAGACATATATATATATATATATATATATATATATATACTGCTGTCTGCTTGCTAGCAAGCAGACAGCAGTATCTGTTTGACATATCTTTTGCTGTATGTACAGTCTTGAACTCCTGATGATGGACGGAAAGACCGTCCGCAACATATAGAGTGTCAATCCAAAATAAAATAAATTTGATACATTGGTGCATACAGTTGGTTTTACTATAGAAATAATATTACGATGCGCGGCTCTATTAACGTCAAATTCCTACAAGGTGTATTTTTGCATATATACTCTTCGATGTTGTGTGTACAGCATATTAAGTGCAAGTTGTTACGGTGTTCAACACAAGTAGGAGAGTTTCAATATTTGATTGTTTTCAAATTTATGTGTCATTCATTCACTTCATAGACTCTCTTACTGCAGTTCCTTCACTTTTTCCAAAACAATTTGCCCACACAATTTGCTCCTTAAATTTCCAATATTCTCCCTTTTCTTTATGTCATTCACAAATTGCTTACGCCTTCTTCCTCCTCTTCCCATCATTTCTATCCTTCTACTCTTCATTCAACAGTATGTTTCAGTAGGCAGTGGCTACGCAAGGAGTGGTCAACCCACTTAAAATATTACATTTCAAATTAAAAAACCTTTTTAGTATTCGGTAGTCAGAGGTGTTGTTAGTGGAGTGTTCGCCATATTACAATTAAAAGTATCTATAATTACATATTTGTTAGCGTTTTATAAGTTTCACGGTAAATTTTATGTTCAATGGGCCATGCATAGTATAATATGGCAATAATTATCCAACAAGATGCAGCAGAATAGAGTTTATTTAAATCTGTCAACTGCTCAACATGTTTCGGGTGGTAATTCACCCATTATCAGGAGCTCATAACACTGTATCTACAGTATCTGGCATTAATGAGACCTGTACTGCTACCTGTCGTGAACGTGGCTGGGCGGGAGTTCGCGCCCAGTCTGCAACACGGATACCACTCCAACCCAACCACACCGAAACTCCAACACACATCGAACCAAGAACAATACGACCAATTTGGTAATTCAACAGAACAGTCACAAGTTCCTGATGATGGATATATTAATGTCCGAAACATGTTGAGCATATAAGAAGTGAAATAAAATAGCAAATGACATCAAGTTGGTCTTTTATTCTTCAACTATCACAATGATGCACAGTCCAATATACACCAGATTCACTGTTTTACCATTTAACCGAATTTTAACCCAAACTGTACGATTTTAATCGTGGAGTGATACCGACACACTATAAATATATTTATATTCTTGCAATTACCATCCTGAAAATGACCACATAAGTGGTCGAAACATGTCATTGGTCGTTAGATAATAAAATTACATTCATAAAGCCAAAGTGCACTTATTTTTCTTTTAATATATTTTATAAACATAATTAATTCACGGAATATGGAACACATTATACCAAAGCATAACAGAATATTGTTGCAAGGGAAATAGAGGTGGCAGAACAAATCGTCTGCTAGCATTTACAGACACAAGAGAAATATCTCCATCTCCAAAAACGTAGAAATGTTTTCCTGTTGCCTGTAGGGGGGAAATCACAAGTGAAGTTCCACGCAAAGAAAAATGCAATTTCGTGTCATTTAAGATAAAGGGAGAATTAAACGACTGTACCAGATGCTGCGCATCGCTGGAATAAAAGGGAAAATACGAAACAAAAGGAGAAGAGAATTTTTCCAGTAAATAATTGTAACTCATTTTAATGCAAGAAGGGAGTAAGTATAGGTCTGTCGGGGTCTAATTTAGAGAGGAACCCACAAATGAAACGTGTTGCATATTAAATTGCTTGCAGAAATATCAAAATTTTCATAGTGTAATTTGCATAACCTAGCTTCATATATTAATCTCTTTTCAGCTTCTTAATCTGTAGTTACCAAATACGCTTCTTGGTAAGAAGGCTGGAGTGTCGTCATGCTGGGGGACTTTGTTTTAATTTTAGATGCAGGGGAGTCAGTCTGTTGCCTTTTCTTGAACACATGCATCTTTCTAGGAAAGCAGAATGTCTTTCATAAAATAATGGAAATGGCACACAAAAAAAAAATCAGACATTTAATGGAACGGGAAGTATAAAAGAACTCCATGAATATGCTAATATATATATATATATATATATATATATATATAAAGTTTTCCCGTTACAGGCCCGGTGTGGACCAGAGGGTGGGTAGAGGTATAGCGCTACTCTTCTATGACAGCACTAGGTGGTGAGTGGTCAGCAGCACGACCCGGCCACACTTTATCTTCGGGAAATTCCCGGTACCTACTCTACAGATGGCTGGGTGGGCCCCATGGCCGGTCTGGATGGGTGGAAAATCTCGTCCCCACCGGGATTCGATTCCGGACCGTCCAGCCCGTACTCAGTCGCTA
>Ga0136643_10010898_pt1 | contig 13453 bp, 10 predicted proteins | sample TergutLab28metaG_FD_96883 | JGI IMG/M metagenome (GOLD analysis project Ga0136643, IMG submission 96883) | Labiotermes labralis P1 segment gut microbial communities from Petit-Saut dam, French Guiana - Lab288 P1 (version 3) (version 3) | ecosystem: Host-associated > Arthropoda: Insects >...
ATATGGCCCTGGGATCGACTCAGCCTCTAACAGAAATGAGTACCAGGTGTATTTCCTGGGGGTAAAAGCGGCCGGTGCGTAAGGCTGACAACCTTACAACAATCCTGTGCCGTTGTCACGAAATCTGGGAGCCTTAACTTCCTGGAACCGTCTGGGCCTGTCCAGGCCTCTAATGGGACTGCTTTACCTTTACCTTTACCATGTACATTACGTGTCATTGAGGTACTTCACTACAAGCCGGAAGGTGACAGGTGACAGGAATTTTTCATTGACGTAATCCTTCCAGTCACACTGTGGCCTGGGGTTGACTCAGCCTCTAAAAGAAAATAGTAACGGTAAATCGGTCCCATTACAGGCCTGGAGTGGCCCAGAGGGTTCCAGGAAGTTATGGTTCCCAGATTACGTGACAACAGCACAGGATGGTGGTAACTTTGTCAGCCTTACGTACCGGCCGCCTTTACCCCAGGAAATGTTCCTGGTACTCATTTCTGTTAGAGGTTGGGTCGACCCCAGGAAGTTAGGACCGATTATGTCAATGAAAAATTCCAATGACACCATCTGGAATCGAACCAGCGACCTTTCCGATTTGTAGCACATCACAACCGCGGCAAAATAAAAGAGTACCAGGAATATTTCCTGGTTGGTAAAGGCGGGCGGTACGTAAGGCTGACAACCTTACTACTTACACGTGTCGATTGTCTTGAAATCTGGTAGCCTCAAACTCCCGGTACCCTCATGGCCTGTCCAGCTCTGTAATGGAATTGATTTACCTCTTACAGTAGGTTCCTAAAATTTGTTGGTCCTGTGTCCGATCAACAAATTGATGTTTCTCGGCTAGTAGCAACGCGGGGTATAAACAAAACCTTTCCTTCCGTGGGAAGTCACGTGTTCTAATGACGTGTTTAAAATATTAACTTCTTTCTTTCCTCGCTTTCACACTAAACATGCAATTGATAAAACCTCGTTTAATAAACAAATAAGAAATTCCTGGATATGTAACGACAGTTTCAAGGTATGTCTTGGGGTGCTGATAAGTCCTTAGCCTGACCAGGAAGGAAACAAGCTCGGAAGGATGTCTGGTACGCGCGCGATTTCAACAACATCGAGACGCGAGCTGTCATCAAGGGCCCCCCCCCTCTCTCTGCAAGGCAAGGCGCCGAAGGAGATTCACGCCATTCTGACAGAAACATTAGCTTGATTCCTTCCTGGTCGGGCTAAGGACTTATCACCACCCCCGTATGATGCAATACCTAATTTCTAGGAACAGTTTATATGTTCAACAGGAAAGCAATGCGATCCTGAAATATGGAGTTTATCACAAGGAATGACTCAGCTGACTGATCCTAACGTTCGTATGTTGTGTTTACTGCCCTCGTCTTAAATACAGCCACTGAACGAAGGGAGAAAAATAAGTGGCGTCACTTAGTGACCTTAATGGGTCAACCACCACAATACCTCGGGGTTAATCGGAAGGCATTTCCATAGAAATTTCCTAGGTCTTTGTGATCAAAAAGTTCACATAAACATGTGTCCGATTTTGGACGGTTACGGAGTTACGGGCATTTTTTAATTCCCGTACACGCCTTCGTGTGAACCGCGTCTTACAGAACAAGCTGGCGGGTGATGTACTCAACTTGGTGGCTTATCGTTTGTTTTGCAAGCATTATTTTTGCCACCTGACTCACCCACCCAGCTACAGACAGTCCAGTTTCCGTATCTTGACACGTGGAAATTCCACGCCGATACACTTGTACCACCTTAAACCTCACTACCAGCGCACCTGCTCGTCGCTGATTCATCGACGCAATTCTCTGAAAAATTCATGGAGTTGAGAAACCAGAAAGTTTTCCATAATTTGCTGATCATAACGCAATTGGATAATATGGATACTGTCCATTTGTTATTCGCGCGAGGTCACGGAGAGCTTTTACGGACCACGGTAAAAATTTTTTTCGGTCCTCCCTCCCCCCAAGCAAGGGCGGACCAGCAACAGATCTTTACACTCTCTCCGAAAGACTGACTCTTAGTTGCAGAATGACTTGTGCCTGGTCTGAATTGGTAAATTTGTACAATCGAGAAATATTGATACCACCGAAAACAACACAGTCGAGCCCCGGGCCCCTTACGGATCGCCGAACCCCAGTAATTTGTCCTGGCTTCGTCCCACTCACCCCTCCCTCCCCGCCCCCCTCTCCGTCGCCCTGAATTCGCTGAAGTTGTTGCCATAAATATGGCACTCTCTGACATGATCTGTTGGCACACACAGCACCACGGAAACCGGAAAAGGAAATGATTTTCATGTTCCTTCTTAGACACTTTCATAAATTTACTATATAGCGTGTACACTGAACATTAGGAGCCGAGATTTTGAATCGAACCTTTAGACCAAAATAAATTTCGTACCTTATTAAAACCGACAGTCACACTTACATACATAGTATGCCTAGGTTCAAAATGTCCAGAATAAGTTCGGTGGCTACCCAGCAGTCTATGCGCGCTGTCGTGCACAAATGTTAGGCTCGCTCACTAGTTCCAGTCTCAATTAACCTTATCCGTGGCAGAGTTTGAAACAGGCAAAAATCAAATCGTTTATTAAGGCAACACTTTGCTAATTATTTCCACTTTGTTCAGCAGTTTAATTTTTAAAATGGAAAGAGAAAAGATGGCAATTACTAAAACTTTACACGTATTATTAATACTTCTGTAGTTACTGTACGTAAACGAGGGAAATAGTTAATGAATGGTAGCCCATCGCTTTTCTCCCTTGGAATCGAACGCAGGCAAGTGTATACTATTGTTTTTATAGTTGCATGGAAATACCTACCGGCAAATTACCAAGGCACTTCAATATGAAATATCCATTTGTACCATTAATTTGGGCTTAAAAATACCTCCACCTGGAAACCTAGGAAAGTAAATGTCTCGAGATAAGGCAGCCAATTATGCCCTCATATCTGAAAACAAAACAGCTTCAATTCAAATAGGTAAGCAACTGGAAAATCCAACGGTTCTAGTGACTGTGAAGAGCACATCACACATTTAGGTTGGTAAGGGAACTGTAAGTAAAAAACTTTAAATATGTTGTGCACTTAATGGAATATTCTGAACAGAACAATGTTGACCAACACTTTAACATTCATCCTTTACAAATCAGCTGTTACGAAGATAAAGGGAAATAGCCAAAGTTTCTGTTGCAACAAATTTTTATTTTATGGATTATCAAGTATAAACATGTGTTCAAACTTGCTGTGATGTACTGGATTTAATAAGGTGCATAATGCTGCTAAATAGCAGATACATAACTTGAGATATCCAGATGGGTTACTGTCAATGGCAGTGCTACTAAATTGGTTACTGCCATCCGCCTCTGTTAAGTGGCCTCACATAGCCGTCATATGCTTGTCCATGTCACAGGCCCAAACTGTAAATGTTTAATATGGCATTAAAGTTATTAAAAATGAGGTGGAAAAGGTTAATTACAGACTTCAGTATTTGAAACTTAGTGGCATGATTTGGTAAAGCCACAGTTTGTTGAAGAACAAATGCAACTACTTGAGTGAAACCTAACCTGAGATATTAACCACCTTATAAAACTGAACACTAGAAATATTATCAAGAGCAGTTTGTAACAAGTAACCCACTTTGTCAACCCTTGGATTTTATCAAGAAGTATGGTGAAGAAGGTACAGATGTGACCTGAAGACCCTACTTACAGAGAGAGGTGCTGTTTTGGGGCAAAAAAAAATGAAAAGTGATAGAGGGAAACAAATTCAGGGTAGGAATAGTTAATGAACTGATTTCACAAGCTGCATTTTCAGATCCATGCTTTCAAAGGCAGGGAAATTCTGATGTTCAGACACACAAAGCAGGATAGAAGAGTACATGGAAAAATTGGAAGCCACCATTTAGTATGAAGTCAGACAAAGCAGTTTCAGGAACTTCTGGTAGGACTTCAAACAAAATCAAACACCCCACCACTGACAGTAATCATATTGTCAGTAGTAGACTACTATTGTATTGGATCAGAACCCATGCTTGCAAGTAGCTGTCATCTCGTGTCTTAGTGGAATGACAGGAAGCTGTAATATACCAGACATCATTGCACTATGAAGGACAACAGGGGCTTCTATTTTTTGCAACCACGTCATGTCTTTGAGAAAGAACAATCTTGAAAGTACCTCACATTCTTCATGAAATACGAAGAGACACCTTGAAATTTTTTATTTGAATCCTATATGCCACTTTGCAACAAAATTTTAATACAAGTTTCCGTCTATTCATTCTTTCCATTGGCATGTGCAGAATGTGACAATTCCTTGCCGTTCTCAGGATCTTCTTCCATTCCTCTCTGTTATGTACTTTTTCCTGCCACACTTCTCCATCAACTATTCTTCCATCCTCTCTCACCTCATCTTACCATCTATTTCTTGGTCTTCCTCTCAATCTTGTTGTTCCCAAATTCATATATAATACCCTTTTGGGAATTCTATTTCCTTCCATTCTCTGTACATGCCCAAACCAATGTAATCTATTTAACCTTATTGTCTCTATTATAGTAGGTTTTTTTACACTTGCATAAATTTCTTTATTGGTTAATATCCTGCAATTTTCTTTTTCGTTGTCATATACTAGGCCTAAAACTCTTCTATACACTTTCCTTTCAATAATGTTCAATTGCTTTCTATCTCTCTTTGTTAGTGTCCAAGTTTCTGATGCATATGTTAACGTTTTGTCTATTATTGTGTTCTTTAGTCTTAATTTTAGTTTCAGTCTATAAACAATGAAAGTGGATTCTTAAATTTATATTAATAATAGATCATTTACAGATTTTAAACAAGTGGCTGACCACAGATTTTGTTACCTGCAATATTTTGTTGATATCAGGGCAGTGCCGTCCCCAAGTGAATGCATGTAAATGAACAAGGCTGAGTGTTCACCATCCACAGACGTCTAATGTGGCTTCCACAAACGTGTGTGATTCAGCAGTATCCAGTTAGCCAGTGGGTCCTCTGTAATTCACCAGGCCCAGCACTAGTTGTCGTGGACGTTTAAAACAGGTAGGAATCTTGTTTGTTCATGTTTATGTATGAGTACATATAAAAAAATATATATATAATTGAAAAATAATGGGAAACAGCATGAAAAACTGGGTCCAGCCTAACATGCATAGTGACATGACGAAGTTAACATGTTACATGAATACATCGACATAGAAAACCCACAATGCATAAATTAACATTTAACACCAGAATATAGACTCTTGTGAAGGGAAACAAAAGCAAATTTTAAGCTAATATACTCAGAGAAGGCAGAAGTGTGGAATTAGAGATTAAATATTTTGCATAACAATCAGTAGAGTTTTTTTTTTTAAGTTGGTCATGCGGTTGTGTTACTTGTAAGACGGTACTTTAAACCTTATCCTGCTAACGTGGAGAACATGGTGAGTTTCTAATAATGCCAGCAAATGGCAGATGGAATTTAATTTGGCATTTAAAGGGTTAATCTTGTCATGTCTCATGTCCTCATTGTGGCGCAGTCGGTTGAGGCACTGCGCTACAAGCCAGAAGGTTGCGGGTTCGATTCCTGATGGTGTCATTGGAATTTTTCATCGACGTGTTCATTCCAGCCACACTATGGCCCTGGGGTTGACTCAGCCTTTAACAGAAATGAGTACCAGAAATATTTCCTGGCGGGTAAAGGTGGTCGGTGTGTACGGCTGACAACCTTACCACCTTCATGTGCCAACTGTCTTGAAATCTGGGAGCCTGTACCTCTTGGAACCCTCAGGGTCTGTCCAGGCCTGTAATGGAATTACTTTGTCTCATGTCCTGAAGGTAATGTCCTGATGATCACCTCTAACCCCTCAGTAAGGAATTGCAGTCCAAAAAGTCAGGCGATCATGGAGGCCATGGAATATCCCCATGTCTAGAAATGACATGATTAAAAAAAAAAAAGTTTCACAGAGATTATCAATATTCTTGTGGTAAGGCATAGGCTGACATCTGGATCACCAAGATTAATTTCAAAATGATGCTGAAACAGATGCTAGGCTTTCACAAAAGTACCTCCATTTTTTTAATACACCTTGATAGCAAAACCATATTCTGCACACATCCATTTCTCCATCACAACTAAATGCCATGGGACCACAAACATAACATAAATCACTCCAATTCTGATGGTTCTTTAGGGCTCCAATAAGCCAGAGGAATTCCTCTGCCTCTGGAGCCCTAAAGAACCAGCTTCTAAAATCTCCCATTTTTCTGGCTAACCCTTTACTTTAAGGAAGAGCGAACTATTGGATGACTCAGAACAAGATGGTTGAGCCAGGTACTAAAACGTGATGAAGTGAGGAAAGAGCTAAAAAGGAACTATCTACATAAAACAGAGAATAGAAGAATAAAAATATTTATAATAAATTAATATCCTGTTATATATGGCTGTTACTTTTGCAATAAACATATATGTCTCAAGGCTATAAAGTTACATATGGGCAAAAATACATACTTTATACTTTGTCATATATCAGAAAAATAGCTCCTAATTACAAAATAATGGCTTAACTTGTACACTGGCAACTTACTACATGTGACATACGTACAGTACATACATGCACATTATCATCCACTACATAAATCCAAAATTTATTCAAAGTGACAACAGAATGGGAATAAGCCATAAGAAATACAAAATATATAGAACTAGGAAAACACAAAAATCTTACTAGAATTTCATACTAATTATTCAAGTGCAGTACACACAGCAGGTATTATGATTATGAGTCATTATTAAACACCAGAAATTTGTCAAAACAATAAAATCAATGGGTATTTAAGTATCTTCTAAGTGCTGCTGTAATGGGATGCTTTGCGTTCGTATCGGCTGTCAGTTTCCATGGTAAACTGTTGAAGGTTTTATGTCACCACAGTATGTACTTTTCTGAAAACATGAAAGGGTGTCAATGGCTCTATGAAGATGATATTTATTCCTTGTATTAACACTGTGTAGAGCTGAATTTATTTGGAATTTATGTCCGTTATTTACAATGCTGTTCATTATTGAAAATATAAGTGTGTGTGTGTGCGTGTAGGAAGTAAAATGTCTAACCTCTTAAAAAGATTGCTACGTGCAACTTTTATGTTTTGCAACAATCACAAACAGTTTATCTACAATTATTCCATATTTCATCATTTAGCAAAAATTGGCAATATGTAATTCAATATACAAGAACAGTATTCACTTTGTACAGTCAGGCTTGTTCTCAGTCTTTTCAACATTACCTTTTCTACCGTATAACTAATTAAGTAGCCAACTAACAAACCCCATGGCGCAGAATCCTTCTTGAAAAGCTAGTCAAGGAATTCACTACATTTTACAGAACCTGAAGGATCATTACCATTTTTAATGTTTTGTTGTCTGTGCATCATGATATATCTTCACAATGAGAACCAAAAGGAAGCACTATTTACTCTCAATTTATTTCTGCACGTTTTGTCTAGCCAAACTGCTGCATTCGTCTTACACAGTTTCTCTTTGATGTTCTTACATTGGTATATTTGCTATGCATTGACAAATTTAACCCTTATCCTGCTAACATAGAGAATATGGTGAGCTCCTAATAATGCCAGCAAATGGCAGATGGGATTTAATTTGGCGTTTCAAGGGTTAATGTTTTATTGACCTGCCAACAGCCAGTCAACATAAACGCACGAAATATACCAGTTGCTATGTATACATAGTACCACCTCCTGATGATGAGCAGTAAACGTGCTTGAAACGTGTAGTGTTAAGTAATGAGGTTGGATGTCCTGTGAGGTTAAGCTGGCGACACTGTACGCGAAGAACCCACGTGGCAGTGATGAAAAATATGGACGCTGTTTATAGTGGCGACAGACAAAGGAGTGTGGTGTTAGACATGCGTTAGGTTAGGACAAAGTGAACCAGAAGCCGGTTCAGCTAACTAGAAGTAACATTTGGCGACCATGACAGGACTTTGTCTAAGAATGAGCGTGCAACCAACTATGAATATTTTAAAGAAGAAGCGAAAAGTGGTGCGGGCAGCATTCGCACGTCTGTGTGGCACACTGGAAGAGGTTATGTCGAGAGAACACACAGATAGAAAGGGAGATTCCAGAATCCTTGTGGACATAGAGTTGTTGAGAGAGAAGGCGGACGATTTGAAGAAACTGGACAAGGAGATTATGGATCTGTTGCTCCGAGCAAATATGCGGGAGGATGAGTTGGAGAAAGAGATGCACGGTGCAGATGAGTATGCACATAGGTATAAAAGACGTTTAGACACTACCATTAAAACGGAAGATTGTGACAACTCTCTGTTGAACGTTGCGAAGAGAAAATTCAAGTTGCCCATGATCGAATTGAAAAAATTTGGCAGTGACGTCAAAGATTGGCTGACGTTCTGGGGGCAGTTCAAGAAGATTGACAGAGAGCCTGACATCGATGAGGCGGACAAGTTCCAATATCTTCTGCGGGCAACCTCACCAAACACCAGGGCACGGGAAGTAGTAGAGAGTTTTCCCCCCATAGCAAGTAATTATAACAAGGCAGTTGAGTGTTTGAAGGCTCGTTTCGGTCGGGAAGACCTTCTGGTTGAGTTCTATGTGAGAGAGTTGCTCAAGCTGACCATGTCCGTGAATTCCAAGGAAGACAAGGTCATGCTTTCATCTCTGTATGATAGAATAGAGACCCAAATGAGAGCGCTGGAGACGTTAGGAGTGGCCACAGAGAAGTACGCCACCATGTTGTTTCCACTCGTAGATTCCTGCTTGACAGAGGAGGTTTGAAGAGCATGGCAATGTAGCAGTTATGTCAGTTACACTCGACCAAGTGGAGAGACCTGGCTGAAGAGCTTGATGAGCTTCTTGAAGAATGAAGTAGAAAATGAAGAAAGAATCAACATGGCAATATGAGGTTTCAACCTGGAAGGAAGCGTCAAGGGTGCCAAACCACAGAAGAAAGAGTCCGCCAGCCTCAAAAGGACAGCCATTCCTATGATGGCTGGTCTTGTCAACTGTAAGTCGGGCAAAGTCTTGTGTGTCTTTTGTGAAGGATCGCACACTAGCGAGTCCTGCCAAAAGGCACAGGGTTTGAGCTTCGCGGAGAAGAGAAATTTAGCAGTCAAGAGAGGATGCTGTTTCGCATGTCTGAAACCAGGACACCAGGACAGAAGATGCAGGGCTGTCCTGAGGTGTGTATTGTGTAATTGGAGACATGTTGTGGTGATGTGCATGCCGACGGATAAGGTGTCAGCGGCAACAGAGGCGCCCGTGGTAGAGAGCTCTTTGTCGAACATCGACTGCAGTAATCAGGTCTTCTTACAAACTCTGATGGTAACTCTGAGAGGGGAGGAGACAGGCAAGTGAGAGTACTAATGGACCCTGGGTCCCAGCGATCTTATGTAAGGAGGGATACGGTAAGATGCATGAAGTACATGCCCCTGGGAGAAGAGGAGTTAATACACAGGCTATTTGGAGGAGGAATGACCAGGGCCCAACACCATTTCTGTTATAGAATAAGACTTCGAAGCCTAGACAATAAATATGCCTGCAATTTTGAAGTACTTGATGAAGAGGACATCTGTTCGAGAGTGCCAGCCCTTCCATCTGCTCCGTGGATGAACGAGCTGAGGAGCAAAGGAATTGGCGTTTACCTGGAGGAAGAGAAGCTCATCGAAGTTCTGATTGGGACTGACATCTATGGGAAGTTATTAAGCGGACAGAGGGAAATCTTACAATGTGGGTTAGTTGCCATCGAAACCTACCTTGGTTGGATCATGACTGGGAAGATGCGGGGTTGACAGGAGGTCAGTTCCATGACCGCTCTCACTATGTTCGCCCAGAGTGAACCCATGAATAAACTTTGGGAGTTAGACGTCCTCAGAATTCAAGACCCTCAAAGTAAGAAAAGCAAGGAAGAGAGAGTGAGCGATCAGTGCGAGCATACTTTCTTAACACTGTACGAGTGAACAAGGAGGGTCGTTATGAAGTAAGTCTTCCATGGATAGAAGAACATCCTCCAGTACCATGGAATTTCAGCCTCTTGAGGAAGAGACTAGAAAACACGATCCGGAAGTTAGCCGGAAGCAGGTTGCGGGCCGAATATGAAGAAGTATTGGAGGATTGGTTGCAAACAGGCATAATAGAGGAAGTGCCGATGTCACAGCGAGACGAAGGACATTATTTACCGCACAGACTTGTTGTGAAAGAGAACAGTACTACTAAACTGCGGCCTGTTTTCGAAGCGTCGGCATGAGAGCCAGGTAGCCCATCACTGAACTAGTGCCTGAAGAAGGGCATCAATTTGATAGAAATTATCCCGGCAATACACTTGAGGTTCCGACTTTATCAGGTCGAAGTCATAGCAGATATCAAGAGGGCATTTTTACAGGTGAGCCTAGGAAAAGAAGATAGAGATTTTTTTAGATTCCTGTGGAATGTCAAGGGCGACTTAAGGATTTTTCGACACACTCATGTGACGTTAAGGGGTGACTAGCAGCCCATTCTTACTGGGTGCGGTGATAGATTATCACCTAGAGAGATGTCTTGCAGAATCTGACCTGAATGAATGGTATGACAGTGACTTTTCTGATAAGTTTGAGGAAGAGTTTTTATGTTAACAATTGCGTCATGAGCTTGCCAGATTACAGTGCGTTACGTCTGTTTATAGAAAAGTTGACAGAGGTATTTGCAAAGGCTAAGTTTGAGCTGAGGGGTTGGGAACATACAGATCCTGACTCAGAAGACTCATCTCGCACTGCCATCTTGGGAATGTCTTGGGACAAGAAAGAGGACACTTTAGCCGTGGACAACGTGAGGGTGGAGAATGATGGTGTGATTACACGAAGAACCATATTATCTGTGACGCAGCGGGTGTTTGACCCTATCGGGTTTACATGCCCCATTTCATTGTGCCCCAAGGTGTTGTTACAGCGGTGTTGGGCACTGAAGGGCAAATGGGATCAAGAAGTTCCGGACGATGTCAGGAAGTATTTTCTACGCTGGATGCAAGATCTTCCCCTGCTGCAAGAAGTTAAGATTCCTAGATGGTTGAAGGGTATGTCAGAACATGTAATAAGCTGCTCCTTGCACACATTTTTTGACGCTAGTAAAATGGCTTATGCGACGGCAGTTTTCGCACGTTACGAATGCAGCATCTGTGTACAAGTGCAGCTGGTTCAAGCCAAAACTCAAGTGGCTCCAGTTAAGGCGGTGACGTTTCCAAGGCTAGAACTGTTGGCCACGACCATAGGGACCAGATTAGCAACATCCATAGTAAAGGAGCTCGAGCAGAAGGATATCCAGTTATCATTTTGGAGTGACTCGTCGACAGTGATCGCCTGGATCATGAGAGATGACCACTGGGGTGTTTTTGTCTGGAACCGAGTGCAGGAGATAAGAGAGCTGACTTCGAAAGATTCTTGGCGCCATGTACCGGGGATCATGAATCCTGTGGATCTCCCTAGCAGAGGATGTACCGCTCCTCAACTGCTGCAGACCAGGTGGTGGGAGGGACCCACCTGGCTGAAACAGCCTGCTGAAGACTGGCCTTCGGGAGAGCCCCAACCAAATGAGGAGATGTTAGCCCAGGAAAGGAGGAAGGGCATTGTTTCTTCCCTTCTGTGTGAGGAGAGCCATCCTGACTGGTACTATGCCTATTCCCTTAATTATGACAAGATTGTGAGGGTCCTCGCTTGGGTCCTGAGATTTGTCAACCGCTGTCACAAGATCGAAGAGAAGCAAGGCTCGGGGAAGGTTGTTTGGTGGGAGGAGACCATGATGCTGAAAAGTGTATAATTAGATTCGTACAGAGAAAGTCTTTTACTGGGCCCCAAGACGAGAGGATTTCTCGTTTGTGTCCCTATATAGACAGTGAAGGTACCCTTTGCATTAGGACCAAAATCCTAGAGAGAACGGACCTAGGAGATTTAGGAATACCTGCGATCTTACCTTCCCGCCACCCTGTGGTGGAGATGCTCATGCTGCAGGCCCATAAGAAAGCGTGTCATGTTGGAGTGCAGGGACTTTTAAGCCTTTTGAGGGAGAGGTTCTGGATACTCAAAGGTAGAAAAACCATACGAAGTATCCTCAACAAATGTGGTGTGTGCAGGAGACATGATGCTAGACATATCTCCACGGTCCCACCGGCATTATCTGAACCGCATGTACGAGATGCTGCTGTGTTTGAAACAACAGGCATTGACATGGCGGGCCCTCTCTTACTGAAAGACGGGCGCAAGGTGTGGGTGTGTTTGTACACCTGTGCGGTATATAGAGCAGTGCACCTAGAGTTAACTTCATCGTTGTCTACTGAGTCTTTTCTTCAAACCTTTAGGAGATTCGTGGCCCGCAGGGGACGACCAGTGATCATATATAGTGACAATGGGACCAACATTTTGGGTATGGATTGGGCCTTACGTCAATTGGACTGGGAGAAGATCCTTAAAACCAGTGCGATTGTACGAATTGATTGGAGGTTCAATCCACCTACCGCTGCTTGGTGGGGAGGCTGGTGGGAGCGCTTAATCAGGCTCCTCAAGCAACTGCTTAAGAAAGCGTTAGGAAGAGCTTTGCTGACTTACGAAGAATTGGAAACTGTCTTATGTGATTGTGAAGCTGTTATCAACTGTAGACTCCTGACTTACATATCAGAAGATGTTGCAGGTCTTGCTTCACTTACGCCCAATATGTTTTTGATGGATCTTAGAGGAGTGGGACTTCCAGACTGTAATGCAGTGGATTCGGCTAGACTCACAAGACGGGCCAAGTATAGGCAAGAGATCAAGGAAAGGCTGCAGGACCGATTCCAGAGAGAGTACTTAGGCCAGTTGAGGTTGACTGCTACGAGGACAAGCTGTGATTTGCTACTTCGAGAGGTTGTACTGATTGGAGCAGATAATATAAAAAGGGGAGACTGGCCACTAGCAGTGGTGGAGGGGCTCATCCCCGGCCGGGACGGGAAGGTAGGGCTCCTGAGATTAAGGACAGCATTCGGCACACTACTCAGACCCGTACAAAGGATCTATCCTCTGGAGATCTACGATGAAGGGGTACCTGTGGCAATACCAGCTTCCATGAAGGCGGACCCGAAAAAGGAGTCGACGCCCCCTCCCAGAGAAGAGGGGAAGGGGAGACCCAATGTGGTAGAAGTGTTCACTAAGGGTGGAAGAAAAGTGAGGCCTCCTCCTTGATTTATTGATCAGTGAGGTACCACAGGACATCCATTACTCGAAGAGTTAGAGTCCAGTGTCTCCGATTCGACTCAAAGGTGGGAGTATGTTAAGAAACGATGGTTGAATATCCTGTGAGTTTAAGTTGACGACACTGTACGCGAAGAACCCAGGTGGCAGTGATGAAAATGTGGACGCTGTTTATAGTGGCGATAGACAAAGGAGTGTGGTGTTAGACACGCGTTATTTTAAGAAGAACTGATAGAA
>Ga0136643_10010899_pt1 | contig 13452 bp, 5 predicted proteins | sample TergutLab28metaG_FD_96883 | JGI IMG/M metagenome (GOLD analysis project Ga0136643, IMG submission 96883) | Labiotermes labralis P1 segment gut microbial communities from Petit-Saut dam, French Guiana - Lab288 P1 (version 3) (version 3) | ecosystem: Host-associated > Arthropoda: Insects >...
AAATATACACACATACATACACACACACATACACACACACATACACACATAAATACACAAACACACACATACATACACACACACACACACACACACACACACACACACACACACATGCACACAAACTTCAGAAAAGTAAGTCAACGCTCGTGACGGCACACCATTATAAATAGTTTAACGTGACGAGAAAAATTTATGTCTTGTAGTCTTATCGTGCGCCGATCCCAATGGCCGCGCGGTTTAACGCGTAGGTCTGCAGACGCTCGTCTGCTGAGACAGGGTTCGAATCCCGATGGATTATTGTCTGTTGTGAGGGTTGTGTGTTGTCAGGTATTGGTCTCTGCGACGGTCTGATCACTCGTCCTCAAATGTCCTACCGACTGTGATGTGTCGTTGTGTGCGATCTAACAGCCTCAAGAATTAGGAGGCGCTGGACCGCGTTCGGCCGCTGCGCCACAGGAAAAGAAAGTCTGGTTGTGCAAGTGACTTATTGTGTTATTTTGAATACGCACTGGTGCTGCTGCTGCTGATGCTACTACTACTACTACTACTACCACCACCATCACCACCACCACCACCCTCACTACTACTACTACTACTACTACTACTACTAATAATAATAATAATAATAATAATACCTGATCCCTTTGTTTAGTAAATATGATTAAGCATGGCCGGTTATCCGTTAGCATATTCTAATCCTATAAAATGCTAGATTAGTGTTGTCTAAGTGGATATTTCTTGTCTAAATTTTAGCCGACTATTCCGGCTGTGCTATTTGTCAGGGTACAGCTATAAACTCTGTTTAATCTAGAATACTATCGCTGCTGCATCTGGATATAATTATTTCATAGTACCTTCAATTCTTAATCCATTTTGGTGCTCAGAAACTGAGAAATAGCCGCGTCGTTGCGAGATAACAGTCGCGTAGGATGAAGTCACTTTGGTGCTGCGCGTTGCTCCTTCTCAAATTCGAAGAGCAGAATTGCGGTTCATTAGTGAGGCAGCCAGCCGATGTTGTCCAGGTTGGTACTTAACGAGTATAGAACGAGTATAGCAGGAGACAAAGGCACTAGCCTTCGTTGTTTGGCCTGGCCTCTTGTGTTGTTTTCAGCTATTCCAGGAGGCTTTTATTCGCAGGCTGAATGCTGCGGTGTACATTTGGCTGAGATTTTATTCCTCAGGGCCTTTTTCTTTAATCGGTTGCGGAATAAGACTCACATACATTTGTAAAACTTTTGTATTGATAAATCACTGTTGCCACCTCTCTGTGTGGCCACTTCATCTTGTTCTTTTTATTGCACATAGGCCCAGATGTGTAATGATACTTTCTAATAGCCCATGAAACGTAAAAAAAATCCTGCAGTCAGTGGGTTACTGAGGTAGAGTGCAGGTTGTTATAGTGATAACGGTCTGGATTTAGGCTTTTATCCGGGAGAGAACTTCTTTTACCTTAGCCGGGATAAAATATGTTCTAGTTTAGGGGTCCAAAATTTTCTAAATATCTAGGATAAAATCAAAATTCTGGGCATCAGAAAGGAGAAATGAAGCAAATTCCAGAGTAAGGACTCCAGAATATTAGGCGTAACTGTACAAAATTTAGGCGCCACGGCGACCTGGTGCATTGAATTTGTGCATCATTAGGCTGTCGGTGTGCAATATTATCCGTCCCTTTGATATTTTGACTTTGCTGATTCAAATATTTTCTCTCTATTCTGATCCCACTCAACTTGTTCTCTTTCTCGGATTTTAATATCAGTTTTCATATCCACATATAAGAATAAGCATACATGTACTTATGTATTTGTTTATTTCAGAGTTTAGTATTAAAACTAAATTAAATTAAATTAAAATTAAAACCCCTAGTATGGACTGCAAAGTTTTCCTTTAATTAAATCTGCGATTTTATGTATACAATTCCTTATTTGTTTGCCGCCTTAGTGACTGAACGTTGATATTCCGGATTACAAGAAGGGTTTCGAACTTTGCTTGCGCGAGTATAGTAGGAATAGGTTGTGCTTAGAATTCTCAACATAAATTCTGCAAATGCAGAACCCTTTTAAGAGATTGGACGGGCCATTGAATAGCGTGTGCTTCAGAAGAGTGCGTGGCTTCCATCATCACCACCTCTAGTGCTCAAAATGTAATCAGTCCGACGACTGTATCACGACTCTGTAACTGCTCTGAGGGAATATTAAGGATTAAAAGTGACAAATTTTCAATTTGACATATGTGAACTTTCCTGTATCGTAGCAGTAACGCCCCTTTCTTAGAAATCTCATCCTGATCACATAGAATTCAACATGACTAACATTGCTAAAGCCTGATATCCACGTGCATTATTACTATGTCTAAGAAAGTACTACCCATTTCTGAAATGTTGACTGCTAGAAGGCCTCTCCTTTATCAGAGAGTCACAAAGTTTCTAATTTGTGACTAGAATCCTCCTGAATTAACAATGATTTGTGGTAAACAGTAACCCTAAATTCATGTCTTATAGGGTTTCAGCTTTTGTAGGGAGTAAATTCAATACATTTTTCCCAAGATGTCGCCCTTATCAAGGTGGAATGGATTTCCAGCCTCCATAAACCGTCACTTCCTCCACATCAGAGCATACTGATAGAGCTAATGACATCCGTTCAATGAAGAAACGGCTTCCTGCTCAAAAATACGGTATTGTATGACTTGTAATATGCATTATGCCATTACATTTAATTAGTAGGCATATATAATAAATTAATTTATAGAGCTGAATATTTTTATAATTAGGCACGAAGGATGTGATTATTGTGTCTGATTTGCGAATAATTTGCAATTAGTTTAAAGTAATCCGCGCACATCCTGTTACTATGCGTGCTCCAACAGGAATTTCTGAACTCTCTCTTGAAATTTCGTGTATTTGCCATCAACAAATATCATGCCTGCTTACGACTTACATCGCCTTCCGCATAGCGTATTGTATGCTGATATCACATCAGATCGTTTGAGATTTTCATTTGAATTTTGCTTGTGGCTGATAGAATTCTAACTGGCTTTCGTTACTGGACGCCTCTTCAGTATTTGTGTTTTCAGTTCAGTTTGTTATAATACTGACGTGTGATTCATAAGGTTGTGTGTTACACACTTGCTTCCACAGTACGACTAAAATGAATATAGTCCGCGACGTATAAAAAATTATTTGGTGATCCCATAATTATCTTTTCAAATTTGGCTGTGCTGGTAACCACATGCACCGCGTTATTTAACGCACCGTAAGTCGGAGTTGTGCCCTTGGCATGTTATGATAGTGTAATGAAACTGAAAGCACAACAAACCAGGCAAGGTCTTTCATCTCAAGATATTCCGTTTTATAATTAGGCCTATCAAAATTTTTCCATGAACATAAAAAAAAAACAATGAAACTTTCAGATAGGAGCCGAACTTTCACAGTTTAACAGCGACAAGAGTATTATTCTGGTAAGTTCCAAAATGAAAGCAATTTCGAACTAGAATAAGAAACCCGGTACTATTTCTCATTTGATGTTTTTTGGAGGGGCAAACCGGCTATGGTATGGAACCTCTTATACTTACAATTTCATTTCGGTTCCAAGTGTACTTGCAGCTTGGTAATGACACTTCGAAACTTGTATCTTGTATTGGTGGCTAACATAATAATGCTGAGGAAGGGTAAAGATACAATGGCTGGAAAATTTTGTCTTTATATTTGAGAAGTAACATATTTTCGTTTCGGCTGTTTCCTTTGTGTAGTATCTAATAGCTTTGTATCATTTGAAAGAATAACCTCGTGTTTAAAGTTAGACCAATAGGCATCTCCTTCAGGTCGGAATTAAATAATGGTTAAATATGGCAATGGATTTACGGTATATCATTAAATTAAATACGCAGAATTTAAAGTAGAGAGTTCTCCAGTTCTATTCGTCTCCCTTGGATGTAGTTATTTTCCATAGCACTTGGTCATCACATATCTACGAACTCGAAATTTGGAAGTTTACGAGGCTTGGTACTTTCAGTTTTGAGTGCGTCTTATTCTGTAAATGCTTTGTTTGAGATGTTATATAATTTTACCTCCTTTACCTCATTTTCATTTAATATACAGGGATATTATCTGACAAATATTATTGGCCACTTCCTGTCAGTCATCTTACCTTACTGTACGTAGCTGACACAGCGATCGCCCACACGGCCGTAGGAATAGGTACGAGAAGGGCAGATTTATTATTCTGATACAGTGAAATCCGTATATGTGTAAATATCTCAGTGGAAGACGTCATAAATTATATTTTTATATTTTAATTTATTTATGTATAGTCACAATTGGGACCGCGGTAGCACAGTCGTTAAAGTGCTGTGCTACAAATCGGAAGGTCGTTGGTTCGATTCCAGATGTCATTGGAATTTTTCATTGACATAGTCCGTCCGTTCGCACTATGGCCATGGGATAGACTCGGCCTCTAACAGGAATGAGTATCAGGAGTATTTCCTGGGGGTAAAAGCGGCCGGTGCCTAAGGCTGACAACTTTACCACCATCCAGAGCCATTGTCATGTAATCTGGGAAACTTAACTTCCTGGAACCCTCTGGGCATCTCGGGTCTGTAATGGGACTCATTTGTCTTTTATTTTTTTGCAGTAGCAATAGACAGTTTAAAGTTGGATGAATTTGATAGTCCAAAATAATGAAAGAGATGGGATATGGGCGAAAGCGATTTGACTTTGATTTCATTTATTAAAATATTGACCTACTTTGTTTCATATTCGATTTTAATGTCGTCTTTTTTATACTGTGTATCAAAGGTTCGGATGAGAGATAGTATAAACAAATACACCCTCCTACAGAACATCAAGAAAGGTAGTGATTACCTACAAAGGATATGAATTTATATTAAATTCGTGTAAGAACTTTTAAGTCAGGTATCCAGTGCCATATAGTGTTTTATCTAAATCATTCAAGGAGATTCACGCTTGAGGGTAGGAAAAAGGAAATGTGCCCGGTCTGTTGTGTGATTCGTTTTATTAACTATGTTCAAAGGCTTCATGTGGACGTGCACACAGCAGAGCAAATTAATCTAGTACCTTGTTCGTCATTCGCGTGGGCTCAATTTTTGAAGTATATTGCAATTTGAATATCCTAAATTGTGTGTAACATCTGCTGAGTTCTCCCGATGAAGCGATGACAAGCCACATTCAGGGGTTAATTACACTTCGTGTGTTAGGTTGCGTGCTTGTGATTGATTGGATCACTACGTCACCTTGTAATTTCGTGAGACCTAATCGGTTTTCAGCCCGTGCCATCTCGTTTAGATATACGGAAAGGGCCAGAAGATTGGGTCCAGAAACAGTGTTTCGCACAGTTAAATGTTGCAATATTAACAGTTCGAGGACACCTTTTCTTCGTCGTTATTGATAAAGGTGTGTTAGCTCGTACCCCCATGTTTTGTAACATAGATAAATATCTTACTGAGAAATTGGAACATGTCTATTACCTCGGTGGTCGACTCATTTGCATTGCTCATTTACGACAGTCACTATGTCAACCGGTAATTCCAAGCGGTAATGACTGCAAGAAGCAGAGAGCTTCTGAGCCACTACTAGTCTCTTAGTCACGAAACTCCGCCAGTTTTGCGGTAGGCATGTTTCAATATCGTGCTTGCAAATCTCGCTACTGGATATATATAATTGTGATACCAACAAAATGCGAACTAGTGAAACAGCTTGTATACACAATAACCTCCTACTTTTTCTGCCATTCATGTGACCATGTTGAGGGAGGTAATACGAAGGATAAAAGACTAAAAAGTTATACAATTATCGAAATGACAAAAACAATTGTTTCTGTATCATCCTTTATTCTTTGTATTACGTCCCTAAAGATGGTCACAAGAGCGGTCGAAACATGTAGGAGGTTACAGTATATAAAACTCTTCCACTATCTCATATTTTGTTGGTATTTCTATTATACACATTAAATTAATGCACGGATTGTGGATCATATAAACTCGCTACTGGACTTTTTCCTCAGGCAAGGGAATGTTATGAAACTTGCATAGCCTATGAGATGAATTTTAGTACAATTCTCCCATCTGTAACAAGATTTTATAAACTGAATTTTTCCCTTAAATTCTTCTTATCACAACTTAGTGTGCATTTTTTATTTTCTGCTTTATTCTGCATGAATCGCCCACTTGTATTCTTTATTTCATATTCCTAATAATGTTTTGCAAGAATTTTGTTTGCGAATTTCTTAAATCACTAATTTTCAACCGTCCTACTTTTTCTTAATCGTTTTTAGGTTCATATATTTTCTTCAGCATCTGGCTCTCAGAATCGGTCAAACGTACCTTCCTTGATATAATAAGCAAGATTGATATTGAAAACTCACAGCTACTCAGAATAATTATCACTGATGAACCAACTTTACATAAGACATGACTATGGTTTATAATACGTTCTTGCTGGTTTGCATTTATTAGAAACTACATGTAGGCATTTATAAATACGGTAATAAACGAAATTTCATTCCCACATTTGTGAGGATGAAAACTAAGGTCGTTAGAGATCTCATACCGTGTAGTTTGGTAATTGGGTACCCCGCTTTCACTGAAACTTTGGGACCCTTCTACCAAAATACACATCATCACACTTCGGATAACCACGTGACGGAATTACACCGTCAGAGTACACGAAGTGTAAGGTATTCCTAGGCTTACTCATTGAATATTAGCTTTTCGAGAAGTACCAATTTGGCGTGTCAGCTAATTCCTTAATTAGTTAATTCAGCTGCGTGTTTCTGTAGCTATATCTGTCTGTATTCCTGTCCAGCATATATATCTCCATTTTTCTAGGTATACTTTTCTACTATGTGGTAACACAACATGAATTTTCATCACTGTTAATGGAAAGATGGGCCGTGTACAAATAATGTAATATTACGGCTCATTCACGTAATGTATACCTCCTTGGATATCCCTACATTCTGATATAATTTCATATGAAAAGAGCGCTTTTAAGGCGAGTTAATGTCGCTGGAAGCATTAAAACGTACTTAAGCCTTGTGTAAATTACTGTACTTTTTTTAACTCTTGTAAGTTACTCGGTGCTTCTCAGCGGATTTTTCAAAAGGTATCTAATCGCCTGACGGACACACAGCGCTACAAAACGTAACAGGAACGTAAATCAGCAGTGTTGTTTAAAGTATGTCATAATAAAACAAACTGTACTTACTTTACTTAAACACGCACAAAAACAAAATCCTACAATATACAGTTTTGAACACAGCCTGCTTTACAAAGAAGTACGCTTCATACATTTACGACCCGAAGTGCGAACAGGTGCTGTAATAACAACGAACATACTAGATCATAGAGGACTGATTTTATTTGAACCAGCGGGTCGGATTAGAACGAGAGAAGCGTGAGGAATATTATTTACGTTTTAATTAAAATGTTTTTGTAAACTATCAAAATGACTTATTTTTATAATTTCAATAAATAGCTGCATTTAATGAGATATTACTAACAGCACATTTTTATTCTAAAATGTGCTTATGTTTTTTTTTAAGTTGTTGTAATAAGAAATGTCCCATGATGGTTCATACGAACTGAAACATGTAGCACCGCACTGTGTGTGACATTAAAGTGTTGTGTTGGACGGTGCATTGCCGTCGTTCGTTATATAGACAAACACAACAGGATGTATCAAAATAAAACGTTTAAAAAGCCCCCGTCACCAAGTTTCATGGAAGTCTGTCCACTGAGAGGCGCGCTTATACTCGTACATACAGACAGACGGACATGACGAAGCTAATAGGCGCTTTGTGCAGGTATGCATAGACACCTAAAAATGGTTATTGGACACGAACTTAAACCACTTGCAGTCATCAAATATAATTCTTTAATAAAGTTCTGAATTTCTGTGACAATTATACAGTAGTTAATAAAACACACACACACACACACACACACGTGTGTATATATATATATATATATATATATATGAGACTTTGATTTTGCATTTATATATGTACATATCAATGCAAAATGTGTGTGTGTGGTGTGTGCGCGCGCGCGCATGCGTACGTGTATATATCGAAGTCAAACGTCACTGCATTGAAAAAAGTAACTTCGTAGTAAAAAATACCGTTTCGATAGCACCATTTCCAACATCTTCGTGTACAAACACAGTATTTGAAAACAAGACGCTAGTTTAGAGTGATCTAGACCACTGTCTTCTCTTTCAAATACTCAATTGTTCCCCTAGCTACCCGATTCAACAAATATTGTGATTTTCACTACCTGAAATTCTTCAAATATTATTACTTCCAAATGAAATATTTGTAATTATTGTTGTATTGAACTGGGGTATATGTATATTCCATGTGTTTTTTCGCGTATTTCTTGTTTTGCAGCTTAATTTAGCTCCTACGCAAAATTCCACGTGTGTATTCCGTTTGTTATATTTTATACGAACAAGTTCAGACATATTTAGAGACAGATACTTTATTTGTGCCTTTGGCCTAAAATATCAAGCAGCTAAGTTTACCTCCTCGGCTAACTCACTGTCCTTTTACAGGTCCGTGAAGCAGAAAATGTTGAGAAAGGCTGAGCGTATCAAAATGTTGTAGCACAGCGGTTGAAGCCTGTATATTGTGAATCAAATTTACAACCGAGTGATCATGAGTCATATCTTGCGGGATATTTTCTCGCCAACAGCTTGCAGCCTGTCAAAACACAAAGGAGGATTCTGTTCTCAGCAACAAAGCTGCATTTCCAAATGTTTATCCTGCGGCAACATGCAGAAATGATGGCAATTGGAAATCGGATTTACATGTTCGCATCCTGTAATGAACAGACATTATACCATTAGCGTAGTTGTTAAACTACACGTTGTATTCTACCTGTACAATTAAAATAGCACATCGTAACACATCTCTGCCCGTTGCGCACTAATTTGACGGTTTCATCGGTAACTCCCCATAATGTTACAACAATCTGTTTCCAGCAAAATATAGGCACTTGTGTTTTATTATTGAGTTTGTTTGATCCATGTTTGTTCGAAGTAATGTCATAATAAGGAGACGGCATGCTGCGTGCGCACAGGAACGGACGTTCAGTTTCCGAAACTGCTGAATGGATTTAGATCAAATAAACTTGTAGATTTTAAACAAAAATCTCTCCTTCCGGCTGGGTTCAAATCCTTGTCGATAAGGTATGGCTTCTACTTTATTCAAGCAGCTCCAGCTGAAGGTTACGAATTTTTTCTACCGTGATTCACAAATAATTATTATTTGACATAAAATATGACACTTATAAAGATTTATAAAATTTTTTAAAACATTTTCCTGTGAAGAATAATTAATGAATTATAGTGACGTGAACAATTTGGTGTGATGTATGTACTTAATGCGACTGTAGCCGCAGCAATAAATTTGTGTCTGATATAGTGGATTGAAATGGCCCAAACGTAGCGCCCTTGAAGTTTTTTTTATACTTTTTTCATTTCTAAACAAGAGAGGCAGTATAGGAGTATAAGGTAACATTGAGGCGCGTTCGTGCAACCATTGATGGAGTAGAAAATCAGTAAGTATTCAATATTCTGAGTGTGTATTTATAGGCTTAGATATCTAGCATGCAATGAGCATGCGCCATATTGTTTTGTCATGTGTGGCCTACCCAGCTGTACAATATATTTCCACATTACCTCATAACGGCACAATTTAAAAAAAAGATTGAAAATAAAATGTGTGTTTTGATTTTATCTATAAATGTTATTTGAAACATTTCTCATTTTGAGAAGAATTGAGCGAGTTAAGAACAAAAATGTATATTCGTATTCATGTAAAGTACCCATCATTCTTGAAATATTTTAGTGAAACTTGATATTTCTCGGCATATTTAAAAAATACCTAAATATAAAATTTCATGAAAATATCTACAGTGTGAGCCGAGGTGTTCCATGCGGACGGACGGACGAACGGAAGGAGACAGAGAGACATGACGCGACCAAAAGTCGCTTTTCGAAATTTTGCGGACGCACCTAAAACTGTGAACAGAATTAAGTTAATTTATTAGATTCTTCGCTTTTATATTAATAGAAGCCTTTTTTTCAGTTTTGTTAATTCAGGACAAAATAAACGGATTTTCACTTGCCAGCATGCTGGAAGTTTCCTTCGGTGTTGCGTAAATTATGGAGATATTATTGAACTTAATACATTATTCCTTCTTGAGACCACAAGCGTCTTAAAATAAGAATGAAAAACTGGCAGTGTTTCGAAATGTGACCTTCATGTGTATTGTGCGAATTTAGGTTACAGTCTTATCAATTTACATTCTGCACACACACACACACTTATGTAAGCGGGTTTTCATTCCACTCTTCCCAACATTACAGTACTATTTTCTTCTATCTTTAACTCATTTTCCCTTTCTCTGACCTTTTTTTCTTGAAAATTAGGAAGATCTTATGGACAGTGGCATCTATTTCGTCGTACTTAGCCCGGATTGTTTCTTTTCTGACTTCGGTTTGGCGCCTTAAACATTACTCACTAGGAACCAGCCCATCAATCAGTACATGGAGAGAACAGTGCAATCATTGAACCAACAGTGACTAATCGTCTACAGAACTCAGTTTATCAGGAAGATGAAACTCGTAAGCTTTGTGCTGTGTTCCTCTTACAGCATGGCCCATTACTTTTCTCAAAATTTGTTGCCCTTTTGAAATAATTGTTCTTACCTGTCTTAAATTGACTACAGAAATTACTGCTTATGTAACAAAAATTTTTTTGATCGACTTACTAGAAATTATGGACGTACTTTAAAACGAGGAACAAAAGATGGCCGCCATCACGGATGTAATGCGGAGCGGAGACCGCATTATATCCGTGAAGTGATTTGTTGGGGGCCATGAAAAGGAGCATGGTTTCCCAGCAGAACATGCCCCAATCAGCGACGGTACTTGAACTGAGGCAATATTCTTCTATGATACGGTGGGCAGGTTCGCGGCACACGATACCGTACGTTAGAAGTGAAATCTCGCGGAAGGTTAGTTTACTTAGCTGGAACCTGGAGCCGGTCGTAATGGACCTCGACGCCGAAAACCGGACTCCAGCAACCATCCTCCGACATTGCCACTTAAATCCGTCAGAGAAAGTAGGATGTGCGCACCACGTCATATCTCGATTATAAGTGTTCCACTGCACCTTACTCCGAATCAGGCCCGCGTCGTTTAGGAAGTGCACAGCAAGGCCATGATAGCAGAAAAGGGTACGTGATGAAATCCCTGTTTGGACCACCGTCTTGACGTACGTCCGTACGAACCCCGCGGAATGAACGGCATCTCCTGCAGGCGTTTCTCGTATTCCTGGAAGATTTCCTGAATCTTTCCGACCATTTAAGACTGAACACACTGCACAGAACTGTACGGAAGCGCAAGTGTACACGCGAACGATTTGGGCGCGAATGAATGCTGTACAGGAAGTGTGTGGCTTTGTGTGTGGGAGAAAAAAACGCGGTAAAAGTTACACGGAATGCAAACCGAAAACCTGAATAATCCAAAGGAACGTAATATAAGTTAATAACGAGTTGAAGTGACACTCGTAGCCTAAAACCACACTTCATCTCTAGTTTAATTTCATTAATAGTAATGGCTTAAAACAAAGGATGGCCTGTGACGTAATGTAAACGAGGCAAAAGCAGACGACACATTTCTACGACCATAGTGGCCAATAAATGCATAAAAGGTACACACATAGCGTAAGAAATAACGCAACGTTTAATGAAGGAGATAATAAATGAATGTGATTGCTAGTACTAGCTTAAAACCCTACCTAACCTCACCTGAATTGGAGGAAGAGGGTGTGTGATATAATGGAAATGACGACGCAATAGGTGATGTTATAGCAGACGACGCGACACGCCAGTACGATCGCAGCGCCACACGTGTTGGGCAGCGAGTTTCAGTTATTCGATTTGGTGTCTGTTCTAAAGCGTACCCGAAATTATAATACTTTCTACTGTAATAATTTCTTCTTGTAGTTCCACTATGCACCCATAGCTTATTGTTCCTATTTTAGAAGGAAAGTAAGGTATTCTAATTCCTGTTAGTAAAAATGTCCTTGGGATCTGAGTCATCCATTTCATTCAACACATATACGAAATGTGCTTAAGACGTTGAACTGTAAAAATATTCTTGAAACTTAGTGAAGTTCGGAAATATATTTGTATTCCATAACGTATCTCAAGCAATTTAGTGAATTTCGTTGTAAAAACTTAACATTAAGCACATAAATGTAAATTACTGTATGCTGTACAGTTTCCTGGCGCTGTAATTTGACGAGAGACAAACCTAGCAGTGAATAAGATGGAACTGTAGTGGTCGAACTCAGGCCTCAACTAAAATATACGGAGACAGCCCTCGAAGACCAGTGACAAAAGCCGGTCTTGCAATGCCCTTCCGCAACACTCCCAAGTGTGAGCTGGTGTGATGAACCGTCGGCCTTACATCTGTTCGTGGAAGCGAACGGATGGAGACAGAAGACCTTAACAGTCGGTTGGACGGTTTCTGGTCCTTCATCTCAGGGTCACGAACTGCATCTTCTGCTGTTGACCTAATGTCATGCCATAGCAGCCTTGAGATAGTGCAAACAAAAGAGTTCTGCGTTCCTTGCAGAGCAAACATCCTAACGAGCAAACACAAGAAGATCCTGCCCACAAGAGCAGGAGTGAGCTACGGTCACTAAGGCTGCACATATTCCCTGCTTTAATGCCAAAATTTCCCACTCTCCCGCTGAATACACATTACTTTCTGTAATTAACACATTCATATGCTAAACATAACTGGTGTATCGTTACATTATACAGGGTGTAGAGCGGTGAAAAACTGACGGAGAAAATGTGGACGTTGTGTAGGAAACGAGTGACGTCATGCATAAAAACTTTCCTCTTAGGTTCATTCGTAGTGCCTCTAATGTGTGTTAACATCAGATACGTAAAAAATGTAAATGAAAACACACTTGAAATTAATTCTTACTTGTTGGCGATGAAAATTATATCTACGACACAAAAAGAGATTACATCACAGATAAAATTATTTTCCATACAAAATTCTCATACGTATTCAAAAATTGTATCCTAGCCAAAAACAGAATTCATGGAAGCACGTCCACTGACATGTAGACGTTAGCGGTCTCACAGTCTTACATTTCGGCAACCTTTCTACTCATTGTCACATACAGTTAGAAATGAAATCACACCAAAATTTCGGAAAAATTGACAAGATAGGCACTTCTGTGCAACGATTGTTGCACTGGAAAAGGAATAAGTATTACATATTCTGAGAGTGTGTGTTTGTAGCCTTAGGTGCCCAGCGTGATATGCGCATGCGCCATAGAGTCATCTGTGATCTGTCCGGCTCTATAACATTTTTCCACATTATCTCATAAACGGTACTATTTAAAAAAA
>Ga0136643_10010902_pt1 | contig 13451 bp, 11 predicted proteins | sample TergutLab28metaG_FD_96883 | JGI IMG/M metagenome (GOLD analysis project Ga0136643, IMG submission 96883) | Labiotermes labralis P1 segment gut microbial communities from Petit-Saut dam, French Guiana - Lab288 P1 (version 3) (version 3) | ecosystem: Host-associated > Arthropoda: Insects >...
CAGGCCGAAACATGTAGTTGTTTTCCATCACATTCATTAAATTACACCTCAGTGATTAAGTTGTGTTTGACTACATACCTTCTCCTAGTTTCACACACACAACGGGGATGACACACTTCCTAGCTGGCATCAAACACAAATTATTGGAATGGTTGCGAATTAAGTATTTCTTTTTCCACGAATTACAAATTCTGGCTTGTCGGACCCCCATACATATTTATGCCTCATTCTCACATATGGACGAACAAAACAGATGGCGAATCGGTCTCAGCAGCATCAACACCAAGAAACACAGGCGAATAAACATCAGCGTTATGAGGGGGACTCGAACTCGTGACTTCTGCGTATTGATTGCATAAGACCATGCGAGCCATGTACGCAAAATTACCGGAAAAAAAAATATTTTTTTCCCCGTGATGTATTTTAAAATGCGAGAAAAGATCTTGCAAACATGGACGTTAACCGCTATGGGTTTTTGGGCTGAAAACTGCCTTGTAAAAGTGACTGTCTGGGAAGACAAGATCTTGATGTAAAATCCACTTGGTTGACCATACACTCTATTTCTTAAATATTTTGCTGTACATGTTAGAAATACTGAAAACCGACTGTTTGAAAAGTTGTTCACCCGCTACAAACACATAGGGCGCGATCATTTGAATAATGAAAAGAAAGGTCAACGTGATTTTGATTTTCGATTTTGACATTTTACCCCTCTGGAAAAGCCTGAACTTGCGTTTTATTCTGGGACTGTGTCTTCAAATGGGCTACGAACGCCACATTAAAACTCCTTACCTGAACATTTGCACGCCCAGATTTGCGTCTCTTGCGATTCTACACAACACGGAACTCAAAGTCGTAAAACAACTAATATTACAACACTTCATTAGATCGTGTATTTTTTTACAATAAGTAATAATTAACCATCAAATCTACATTTGTTGCAAGTGTAATACGGAAAATGAGAGGTTGTATTTAAAAAAAAAAATTTTTGTTGGTTAATTGTAATTGATTAGAACACAATAACAATTAAAAATTCGAAACACCTCTCACAGCGACTGGGATCTCTTGGAATCGCTTGATGTAATCTGCAGTCTCAGTCAAGAGAAACGGTGCCCCAAGGCCAACAAATACGAAGCGCTGAGTCACAAGTTTCTGACATATCGCACCATTTTGGTGGATTGTTCTGTGCAAAAACGCAACGAAAGGCGTAAGCAAGGGTCGCTAAGCAATTATTCTCTGAATTTTGAAACGAGAAAGATAAAAGTAAAGTGTAAAACCGCCCTCACCAAAGCATTTTAATGTCTGTAAGCGCAACATTCCAAATAACCGTTTTGACAACAAGAAATTAAAGAAAATTTCCATTGCTTCCATACAGCAAGCTGGACGTATAATTAAGAACTGATGCATGCGGTCAAAACTTCATACTTGTTACAAAGTACCTCGGACCCATATTCCATCTTCTGCCGTATTTCTTCACACCATTACACGCCAGAGCACACAGGTTACTTTAAGTCGGTCTCACAAATAAAAACTCTCCGGATTAGGTACGTTTGTAATTATCTTCCTCTACTTACATATGGTTTTGGGCATGTGCCATTCAAAATATTATAACAGTGATGCTATAACAAGGTGGAGCATCATCATGCCTTTACGAGCCTCTGCTGGAACACAGACGGACGTGCCAGAGTATCTCCTCTCATGTCCACCCGTACATTTATTGCAAACTGCTCTTGGGATGGGGATGAAATACTTTCATGTGGATCTACATCTGAGGTCGACTGAAATTTAATGATTCATTCCGCCTAAATCCGGTATCCTCTGTAAACAGGACAAGGAACAGAGAACAAAAAGGAGTACCGGCATATTTACAGGAACCACTGACAAAACTCCACTTTCACATTGTAATCTTGTGCGAAGAGACCTTGCGCTCGCCGTGGATGGTAAAATAGAGGAATTGATAAAGGAGGAGACAACAAAGGTTCCAATGGGCCAAGTATTCTGTAGATTCGATTATCCGTGTGCTGGTCCCAAGCGTTCAGTAATGCAGTCCAGGATTCTGTCTGCCGGATGTGGTATCCAATCTCCTAGGCTTCTTCGTTCCGCTGCCGCAAATGATAATGTTTCTGCCTAAGGCGTCGATGTTTTTTCTCTGGAATTCTGGGACAAGGAAGTGCGTCCTGGCAAATGCCATGTGACGCATCGGTCGAAAGCGAAGCTTACAAAAACAACAACCTGCACAGGCCTGTTTCGTCGTTCTTGTGTACAGAAATTGCTCCTACCAGACGGCTGTCTGCGTGTAAAGAAGCCATTTCCCAAGCTGTCACTGGTATTTCCGATTAACTCAGTAAGACACTCGAACATAAGTCCAAGAATTGCCAAACCGAGTAATGTAAAGAAAAACTGATGAAATAGGATTTTAAAGGAAATCCCAAGATCTCACACTTTTTGATCTCCCAAACAGGAAATGGCGTATGCTTAGGGTACACAGTAGAGAGCAAGTAAAAGTCGCGTCGTAAATTTAACTCATACAGACTTGCTTGGTGAATCTCAAAACTGTCTTTCCTGTTTAGTATTTTCTTATTACAAATAGGAGGACAAGACAAATACAAAACTTGACCTGCAAAACCTGAAGCGAACAGATCACTTAGGGGAATTAAACGAAGACGGGAAAGTATTAACATTTATCTTAAAGAATGAGTGAGGATGACCGCATTCTGACGGCTCGAAACAGGTAAAATAACGTAATGAAACTTCGGATTCCATATAGGTGGAGAATGTATTGTGTCTAACAGTGCTACTATTAGCTGCTCAAGAATCCCATTCCACAAACTGACAATCCTAATCCATGGCTGCAGTCTTCAACCTGTCTCTTCGAAGACTCATTTATGATCTGTGCTTCCAGCGATCAAGTTGGTAAGCCTTCAAGTACACGTCAGCACTGTATTGGGAAAGTAAGACGTTTCTTCTAATCTCCGTGCGAGAAAATGTTCTTTATATGAAAATTTCCAAATTATGTAAGCTGGTACGGTCAACCAGTGCGCATTACAGATGAAATAAAGCAAGTGAATGTGACGTAAACCAGCTGAACGACCATCAGTTTCGCAAGAACTCTGTGCCATGAAGTTAGCCGGAACCAAATCCCATGGCAAAAGTGCAAACGCTATCAGTATGCTGCACTCGATTGATTTGGGCTCGATACCGCGTCTATAAATACGACCGGCCAGACAGTCTTGTGCAGAAACCATTCAGTTCTGCGAAAACATTATTAATTCCTCACTGGACAATCATTGCAACAGTGTGTGACGTCATCAGCTAGATACTACCTTGCATACTTTGCGCGTACAGGGGAATTTTCCATCGCTACCAATACCAATGGGTTTTTTTGTCACTCACCCCTCGGTCCGCTCCTGGTGTTCTGTCCCTTTTGCCTGAGCCCAAGCGTCCTGGCATATTACTTACAGTGTAAGGAAAAAATTTGTAACTTATTATTAAGAGGAAGTGGGATCAGAGGCGTACCCAGGAATTTTGTTCGGGGAGGGGGGGGTTCAACATTTTCAATTGAGGACAGAGAGAAAGGGGATCTGGTTGGTACAAGACATTTCATTTCATATAATAAAATTTTCTTAATGTTTGGTATTGTAAGACTATTTATGATGACAACCAATTTATTTGTAATTGCTAATGTAAAACAATCGCGAACCTAGGTAGTTTTAGAATTTTACTGCCTTTTTTCCGAACATCTTGGGGAGTTGGCGTCCTAAATTCAGCAATTTTTAACAGTTTTCACAATCGGGTTGAGTTTAGCACGATTTTGGAGGGCCTTCGGAATTTCGGGGGGGGGGGGGTTTAACCCCCCCTCCTCGGTACGCCACTGAGTGGCATACAGTTCAATGCCTATATACCACTGACTGAGATACGACCCCGAACCCTTCAAATATTTTTGAATGCTTGAACAAAGTAATGTCCCTAAGAGTTTATAGCAAGTTGCTTATATTCCCAGCTTTTACTTCAGCCAAAATTTCATCAACACGTTTTGCAAAAGCTTGCAACTGAGCCAGATGAATCAAGTCAATAAATTCACATCTAATTTAAGATTCATGTAATGTTAACTTACAGTATATACCTGGGGTTTCCAAGGTATATCTTTCCTCTCTATTTTAAGATTAAAATAAGTATGCATTTATTTCCCACATGCATGTTACAGGTCCTGTCCATTTCACCTGTCTTAATTTACATTACATCAGTATTAGGTGAAAAAGTTCATTGCATATTCTTGAATGCCCTCAGTCTATGTCACATGCATGGTCCACTTTTTACTGCCATGTAGCCTTGAAAATTAATATTGTATTTTGGATCAGTAAAATCTTTTTATAGCTGTAAGATAAAAAATTTCGAATTGTAAGTATAATTCTTGTCTAGAAGTTCTCTCTTAATTTCTTACACAAATATAAGAGGACCATCAAGTAATGTTTACCAGTCAACACTACTGCAGCAACTAAAAATCCTTTATTATGGTATGGTACAGTCCTAAAATAATGTTGCTTCAGCTGATGGTACTTAGTTTCCTGCATATTACCTCTTCCAGGTAATATGCAGTGCATTAAAGTACCTCAAACACAAACATAAAGCCAAACTCACATTAGGCCTATGTATTTTGATTTTTGTTTGGTTTTGTAGTTTCAAAGAAACCAGCAACCTGATGAGCCCTATTTTTAAAAGGTCAAAAAACTTGCAATCACCAATATAAAAGTCAATTATTTTTGTGGATATAGGTCAAATTTTCATCTTTAATACAGTAAATGGTGTGCCAACAACATCCTTTCATGAATAGTTTTCCTATCTAATACCCATGAATTTTCTATTAATTGGTTTCCTTCAACAGTATTCTACTGTGTATTGAAAGGTAACGGTAAAGTGCACCCTTGTGCAGGCACTGAGGCTCTGTATGGGCCATATGGCCTATAGGGGGAGTAGAGGTATAGCTCTAATCTTTCTTGACCATGGCACTAGAAGGGGGTGAGGGGTCAGCGTCACGCCCCGGCCACCCTTTACCCCTGGGAAAGATCCAGTACCCATTTTACAGGAGGCTGGGTGGGCCCCAGGGCTGGTCTTGACAGGTGCGGAAAATCTTGCCTCCACCAGGATTCGATCCCCGGACCATCCAGCCCGTAGCAAGTCACTACTGTGTAATGGTATTTTATACAACATTCATAAAATATTTAATCTATATTAATCTTGTTTTGTTTATATTACAAACTTGTAGCTTTGTAGCATCCTTCAACTGCAGTTTCAACCCTACAGGTTGTGACATGACCTACAGCCCTGGAAATCTGCAATGGCCCTACCTAGAGTTTTAATAACACTGATCTAAACTTTCCCTTATGCTTAGATCAGGTCAAAAAAAAAAGTCCTAGTCTGCAGCCCTATATGACAATTCATAATGCAATAATCTTAATTACATTGAGGATTTGTTAGTCCCATATGTACTCCCCCAAACATCAGCTGTCAGCAACTGCTTTTTAAACAAATTGTCAGACTTTTGTTCTGTCTACAACCTCAGGACTACTGAAGAATAAAACAGAACAGGACATGGCCAACAAACCACCTGAACACAAGATTTATTGCATATCCCCACCAGTCAACCTGCAGGTTGAATAAATTGTAATGTATCTCTACATTGGTCTTCACGTAGGAGGTCTGTTATTTTTGTCAAATGTTACACAACACTGAGCTTGTCCTATAGATTTCAGTAAAATTACCAATTTAATCCTTATCCTGCTAACGTGGAGAATATGGTGAGCTCCTAATAATGCCAGCAGATGGCAGATGGGATTTAACTTGGCTTTCAAAGCGTTAATGTAATGCACAGCATGTTGTTTGTATAATTCTGTACAGCATTTACCAACAACACTATGCTGATTTACATCCTGTTTATTGAAATGCATGTTTCAATGCTGAATTCAGCATCTTCCTTATTGCCACCTGTGGCATACATAGTAATTTGTACATGCATCTGACAGTTATATGCTGCCATACAAAATTTACAACACTGGTCAAATTTTCATTAACTTTTAATAAATTTTTACAGTTTTACAATGTGAAATAATTATTTTAATCAGTTATATTTATTGTAATGCTAAAACTAGTGGCACAGCAAGCTTGTACACTAGACAGAGTGCATGTACACTGATAGGATAACCAACAAGAACCCACAAATTTAACATAACCATCTTACAGGAACCAATCACAATACAGAAGACACAGAAACACATACAACCAGCAGTGAACAGGTGCAAGAAGAAAAGAAAAACAGTGAGGACAATACAGTAAAACACAAACATACAGTGCATATAATATAAAACATTATGAAGGACAGGGTGTAACACAACCCAAAACATCAGTCTCTTACTTCCTAACTGCACCACTGCAAAATCCTAAAATCTTGCCACTTGTTCTTATCCTGAGCCAGATCCATCCAGCCAACACCCTCCCAACAGATTTATTGACAAACCATTTTAATATCATTCTCCAGTTTTCAACTAGGTATTTCAGGTGATTCCCGCCCTCAGATTTCCTCACCAAATTCTTGCATGCATATCTCCCTTCTCCCACACATGCCACATTGCCCACCCAACTCATTCTTCTTGACTTGATAACCCTAATAATATTCGACAAGTAAACATCATGAAGCTCATCACTATGCAACTTCCTCCAGTCTCCTGTTATATTCTACAGCTAATAAAAAATGAAAATGCCTGTAGCTTGACTCATATTGCAGCAGTAGTAACAAAACTATACATAATGTCAGTTTGTGCGCATACATGTGCAGGGAATGTGTGTTCTTTACATCAGGAACAGGACAAATCCACACACAGTATCATACAAGAATGGCAATTTCAATAGTTACATTAATAATCAGTATACTTTAAGTCACACACACAAATAAGTAAAATTTAGCAACATTTTTAAAATGTGTTTCACAAAATAATTTATATAAATCACTTAAAGATCATCCACATTCATACATGTACTAATGAAACAGTGGGTTGTAACACAAGCTGACTCGCATGAAGATGTTAGACTGTCTCTAGCAAAACACATTCATTATCACCAGATTCATACAGGATGTTGTCTTCCTGATATACTTGCAACACATCGCCTTTTTCGTTTCCTTCAACTGTAGTTCCATCCAGTTTAAAGTTCCTGAATCTGTAATGACAGTTATAGGTACAAGATTACTGATTCTGACATTGCTATAAGAACCACCACCTTCACATTCCATTACTTATGATTTAAAACCATTACTTATTCAAGTCCAGCAGAAGATTACTAAGTAACTATTGCTAAAACCCTTTATTATTTTATAGAGTAAAAAAAAAATTGATATAATAATGAATATGTATACCTAAACAAAAGTGGTTAAATTTCCTAAAAGAGTGCATGTGATAATATATATAATATGAAATAAAACTGTATTTCAGTTTATCTTATGGAAAATGGACTGTCAGGCCATGTTGTTCAAGTTCTTTTTCTTTTTAAGAACTTCAAATTCCGTTTCAAAAAATCACTCAGAAAAATAAAACTAGGCCAATAGATACTGAAACAATTGCAAAGTTTCAGTTAAATTTACAGAACGAGGCATGGAAATCTGTACATACTATTTATAATATTAACTGTATCTTTCATTTCTTTCATTGTATCTTTTTGAATAACTTTAAGAATAGTTTTCCAATTGCGTATAAAAGTAACCGGAGAAAGAACAATGATTAGATAACACATGGAATTAGAATATGATATAAATATAAAACAGGCCTCTAAGTCCCAAGCAGCAATACTGACGATTCCCAACAATTAAACTACTCGTGCCATCTTAAGCAAAGCAATAAGAGAAACAAAAAAAAAAAAAGGATTATAATAATCAGATTTCCTGTAACAGACACAGAAACAATAAGCATAATAAGATCTCTTAAGCTAAAAAACTCAACAGGATACGATAAAGTTTCCAACAGGATTATAAGGCATTGTGCATTTGAAATAAGTAAACCATTCAGTTACATATGTAATTCTTCATTACAGTATGGTATTTATAATGAGAAACTTAAGTATCCAGTAGTAAGCTCATACATAAAAAAGACTGTTAAAACAAAATAGATAAACTACAGTCCTGTTCCACTATCGAAAACTTTTTAAAAAATTTTAGAGCCTGTGATGTGTAACAGATAATATCAACAGTTGCAAGCCAACAATTTATTACTACCAGAGTAGTTTAAATGTAGAAAAAGCATTACTACTGGAAATGCAGTTTTCAAACAAACTCATTGTTACCAAAATGTTTTGATCACTGAACACTTTTTAACTCAGAAAATATTTACAGAACATATATGTTTTGCAGTCCTTCAGTTGTCAAACAAAAATCAGCACAAGAAGATCTGTTGGTAATCAAATGAGAGGTTTGTATAAAAATTCTTATATTAACAGTATCTTAATATATGATACACACTCATATCAGCGCTGAAAAGGTTTTTTTTAATGTTGAATCCTTTTATTCAATTAAGGTGTACTTGAATTATAAAGACACAATAAACAAACAATGATTGCTCTGTACGAAAAGAATTATAAGCATTTCATGAGTTGTACATTTTGTTTATTTGTTTGATAAATGACTAAAGACTGTTTTTATAGTATTGTGATTGTTTCATATCACTGGTATGTATGTACATACATATGTATGTATGTATGTGCGTATGTATATATGTATGTATGTACGTGCGTGCGTACGTATGTATGTATGTATGTACGTATGTGTGTGTGTTTGTGTGTGTGTATGTATGTACCTATATATGTATATATGTATGTAAGTATGTATGCATGCATTTATGTATGTGTGTATGTATGCATATGTATGTGTGTGTATGTATGTATGTGTGTATGTATGTATGCATGTATGTACGTATGTATGTATGTATGTACGTATGTATGTAGTAGATATGTATGTATGGATGTGTGTGTGTGTGTGTGTGTGTGTGTATGTATGTATGTATGTATGCGCGTACATACGCCCGTATGTAAGTATGTACATAGTACATATGTATGTATGGATGTATGTGTGTCCATACATAAGCACATATGTACATGTGTGTGTGTGTACTGATGTTGAAGAGAATACACTTGCATGTCTAGATTTGATGCAATCAGAAACAACAGACTTTTCCGAACTTCATAAACGTAAAACACAATTTGCTCAACTAGATACAAACACTGCAAACCAAATATGAAAGTACACTAAATGGAATAATACTAAATGAAGTTTCAGGTTGATCTTACATCATTCATAATAACCTGCCAACATGATATGAATTAAAAAACAGGTGTTTTACAATTAAAATCTTACCTTTCTAACAGAGCAACTGACCCCACTTGTTGACTGCCCATTTCTTTATCAGATGGTTGCATAATCTCTATTTTGATACCATACTCTGAGCACCCTGACACATTACACTTCTGCAGCAAAGCACTTGCATCTTCACACATCTACAACACATCAAATTATGTTTATTTTGATATACATTACAGTCCTCATATGTCTTATTCTTTCCAACACCACTGAACATCTTTCATTGTTTACCACATCACTTGTCTACATATAACTATTAAATGACTACATCATTCAATGCCATGGATATTTAAACACTAACCTGCCCCCCATGACAACATCATCTTCTACCAAGAATAGATTCATAAACACATAATCCTAAACATAACAGTATGTTCCTGCTTCTCACAAGATGGATGGATGGATAAATTCAAAATAATCATCTCTTACTGAACTCCTACTGAATAGCTGCACTTTCAAAAGAGTTGAGGAACCAGGATAGCAAAATGGTTATAGTGACTGGGTAACAGGCTAGATGATCTGGGGTTTGAATTCTAACAGGAGCAAGAGATTTTTCCTTTAGCAAAAGTGTCCAGATCAGCCCTGGGGCACATCCAGCCTGATTTCCAATGGGTACTGGCGCCTTTTCAATAACAGTAAAGCAGCTGGGGCATGAGGCTGACCACTCGCCTCCACGTACTGCCACTATTCGGTGCAGCTGTAGCTTCACTGCCCCTCTATGCCTTCAGGGCATGTATCTGATCCAAATGTAGTTGGGTTATTGATTATCCTCAGGCTTTCATAGTTTTCCTAGGGCCCCCAAGCAAACTCTGAGACTGTGTCTTAAATTATGCCATATCTGCCTTCTTCAAAACCCTTGCCTACTCAACTTTCATGTCAATTTCCGTATTTCATTCAATCTGTGTAACTTTTGCACACTCCTAGACAGCTATTAAATGACTAAAAATAAACAGGTCTCATATGAATTAATCTTACTTTCACTTCTTATTATAACATACTGACCTTTATTCCTATGTTGCAAGATGTGATGTTGCAGTCTTTCAATGACGCTTGTGCAGCATGATCAAGTACAAGACCAATTCCAAAATTAACAAATTCACAACTTTGTGCTTCTAAGTAGCCACCTTTAAGCACAAGAATCCCAGTGCTACAAGCATTGCCACCAACTATCCGACAGTTCTGCAACCGCACTGTCCCATTTCTGATAGACATGGCCATTTGCATTGAGTGAGCATCAACTGTTAGGTTTTCCAATGTAACATCTGCTGACCAATCAAGCAGTACATTCCCTGCATCACGTGCCACTACAGTTGTGGCAGATGGTTCAAGAAATCCTAAGACAAAAGATCAGTAATATATATGTTTACATTCATTATAAAATGAAGAAATTAAAAATACCTTCGATTAGACTCCTTCTTCAGATGTTAACATGAGTTTAGCATGTCATAAAATTTCCTGCCAATTATGGAATCCAGGTGATCAATAAGAGACCCACGAGTCAAACAGACATTAATTCAGTGCTGCGTTCCTTCCTAGACCTATGTAACAGTGTCCATGGTAACTTATGCCATGGCTTTGGCGATCCTGTGTTCCATTTCCCTGGCAATGGTACCCTTCACATATCTCCACAAAAAGACATATCGCATCAGGTCTGGTAATCCCAGGGGGTGGGAGAACCAAACATATACCTCCTTTGCTGTGGTAGTATGTTACTCAGACATTCTAAATCACCCCAAAACTCAGGAGACAACACTACTTTCCTGGAAGATGAAATCAACTCAGTCATCATAAAGCTAAAGCAAAACCACTTAATGAATATGTGCTGGTGCATGTTTCATTGATAAAAGTTTCTATACAAAAGAAAAGGCCATAGATTTTGTAATACAAAATGGCACAAAACACTCACTTTTGAGAAGTCCTGTTCATATTTAAAGACTTGATAGGGATTATTGGAAGTTCTGACATGAAAATTGTGGCAGAGGCAAATTCACCATTAAAGTAAAAAGTGGCCACTTCACTGCAAAACAAACTGTGCTGCTATACCAGACCATTCCAATTTCACTTGCAAATCACAGGAGAAATAATACAGCATGCACCTGTCATTTGATTTTAATAAATGTTATCAGTGACACTTCACAACCTTCATATGTAAATGCTTTTGAACAACACATCAAGACTGCTGTTTGAGTAAAATCCACATCAGGACCGCCTCTGTAAGCTGACTGTTGTGGGCATCACTGGAAACGCATCCCTTACATGTTGCATTCCTTGATTGCGACATGTGGGTGACATGCAGTTTTAATCTTGCAGATTAAACTTTCTTTTCAAACAACTTACAGCATAAGTAAATTGGATTACTTGTGGTGGGTCCTGTCTGCCATGTTTGTAGTTTAGTGAATTTATCTTTGCAAAATGGATAACACAAAATGCCTTTTCATGTGCAAAAGCCTTTTTCACAATATGTGGACCCCCTAGTGGACAGAAATGGAATTAATTTTTGGCAGAGATTTAAAAAAATTTGAATGACACATATATGTTTACTGATGCATCAATATCTGATGGTGTATGCCTTCTTCTGAATTGCCTTGTATGATGGCAATCCAAAAATTATCAAACTGATTAGATAGAACACAACACATATCATTTGAAACAGACCACTCTTGCATTAATACAACAATGCCAATGATGTTTACATTTAATTATGTTTAAATTTTTATTACCCATGATACTGCCTCCTTCTTCAAGTCCACCACTACTGCAAACACCATGAGTGCCTGGACATAATATCACCATATCTCCACCAATAGCTTGATCCAAAGCATCCTGCAGGAATGGGCATGTCCTAAAAGGATTGGAGGTACCTTGTTACACAGCTAAGGTGACATGGGAAGTGCCAAGAGATTATAAACAGAACAGCTTACTTAGGCAGATTTACTATGGATGTGGGTACAGCACTGTGCCCTGCTAAGTGCAGTGAGACTACATTTTATCTCATAAGAATTTTTAGGTATCACCATACATTTCAACATAGTATTCAACAAAGAGCCCCCACATTCTAACTAACATTTGGTGAGCGTCATAATTTAACCACTTTATGCCCAAGCAAACACACTTCAATAATCACTGGAATGGAAGTGTGATGTGCTCCAAAGTCACTTGGGACACTGTGGCAAAGAAAATACCCTTGCCTCTATAGTCCTTGTCATCAACTTTGTTAATAGGTACTGCAGTGACCAAGCTATCCCAGCTAAAATGCAGGATGTAATAACTAACTCCAGGGAACAAGGTTTGCTGAAAACCTAATAACTGCTCAGCTTGTTAAGAGATTCCCTGAATTTTATGGACCCCAAAGATGCATTACTGCAATCATAACGACCCTCTACTGATCCCATTCAGAGTTAGATGATTCCAGTTCACAACTTTCCATCCTCTTTCTTTAAGACCCATTTCAATAGCACCATCCCAACTACAACTAGTCACCTTTTTCCTTCAAGTTTCCCTGTTATAACCCTGACACCATTCCCTTTTCTGCCATGCATGCCACATGCTCCTACCCTTCATCCTCCTTCATTTTATCAACTTAACTTTGGCCATGAGTGCAAATCAAGAAGTTCCTCATTATTCAGACCAGAAACTAATCTGGCCTTTCAGTTGTGCTGTGTTCAACATTTTGGAATGGAGTGTGTCTCTGTCACACTGCCGCTACACCCACCTACCTTACCACCCCTTCCTTCCACCACCCTTCACCCTTTCCTCTGACTCACCTGCCCTGACACTTTGGATTTTGTGTTGGGCTCTCCGAGGGGAACATATAAATTTTAGTCTGGTGTTGTGTGTCCAAATTCTGTTTTGGACCACCAAACAGAGACATGACAGAACTCCTGCTTCAGTGTCATGGGGTTTAGTTAATTGCTTTGTGTGTTTGTGTGTGTGTGTATCACCGCCGCCCCGCCCCCCTCCCGCACAACACGTGGCCCGGGATGTTTTGGGGGTGTGGGAGGGAAAAAAAAAAAAGGCAAAAAAAATGAAAAGTTCAAAGTCAAATTATATTAATTAC
>Ga0136643_10010905_pt1 | contig 13449 bp, 7 predicted proteins | sample TergutLab28metaG_FD_96883 | JGI IMG/M metagenome (GOLD analysis project Ga0136643, IMG submission 96883) | Labiotermes labralis P1 segment gut microbial communities from Petit-Saut dam, French Guiana - Lab288 P1 (version 3) (version 3) | ecosystem: Host-associated > Arthropoda: Insects >...
TAAGAACGCATGGTATAGTGATAAGAACGCATGGTATAGTGATAAGAACGCATGTTATAGTGATAAGAACGCATGGTATAGTGATAAGAACGCATGGTGTAGTGATAAGAACGCATGGTGTAGTGATAAGAACGCATGTTATAATGATAAGAACGCATGGTATAGTGATAAGAACGCATGGTGTAGTGATAAGAACGCATGGTATAGTGATAAGAACGCATGGTGTAGTGATAAGAACGCATGGTATAGTGATAAGAACGCATGGTATAGTGATAAGAACGCATGTTATAACGATAAGAACGCATGATCTAGTCCCGCTAATCCTCAATAGAGTGTTTTACGCCCGTATTAAAATTTCTAGCTTTGGCATCCATGTTTAATCAGTCTGTTTCGTTAATCAGTGACAAATGGCCGTATGAAACTAATCAGCAATTAAAAACACTAACGTTAAAACTACATTAACGTTCACTTTATGTACGGTGTACATACCAACACACATCGGAGCCTACAGACTTATTAGCGAAATGCTAAGGCTGATACACTCTATCTGTGTTGCTCGTGCAAAATACCCACAACATTTACCGCCATCCACTCATCGTAAGGATTTAAGGCGTAACGATTTTGTTACGACTGTTCTATTCAACAATCGACCAACATGGGTGTATGTTACAATTACTTAAATTCTTAAACATATTTCAGTTCGTCATCTCAACATTTTCAGGGTGACATGATAACTGTTTTGGCTGCGCTATAAGCAAATGCAGTAATTTGATATAAGTAATGAAGCACTTATTTATAATTATTGCATATTTTCTCCCTGAAGATGCTCGATATTAATGTGAAACCGAAACATTTCAGAGAATTAAAAAAATGTATTATATATTATACATTGTATATTATACGCTGTATGGTCGATGGTATGAACAGTATGAACACTTTGAACAGTATGAACAGCATGAATCAATTTATGACTAATCTAATTGCCCACAGTGCTGTGTGCGATAAATAACTTACCTGTTGCTAATCCACTGGAATGAACTCTTTCGTCACTGCAGCCACGTTTGGTTGTACTGTACTACAGCCTTCATCTTCTGCAGGAAATCAGATGTTTTTAGTGTGAAGACGAGTTTGAATGAATCCATTGCTAAAAGCGACGGCAGCAATAACATTCCTGGACTGACAAGTTGCTGTGCATCCACGAGGCAAAAGCTGCAATGTGTTTTCCGTGTTTGTTTTGACCGCATGCAGTATCTGTTCCTGTTCTTGAGAAGATGTACGTCTGACCGGGTCACTCAGAGGAAAGAGAAATCCTGCAGCGTACAGCTTGCTAATTCAGTCGACTTTGTTCCTTGAAGTGAAAGTTTTAGGCCTCTAAAAGTTGGACAGAGTCAAAACAACACATTTGTTTATGCTTTAGTAATTTCCACGTCTTTCTTTGTTTCGCGTAGTGATACTCGTTCAGAAGATGCTTGTGGAAGAATAGAATAGAATGCCTAAGAAGAAGCACTTTAGAATTTACCTTCTCTCCACACACGGATACTCTAGTTCTTTGATCGCATAATGGCGGGATTATTTCATCGTTCCAGCATAAACTGCCGTAAAACCGTTTGCCTTTTCTGGAGAGTTATTTTCCTTTCAGTAATAACTTGGAAAATACGGAATTGTATTACACATTACAGAGTATGTAATGGGTTTGAACGTGGAGAGACTTAGATTTTACTGTTTCAGTAAACGGTGTTTCTTTTTTCCACTTCGGTATATGCGAGAACCTGTAAGAAGAGTGGGAGGACACGTAACCAACTCAGTTTTTATTTCGGATTTTCGGTTGTCTAAAAGTAACTATCCAGATGGTCACTTTGGTTATTTAAAAAAAGTAACATCGCTTCACGTGGCCTATTAATTTCGTTTCAAAACTGCTTTTAGAAAATAGATATTTATTACATCTGCAGTATAACACCGACAGCCTGTAACAAGCACCGTAAGGTTGTCGTATTTCTAAAATGCGTTTTTGTTACATTTAGTTTATATATTTATTCGGACGCACTGCGACAAAATATCCTAATTCAGTATCACTTCCACTTCTTATTACACACACATCCTTTGATTATAAAGAAAACGTTGTCATGAGCAGAAAAAATAAGTGAGAAATAAAACTGAAATTGCCACTGTGCTTATTCCTAAAAATGCCTCATTGTTTTTCTTGGTACCTTATGAAATATAAACGTGTTCCACTGCACTCGTTACTTGTTAGGGGCTTAGAAGCAGCAAACACACGCAAAATATTAAACAGTAGAGATGCGATGAGCGGTGGTGCGCTTGTCCACCATGTTGCATTGCCGCTGGATATTCCCCTGCAACAAGAAAAATTAATGGAAAGTATAAATTGTGCCAAATGATTCTTCAGAAATACACTTCTGATTTATTGATGTTTTAGTTCATTCTCTCTCGATTAATTTAAGAGACGGAATAAAATTCATTTAAAGTTGAAGTTTCAAGTCTTCTGAAATATGACGCTGTTTCGTTGGTTGAGAATTGTGTTAACATTTCGGCGAATCGCCTTTGATCCAACGACACAGCATCAAATCCCACAATATTTAAACTTCAGGAAAGCCTCTTTGAAGACCTCAAACCTTGCAGATTAAATTTTGGTTAACTTATATCAGTAATAATTGTGTAGAATGTGATAGCAGAAAAACGGGTTTAATGCAGACTACCAAATTTGGCTGGTATACATGACGGTGACGCACTTCATCTCCTGTCCTCGTAGCAGATTTCTCTCCGATCTGTCCTGAAGGTTTTATTCCTATCTGTTTGTTAATTTTCCAAGTGTACATTTTTCAAAAGCTTTCCTCATTAAAATTACATGTTTGTACATTTCGTAACCAATTCCAGCCACAGATCTAACACATCAGTTACACTTCCCTCACAATCTTAGATAACCTGTGTAAAACTAATTTGTTTCTTGCGATTTCACATACTAAACTGGTCACTTACTGCACCCTAGGCCTTTCGCTTTCTGAACACTTCGTTTTAAACACTTGCACTCTTTATCACTCCCTCAAAGCAAGATATTACGTTTCACAGCTACTGAGTAACACATATTTATGTAGCGTAAATTTTCTGGTTTCGAAGGTGGATACGAAATGTTTTTAATTAAATAATTTAAATGTCCGAAGTACTTGCTTGCCATTCTCCTAATACCCGCAGAATGATTAAGAACTCCAATTACAATCGAAACTTGATAGGCCTTCACTGTTTTCTAAAAGTCTGCAACGTTCGATGAGTTCGTTTCAGCTCGCATAATATCGGCTGTGTGAGGTCAAATTTCGTTTCATTCAACCACTAAAGTTGCTGGCGCAATCCAGGCTCATAAGCCGTGTTGCAGAAGGGCTCGGCCTTCTAGCCAAAGAGTACTGGAAGCTTCAGGGATAAAGCAGCCAGAACGTGGGCCTAACCAGTCGTCACTTGTAATTTTGAGGTTAAGAATTAACAGTGTTGTGCCCTCACCTCTTTCGATTTCACAGACTGGCGCGGCAGTACAAGTACAGGTGCTTCATAACAGAATGACAGGATTTAAGGTGCCCACTGAAGAAAAAGTGGTTAGGGGGAAAAGAACAAAATATGTCTTATATTACAAGAAAAACACGAATTTCACATTTGCTACATGACATTTAATACGGGCACCATATTGTTTCCGCGAACCACAAGACACATTGCGCTTTTTTTTGGTCCGAAAGTATTATCAACAGCGTGCAACGGGGCCAACGAAGGTCACACACTGAGACATTGTGACCCTGAGCGAGCATTAGGTGGAGACACTTGGTGTGAGAAATAAAACTATCTGAGTGATGGAATCCCATATTATTTACGTTCAACAGTCTAACATCCTTTTACGAAAACCATGTACAACATGACATTAACCTTATCAGCTTGACACAAGAATTATATTGGTGTAACCTACATTCACGTACAGCCTCACTAATTGCTTTCTTAAAACACAAGTAAATAATAATTAGTTTACAAATTCAATATAAATGCAAGGTAAAGATTGCACAAGTAACGAATATTATTTTCTTTCAGTGGCGGTTAATTTCTTTAATAGATGAGAATATAGAACCTTTGCATGAAGGAATCTGCTTCGTGAAGTTAGTGGTTGCCTTGTACCTTACGTACGTTTAGAGATATCGATGTATACATTTTAAGCTAAAAGCAAGATCTCCATTTATTTAAGGATTTGAATATGTTGGTTTCGGGACGACAAGATATTCTTACCCCGTTGTATGAAAGTGGATAATCCGAGGTAGAAGTGTCAGAGACAGGACGCACCGTCAGATAAGGTTTTCTCCCAAATTATGGAATACAACTAGTGTTGTACAGTTTTGTGCAGAGTTTAAATTCAAGATTGGTTATGGATATCACGTTTATGTCTGAAATCTCGTATAGTTTCTATGTCACATATTTAACTAACTGATGTACAACGCAGTTAAACAAAACGAATTCTCTTTTAAAACTTAACTGGACTATTTTTATAACACTAATAACGCCAATTATTAAATACACTTGGGTTATATTGATAAACGTACCGTGCGTTTTGTACAGTTTGTTATCCAGACCAACAAATGCACAACATATATATTAACACTACTTATATATATCGTAAGTACTGCTACATGTTTCAATGCATCTGCATGGTGTTTTCTAAAACTACAAAATAATTAAAATAATTAATATTATAACTCAACTACATTGACATTGCGGGAGGAAATGAAGCTAAGGGTGTTTGAGAATATGGTGTTGAGGAGAATATTTGGATCTAGGAGGGACGAGGTAACGGGGGAATGGAGGAGATTGCATAACGAGGAGCTAAATGATTTGTACTCCTCACCCATATTGTGCGGGTGATAAAATCGAGAAGAATGAGATGGGCTGGGCATGTGGCGCGTATGGGTAAGGAGAGGGGGGTGTATAGGGTCTTGGTGGGGAAACCGGAGGGTAAGAGACCATTGGGGAGACCTAGGCGTAGATGGGTGGATAATATTAGGACGGATCTGCAGGAGGTGGGATGTGGGTATATGGACTAGATTGAGCTGGCCTAGGATAGAGACAGGTGTCGGACGCTTGTGAGTGCGGTAATGAACCTTCGGGCTCCGTGAAATGCGGAGAATTTCTTGACTAGCTGCAAACCAGTTAGCTTCTCAAGAAGGACTCTGCACCATGGAGTAAGTAAGTAAGTGAGTAATATTACAACTCAATAAAAGCAGTAAATTGAAATGTTTCACGTGATCTTTGTCGAATGATAACATTTGTAAAATTTTAATACATTGTGGAAGTTTTCGTTTTGTGGCTGCATATACAATCTGGATAGTCCTATGTTGGTGCTTCTTGTATGCTGGTAGTTGTAATTTTCATAATTTTAATAATCTTGTAACTTCAGCAAAGCACAAATTTAAGACTCCCTGACGATGATGTAGATATATTGAAACACGTAGGAGTACATAGAGGTGTTAAATATTATTAATATATGTATATATATATGTTGTACCTTTGTTGGCCTGGATGATAAACTTGGATTATGATTTAATTAACTTCTTTATTAACTCCAATAAAATGAAAGGAATTTAATTGATAAATCGTGTGAGCCAACATGCCACGTACAAAACAGCTGAAGCCCGCGTTAATTAGTTCGATATATGGTTACTATATTAGGCGCATAGTTAGAAGTACAGATTGCATTGCTATTCGTCGTATCTCCCTTCAGAATGGCGCCATTAAGCCCACAATAGCTTCGTGATAAACTTTATCTCCGCCATGCGGTCGAACACAGTCACGCTGTGAGGGAATTCTATACCAACTATTTACTCATAAAATCATGGATGCGAGAGAGCACACGAGAGGAAAAGCATAAATGCGCATATAATTCTGGTTGAAACGCTGGAAGGGATCGGACCACTTGTAAGACCCAGATGGTGACAGACAAATGAAGCTGCAGTAGATGTTAAGGTAAGTTGGCCAGCCTGTGGGCGTGAAGACGCCAATTAGATTCTGTCTTTTAGTGGAAGTTATGGGGTTCACGGAATGAATTGTTATATATTCCTGATGAATGAGGTAACTGAAATAAGTAGTTGGCTTCACACCGGCCTTTGCAGTTGAGTAGCAGGCCCTTCTGCATCTGTTTCGAGAAGTCGCGAGTTAAAATGTCGGCCAAAAGACCGAATATCCGGACTCGGAGTTTTGGTTATTGTTAGGTTCATTAGCATATTCGTGAAAAGCGCCTATTACGTTAGCATATTCGTGAAAATCGCCTATTACGTTAGCATATTCGTGAAAAGCGCCTATTACTTTAGCATATTAGTGAAAAGCGCCTATTACGTTAGCATATTCGTGAAAAGTGTCTATTACGTTCGTCACATCCGACTGTCCGCATGTATCAGGGCGGTTCGCAAAGAATGGATTGTCGTAAAATTTGATATTGAGGGAACTTAGATGAACACCTGTCCAGAAAATCCAAATTTGGATAAAAATGGGAACAAATATTGGGCTCTTCACATGAAGACACAAGTACGTTTTATTGTTGCCGGCGAAATGAATTCCATACAAAAGCGGTCCCTTCGAGTGACACTGTATTAGGCTGTTAGTCCGCCCGTCTGTCCGTCTCTCCGCATGCATCAACGCGGCTCCCACCGAACGGATTTATGAAAGTTTTGTAATGCTGACTTTATGAAAATCCGACTACAAATTCCATACATCGTCATATTCCATTCCTGAGCAGCCCACATCTCACAAAACCCCACTTATCCTTGCAATAAACACTCTGGCATTGTAACATATGCAACATGCCCTTCAACGGGGTTATAAAGGCTTACGTTTTGTAGGAATTATAAGTGAATAAACATTAATTACTAAGATGGTTCACCCCTACTGTGTTATCGATCAAGTATATATTTCACGGTGTACAGCCATACACAAAAAAAGTAATTGTTTAAAATATATTTACACACTTTAGATGCGTCATCCACGTTGTGTTTAGTAACACAATAAGGAAAGGGGTTTAAATGAGTCAAAACACAACTAAGTTTTTTGGCTGTTGTTATTTTAAATTATATAACTTGTGTTTATTAAATCACACTCTTCAAGACAGAAAAAACCCCCCAAAATTTTGGGGTTTAAAAACTATTCCGAAAATCATACACATCCTTAAGCTACACTGAAAATAGTTTTACTGATCTTCTACTCCTGTTCTTTAAATTCCTAATGTAAATAATGACTATTATATTTTTAGGTGTATGATATATCCAGATCTTAACCTAATCTTGAACAGCATTAGAATAATGAACAACAACGAGATCTCGTTGAGTTTTAGATTGATATATTTTAAGACTTATACTGTATAGTTTCCTCAAATAAATACTTTTGTGACCTGAAGATGGACCAGAGCAGGGGCCGAAATATGTCGTCAGTTAAAATAACAACATCTAAAAACTTACTTGCGGTTTGACTTATTTAAAACCCTCTGCTTATTGTATGTATTTACGATACAAGTTTCGGCTTGACGTCGTCCATCATCAGGCATGTACTGTTAAGAAATTTCAGTAAAAACTTCAAGTGCAAAAAAAGTGTGATTTCATTCTTTACAAAGTGTACAATAAATACTGGAAGGAATTGCAATACGTTTTCGTAAAATATATACAATGAAAAGGGTGTAGGGTAAAGTATTTTAAAATGTTCAATATTTGGTACAAACGTCGGGTTGTTTTCTTTTGGAAGCACGAAAACATCATACACATAAGAAGTATTGTTTTCTGTGCAATTTGATGAAGAGGGAAGTTTCCGATATTATGGACCCCGAACAGAATCTTAGTGAAATTTACAGGTTCTTTGTAATCTCCTTCGCATTAATATTTCTACTAAGCAATGATTTATTTTCACGTGTATTACAGATTAAATCACTTGATATTAACATGCCTAGTAAAGGTGTTTCACACAAATCCCGGTCGTACCTCATCTTGTGTAGCTGCCTACTGCCACAACCATACAAACAATAAATACTGCTTTTAATGACAGATGTGAAAACAGAGGGCACACATCTCTAAATTCATGGGCAACAGAAATGAGTATCAATACATAAGAGGTAATGGATACAGGCAGTGACTACGCGTTTTCTAGTAAATTATGAGGACAGCAGGGAGGCATGTAGGCGTAAGGTATTACAGATGTGACAGCCGGAGATGGAGGTCTAATATTCTATACAGATATGTCCAGTGGGCATTTTCATAGACGAATGGGTATTGGATTATACAAGATATACCAAGGTTTTATTAAGAAGTTATCTGATACCTGGAAGAGTAACTACAATTAGGGGGGGACTCACAACAGTGCTGTGAGTAATCTCATATTTATTAAGGATAAACACGAAAAAATATGAAGAATTTATGAGGGAATGGGAAAAGATGTATGGCAAATTCTTGCCTAGGTCGTCCAATTATTCTCTGTCATCACGCTAACTTTTCTGGCCTAAACACTTGTTCAGTGGTGCCGAACTTTGGAGATAGAAATTCGTCAAAATTATAGATCAGAATTCAGTTCCTACCCCAGAGAGAGCAAAGTCCTTCTGCATTAGAAAGATAAATCTATGAATTCAGTTTGTGAAAGTAACCGTTGTTCTTAGTAGGAATCACACAAACCACATATACACTACGTATGGGCAGAATTCAGAGCAATTAAATGTTACAACTGGTGCTAATACAGTGAAGCCGATCATATTTAGTATAGATGTTTCTTAGGATTGCTGGCGTCAGTTACTGACGGTTCATGGCATGCGTTATAAGTTAATCTGTCAACATATATTCAGGACCGTTGGTGATAGGTAGGAGGGGAGAGATTTAAATGAGATAACGGACGCTAGTAATCTAGTGCGAATTCAGTCGCGTACGAGGGTGGTGTACAGAGAAGTGACTCTATCAATTTCCTAGAAATTACCTATTTGTTTTACTGGATATAGCGCTCCATTGTTTTATATCAAGAATAAATTGAGTAAATAAAATAACAAGTAAAAAAGATAATTAAAACTATATGTGATTCGGTGAACTACACCCGTTTCCCGTAAGAAGATCAACTACCAGACCGAGCGCGTCGGGACAAAAAGGTGACGAGGGGTGATCGTGCAGGATAGTTACGGTTTGAATTTAAACGATTAATGATGGTCACACAGTGGAAGTAAAAGTGCTGACATGCCGTGCTTCTGAACCCAGTTACGACACATAAAAGCATTTAGAGAAATAGGCCATGTTACACAGCAGAGAGAATTAACAACTCAGAGAAGCCAACCAGGAAAAGACGGATAGTGAGCTCATGAAGGATCAAACAGAGGCAATCTAAATACCTCTGCGTATGTAGCAAGCTGATATTAAGCCTATTAACGACACAAGCCATGAGTATAATTTGTTCTACCCTTACGAGCATTTTATGAAAATTCATATTTTCTGTTCGTTTGAGGGAAGCTCGGACTACTATAACTATTAGCCGCGCAGGCGAGTGGGCTGGGGGGGGGGGGTGCAGGCGTCGTGTGCATCACTTTTGGGATAATCCTCGTACTTTCTCATATGTTTCAGACGGAGGTTGGAAATTTCCCCATGTGTTAAACTACAACTGACAAGCAAAAGCAACGTTAGAACTACTTCAGTAAGTAATACGAAAAAGCAGAGTCTTTCTGGGAAAGCTAATGTTTCCTCAACCAGCCAAGAACTTGAAGCATCTTACGAAATCCGACTGTTTGTTACGTTTTCGCAACAACTGGCCACTTGCTGTTATAAGTACAGTGAATCCAGGCCACTTCTATCCTTTTTAAGCTCCAGTTCAGTATATTCCCATCTACGTCTAGCTCTTCCAAATGGTCTCTTTACCCCTACTCTTCCGACCGAAACACTATATGGATTTCTAGTCTTCCCCGTTAGTATCGCTCGCCACACCAAACTAACCCCTTCAATTTCATCACCCTAACAATATTTGAGGAGTAAAAATCCTGAAGCTTCCTTTATGCCATGTTATCAATCGTCCTCTTACTCTTCCCCTCTTAGGCCACAATATCTTCCTCAGTACCCTATTCTCGAAAACCCTCAGTCTGTGTTGTCCTCTTAATGTGAGATACTAAGTTTCACACCCATAAAATAACACTTATTTAATACAAGAAATTATACTTGACTTTCAATCAAGAAATTTGTGAAAAACAAAATAAGTAATAATAATAATTATAACAACAGCGATAATAACAATTCTACTATCAACAACCATTATAGTATAAACAACATTAATCTCAAAGAAAATAAACGAAGACCGAGAAAAAAGATCACCTTTCGAATGTGGTTTTGACCCAAAAAACTCCGCTCATGGTTCTGTGCATCACAATTCAGTGTTAATAAAAATCGAACCAGATGCAACAGTATGCAGATATATATTTACTGCAAAGTGACTTTGCAGTAAATATATATCTGCATACTGTTGAAAATAGTTGGATTTTTATTACCATATATCAGTATGTTGCTCTAAAACTGCCTTGAATATTAATTATAAGAAGGAGAAAGTTGGCCCGTACGTGCCATGGTGGCAAGTTGGGCTGGGAGGGGGGAGGAGCATAAGTATAGCTGCACTCAGTGTCAATATCGACGCTAGATGGAAGTGAGCGGTCAAAGTCTTCGGCTTCTTTGCGCCTGGGAAAGAAGAACGATACCGACCGAATTCCGGACTGGGTGGGGCTCAACAGCCGGGCTGGTCACATTTCGAGTTGAGACAGTCTCGTCTAGTCGGGATTCTAACACTCGTCCGTCCAGGCCAAAGCCTAGTCGCTATGCTGATTATCATCACCCGGCCCCTAATATGCATTGTAAAGGTAAAAAAGGTAAAGTGCACCCTTGTACAGGCACTGAGGCTCTGTACAGGCCGTACGGCCCATAGAGGGAGTAAAGGTATAGCTCTATTCTTTCTTGACCACGGCAATAGAAGGGGGTGAGGAGTCAGCGTCACGCCCCGGCCGCTCTTTACCCCCGGGAAAGACCAGGTACCCATTTTACAGGAGGCTGGGTGGGCCCCAGGACCGGTCGGGACAGGTGCGGAAAATCTTGGCCCCACCGGGATTCGATCCCCGGACCGTCCAGCCTGTAGCCAGTCAGTTTACCGACTGAGCTACCCGGCCCGCAATATGGATTGTAGTGTTTCTAAAATATGTTTTGTGAGAAAAAAGTCTCTTCGCTAAGGTTTCACTTGTTCGTTCTGTCTAAATTAATACACAGTCACCTATGCGAAGGAAATATGAATTTTTCACACTGAAGTCTCTAACAGTCGACAGTCTGGCGTTATCCAGGCGGTCAGTCGCCTGCATCTCTCGGCGAGGTTCCGGGTTAGTTCCCGGGCCAATCCGTGTAAAATCTTTGGTTCACAAACTGTAATTGAAACAGGTTTTTTTCGGAGAACTTGGGGGTTTTTTTTTACTGGCACTCGGTTTTGTTCCGAGTAGTTCGGTTGTGGTCCGAATACTTCCTTTTTTGAAGTAGTACTTCTGTTTTTGTACGGAAGCTTCGGTTTTTGTGCGATTACTCACTTTCGGTCTGAACCCGCCGGTTTTTGTCTGAGTACTCACTTTCTGTCCGAACATGCCGGTTTTTGTCCGAGTAGTCACTTTCTGTCTGAACACGCCGTTTTTTGTCCGAGCACTCACTTTCTGTCCGAACACGCCGGTTTTTTCTGGTTGTATCATTCCTTTGCTACGTTATGTGCAGGTCTTTCAGCCATATACCACATATGGTAAACAATCTTAGGAGTAGACAGCGCGGTTCAGTGAAATGCTTCTGTCACTTATTTTAAAGTCTGAGATGTTGGATAGCAGCAATTTTGGATCGTAACTTCAGCAACACAAGGAAGTGTGATTGTCCTTAAAGAACAATAATTCAGACCTGTGCACCGAATTTAAACTGGAATAGGACAAGGCATAGCTACAGATCCTTGTGAACACGGAACCCCGCCTCTACATAATGGGTAGCTTGTGTCCTTTCCGGGGGTAAAGCGGTCGGAGCGTTAACCATCTGCTCCCGTCTAGCCCCGAGATTAAAGAAAGAATAAAGCTACAACTCTACTCCCCCTCTGGGCCTATATGTCCCCTTATGGACAGAAATTTACTGTTAAATGACGGATCCTTGATCGGTTGAGCAACCGACAGCCTCTCAAGAATGATTTAATTTATTGTGTTATATTCCGCTATCCACTGCTACCAGTGGAGGGACGCGCATGTCGAATGTAAGCTGATGGTCCCCAAATACATACTGATATCTTGTTATCACACATTGAGTACTTCTGAAATTTTACATTCTCTGAACCGTGCATCGTGACAAGATGCACACTTTTATTAATAATTCATTTCACTTAATTTATCCTCGAAATGTTTCGAACAAGTAATTGTTCATCATCAGGAGGAGTTCTGTACAAGCGGCTTGTAGTATTTCACCATGCATCTTATGAGGAGTCTGATCGCTGACAGTCGCTGACTCGATGCCTATGATACGGTAACATAGGTATCGTGTCAGCGACTAGACTCATCTTAATGTGCATGGTGTAATACTGTAAGCTGTTTGTACAGAACTCCTCCTGATGATGAACAATTACTTGTTCGAAACATGTCGAGGATAACTTAAAAGGTAAAGGTAAAGTGATCCCGTTACAGGCCCGGCGTGGCCCAGAGGGTGGGTAGAGGGTCTTCCATGACCGCGGCACTAGAAGGGGGTGAGTGGAGGCTGGGTGGGCCCCAGGGCCGGTCTGGACAGGCGGAAAATAGGATAACTTAAGTGAAACTAATTATTACGAAAAGTGTGCATCCTGTTGGTCTTTCTCCCGTATACTTCTGAAATTATTTATACAAACCGAGAATCCCAAAACAGTTTAGAGGCAATTCAGGCTATTCTTGAAAACAGATAACATTTGTGACGATGCAGTTTTGTGTTAAGTCAGTTTCATGAGAAGTCCGAAATCCTTATAAATAACACGTAATTTGGTTTATGTCTGTACAGAGCACGTACTTGTCTTACACATAACAGAGCACGTACTTGTCTTACACATAACAGAGCACGTAATCGTGTTACACATAGCAGAGCACGTACTTGTCTTACACATTACAGAGCACGTACTCGTGTTACACATAACAGAGCACGTACTTGTCTTACACATAACAGAGCACGTACTTGTCTTACACATAACAGAGCACGTGCTTGTCTTACACATAGCAGAGCACGTATTCGTGTTACACATAACAGCACGTACTTGTCTTACACATAGCAGAGCACGTACTCGTGTTACACATAACAGAGCACGTACTTGTCTTACACATAACAGAGCACGTACTTGTCTTACACATAACAGCACGTATTCGTGTTACACATAACAGAGCACGTACTTGTCTTACACATAGCA
>Ga0136643_10010906_pt1 | contig 13449 bp, 9 predicted proteins | sample TergutLab28metaG_FD_96883 | JGI IMG/M metagenome (GOLD analysis project Ga0136643, IMG submission 96883) | Labiotermes labralis P1 segment gut microbial communities from Petit-Saut dam, French Guiana - Lab288 P1 (version 3) (version 3) | ecosystem: Host-associated > Arthropoda: Insects >...
GACGTGTTCCCCGGGCACTCAGAAAGTTACGCAAGATATTCTCCGAGATCAAATCATTGACAATAGTTTGCCCCATCATTACCTAGTTCAGGACATGCCGCGAGTAAACTTGAAGGATCTTAGACTTTTGGAAAACGTGATATTCATTTTAGTCCAATTCTAAACGGTCCAGCCACAGTTGACAGTTTTAAAACTGCACGCCATTCTTGCAACACGAAGACGGAAAAGATGTTTACACTCAACCTGGTGGTACAGAGCAATAATAATAGACAATAACATTCGTTAATTCTTTACGTTATGCAACGTTACGTTGGAAATATCCGCAACTTCGACACATTTACAAATTTCAATGATTCAGCATTTTGTCTTTTACGAACCAGCGGGCTTCATACCGCAAACCTGGTCTCAAGTACCTTGCGCGCGCGACATTTGACACACACACACAGATTTGCACGGCTACCGGGCTGGTTATCCAGATTTTTGCGCATTCGTTATGTAAATCGTGAATATTTTGCAAACCAAAGGAACGCAACATTACGAAAAATTGCTGTTTACGTCAAGAAGTGTCTCGAGATGAGTGAAAAATGCATCAAGTATACCGGGGTGATAAGTCCTTAGCCCGACCAGGAAGGAAACAAGCTCGGGAGCATGTCACGTACGCGCTCGATTTCAACATCGAGACGCAAGCTGTCAATTTTTTTTTTTTTTGCAAGACAAGGCGCCGAAGCAAATTCACGCCATTCTGACAGAAACAATAGCTTGTTTCCTCCCTGGTCGGGCTAAGGACTTGCCAGCATCCTGTATTTGTTTGGCTGCACATATGCTGTACGTGCATCTGTATCCAGGACGACGGACTTCAGAGGGCCAACACGTTAACACTATACTGCAAAGGAACCTAACCCTACCACCACCACCGCGGTTACACAGTATGACGCCATTTTGAATAGCAATCTACAAAACCCTCATCCAGCAATAGCGTTGTACACGCTCTACCACAACCTACAGGAAGCCCTCGTAACTGCTACATCCACCACCTAAATTACCCCGGTCGGGGTGTCAGCCAGCCCATGCGTGGTTTACGACCCGCTAAGCAGTCGATTTGCTGCCCTTACAAACCATAACGGAACATGGTTCCTGCAACCTGTGGGTCTGTGCTGTCGATCCTCCGTCTTCCTAGCACGTGGTCACACATTGTGTACATGCTGTATGGCAGTTTGCAAACACTACATACACACACACACAAGTACTCACGTCAATCCTGCCAGCAGCCGCAGCTTCACCACGTCAGGCACGTTCTGTGCTTACAGTTGGCGGTGCCACTACACAAACATCTTTACGCACACCCCCATGCAGGAAACGATCAGCTTCTACACACTTCAGCGTTCTTAAGACTCCCCAACCGAACTTGAATCAATAAATCATGACCCATATGACACTTTTCTGCAGCTCATCCCTCACGCAAACCTGATTATTAAATTACTTACTTACTCCATGTTGCAGAGTGCTTCTTGAGCAGCTAGTCAAGAAATTCCCCGCATTTCACGGAACCCGAAAGTTCATTACCGCACTCACAAGCGTCCGCCATCTGTCTCTATCCTGGGCCAGCCCAATCCAGTCCATATATCCACATCCCACCTCCTGGAGATCCATCCTAATATTATCCACACATCTACGCCTAGGTCTCCTTCCCTCCAGTTTCCCCACCAAGACCCTATACACCCCCCTCTCCTAAATTACAAAAATGTTTTGTGCCAACGTTTACTAGCAAATGGCGACACAAAGTGTATGGACATAGCAGAAAAGTACATACAGATCACATTTGAAGTTAACTGACCAAAACCAACGCCTGCTTATACACAACACACACTCGTGATGACGACCCGCACAACTCTCAGCCAACACACCACACCAGTCCACAAACACCTGAATTGTCCAAATGTTATATTTCGATGGTCATAAAACGAATAAACGACTTTTCCCATTTTGTAGTTTGACAAATTGAGTGCCACAGCCAACTGTCTTCAGTTTCAGGATTCCAAGTGTGCACTCATAACTGGTGACAACGGAACTTGTACCGATGTTGGTACTGTCTGCCCTCAGTACACGGATAATGCCAGCACGTAATATTACTATTTCTTACGTAAACAACTACAGGGCCATGCAGACAGCCATACGGTTGGCGCCTGCTGCACCCCACACACACTTTCTCTTCCCATGTCAGGCTGGTGCACTGATGTTAACTGTATACATTAAGCGTGGTAAAGGTAAAAGCAAAGCAGTCCCGTTACAGGCCTGCAGTGGCCCAGAGGGTTCCAGGAAGTTTAAGGCTCCCAGATTTCATGACAACGGCACAGGATGGCGGTAGGGTTGACAGCCTTGCGCACCGGCCGCCTTTACCCCCAGGATATGCTCCTGGTACTCATTTGTTTCTGTGCATCACCAGTACTATTACAACTGATGACCAACAAGATGCAACTATTTTGATTTACTTTAAGTCAGCTCTACGCGTTTCAGGCGACGTTTTTGCCCATCATCAGGAGCATATCACTGTATCCACATTGGTGCTGGCATATGCTACACCAACCAGCAGCAACATCAGTGGACATTACCAGAAGCTGTAGTTAGTGATATACTCCTGATGATGGGCGAAAACATCGCCTGAAACGCCTAGGACTAAAGTAGATAAATCAAAATAGTTGCATCTTGTTGGTTATCAACTGTAACCGTCCAAAGACAAGCTTTGGATACAAGATTCTTTAGTCAGCAGTTAGTGTGGTCTTTTTGGAATGCGATACCAACGTGATAGAGGTTACAATGGTTTCAGAGGTACATGCCACTGAACCTTCATGGCAGACAAACATGGCAATACACACTGTACCATGCAGTCAATTTCAGTGCACTCCTGTGGAACTCCTACCGAATGGCAGAACCGGTACACAAGGTGGCTACTGCCATTAGAAACGATCACAGTACTTCAGACTTCTCTAGATATGATCGGAACTCTCACTCCATGCCTTTGGAGTAAAATCAGCACACTTTTTGAGTGTTCAACATCGATAGCCTGGCTGGGAAAAAGGGAACCTGATAACAGAAACAGTACTGTACCATGAACACGTGACACAATGGAGGCACTGCTGCTGGCATTCTTTACTTCTGAACTATGTAAGAGGAAAACGGTCACCTCCATGCTCTATCACCTAACCCCTGCATATGAGGCCTGGCAGAACACAAAGCATGCTTGGACACCTTCACAGAAAGAGACTGCGCTTGTACTGCCTGCTGCCTAGACAATATGGCTCCGCTGTGTGCATTTAAAAAAAAAAGGAATACTGTATTAAGACACCTCATCTGTATTCTAAACACCGTTACGTTAATTTAGACCCACCGGTCATCTTCCGTGGTACCCTAGCAAAAAAAAAAAAAAAGCAAAAAATAAAAACAAAAGCAGGGTCTTGGTTTACAACGGGGTTACGTTCTTGAATGTTGGTTGTGTATCGCGTCGTAAAACGAGTAATATTTACATGGTTTAAATTGAGACAGGTTCATGGGCCAAACAAATCTGGCAAATAACTTTATAATTTACCATATTTCTGTACATTATGACATACAATTTTAATTTAATGAATTAGGTATACAGAAAATTACAGATAATTGAAAAAAAATGCCAATCAAATCACTTTTTATTTTGTTGAAGAAGGCCCAGGCCGTGGTTCAGCAGACATCAAGAAAGAATGTAACATCAACTGGTTTGATTTCTTCTTCTTTTCTGCCTTTTTGATGGACATCATGGGTGGAAAAATCACAGTGAACTTAAAAGAACTGCAATAAAATAGAAAAAGAACACATGCACACCGGAAAAGAGCCAGAAGTGCACTAAGTAGAGAAAGGACGCTTGAGTTGCGACAGTGATGCACCGCAAGCTGGGAGTGCTCGGTCAGACTGGACAAGCATCGTAACAGTGAATCATCGTAAAATGAACCATCACAAAATGAGACCCTATTGTACTCTACTCAGGACGATTACCACCACCCTCTGCAACTTCAACCCAAGACAAGAAAGGCCAAAAACATCAAATACTTGGAACAGACCCACTGGTCCTCCCCATACGGGGCAGTTTTCTTTTTAAGTATCTTAAGACTCCTTAGCAGTTGTACACCAAACCACTTGCTCTTTCTTTAGCTTTCCAAAGTAACCAAATGCACACTGACGACCTTGCAGTTTGAGATGTAACTTAACCAATTGAAGAAAACAGCTGCTCTTCAGGATGCCCTCACACGAATATCCAGTCATAATTCTTTCTAATGTGCATCATCCCCCTTGTGTTCTGTACAATAGCAAGGAGTTAGGTATGCTAACACTTAACGTCGAACACAACTATATTTGTTTATATTAACAAGGAGTTTATGACATGTTTCGGCCCTAAGCTTAAGTCTAACCACAACCTGATGATGGCCCACATATAGGGCCGAAGCATGTCCTTGTAAACTCGTTCATATGAACATATATAGTTGTGTTCGACGTTAAGTGTTAACATACCTAACTCCTTACTAATATCCAGTCACATAACTGCTCCCACTACAATCACCCGTGTGTGCTTAGCCCAAGTGCTTTCTTCTGATGCAAATGTACTCAATATGTCACTGTACCATACAAGATGTAGGAAGCTCACTTACTGGAAGGTTCATTTCTGCACAGATAATTTTAGTATCACATCAACTGCAAAGTTGTGAGGGTAAATACACAGTAGAGCTGTTGTATGACAATTTATTGTCTAGCCTGCTATCAGCAAAGAACTCAGATTTAAACAAAAAAATTCCATAATTCTTTATCATTATTAATGAACATTTCAAAGCAATGTGCTGCGTTACGCCTAATGAACAGCTATCATCAAATGCCCCCTGCACAAGTTATCACTGGTTGGACCCTTCGAAAACCTCCTAACCGGGAAACACCGCTGACAGCAACTAATCTAAAATCAATCTTATTGCTGAAAAAAAAAAGGTTGTATGTCAAGCTCAATGTTACAGCTACTCAAGGTGCCATGTTCAGCTCAAATCCACTCGTTCCTTTAGACAGCCCTATGATGATTTTTCCCCAAGCACCTGTTGCCTAGTGACACATTTGGGACTTCCAAGATAGTTTCTGGAAAATTAATTTGGACAAGACTGCTGGAATATACAATAATCTGGAACACAAACGGATAACAGCAGCACTTGCACATACAGACCACCAGTACGCGAAGTAACATCTAAAGAGGGAAAAATACTGTTGCTTAGGCATTTTTTGTATCAGATAAAGGATCTAGAATGCTTTAAAGGGGTTAATGGATATAACAAGGGCAGTACATATCATGGAAACAAATGTGAACAGGGAGCGACATGTAAATCCGATGATAACGGCGACAATGTTGTGGCAAACCGCCACCTGCCACAAATAAAAAATGGGTATCCAAACGCTAGCACTGTGCAGTAAAGTGGCACCACATAACAGTACCCAACGCAGGACAGGAAGTTTTAACTGAACTTCAGCACGGACAACATACGTCGTCACGCACGGACAGACCGCCCACCTCAAGCTTACATCGCCAACAATCCGTCTTGTAAGTCATGTCAGTATTGTGACAGTTCTGCAGTTACTGGACCTTATGCGAAGTATGCGGTAAAAGATAGTCTCATCTCACATGCCAGACTAACCAACCAATGTAGGAGGCAGGTTATGTCACCACATCAGCCACACCCATCCTTGCTATGTGAGGTCACACATTAAGAATATCTGCTGCAATTAAAAAGTACCAATATAAATGGAACAACTTTAAAATTTTGTATTGCTTTAAGCCAAAACCTTGCTCCAGTCAACTTACTTACCTGCTCTTGACCTAAGAAGAAAACTGGAAGCATAACCCAACATTCAGTAATGTTAACTGTTCTGACAAAGCAAGTACTGTACTAAGGCCACAAGGGGAAGTTCCACACAAACGGCAGGGATGACAGTATCTAGGGTGTATTTGTTGCGTACTGTAGTATTACGTCCCAGCCCCCCTCGCCTGTGTCAGTCCGCACTGCTTGCCACAATCTGAGTATCATGGTGAGAGGATTGCACAGGATTGCGGTAGGTACAACGAACAGGGAGACCTCGTGTGGGGCATTTCCCACTACTCATATGTGGCCTCAGTACAGTGTACCCACACATATCCGCTGTGTTATTAGTCTCGAGCCCGATCCTATCTTGTGCTTAGGACTGACATCAGGAGCTTGACATACCAAATCCAACATATAGTTTGTAATAAGGACAGTGGCAGCCAGAAATATTATCCATGCAAAGACAAAGGAAGGGCTTGAAAACAACAAGGGCATAAAATAAACCGTAGCTTACTGTCTGATGAAAAAACGACCATTCATTTTATAATGTACTCTCTCTCAGGCAATCACGGACGTTAAATCAATCTATCATACTGTTGCTAGGATTATCCGATTACCCCTGAATACATCTCCAATGTGCTTCGGCCCATCAAAGAATCAAAGGCAGTACACACGACAGTATGACATGCAAGTATGTGAACATGAAGTTCCATTTAGAGAATAAAAAGTGGGTAAATACATAACACAATCGCCATGTCACCCCTCTTATTTTAACATTTTGGCACCGGAATTGTTTTTTTTAATTTTACCCATCCTGTATATAAAATGTGAATAATACAGGAACCACATACGTTAGAATTATGAAACAAACTGCATTTTGAAGAGAAAAAAACGGATAGTATATACGATGTTTAAAATATTCAGAACCTGTATTTGTTGAATAAATATATAAAATGCAACTTTAGAGGTTAGCGGTGCGGTGTGACCACTATAGTTGACATTAGGCGTCAAAAGGTTAAGGGAAAATTGCTGCACACACACATTAAAATTACGCACCGTGCGAATATACACACCAAATACATATGTATACACACCGACTACATCAGACAGCATATCAATTTCGATAACATTTTTAGTCAATTCCTATTCAGCAATATTTTAATGAATTATGCTAATTTATTTTGCGCGCTGTTTGCAGCCACATTTCATATTCTTTCTGCAGACTTCCCACGTTAACATACGCACTTCCCATCTTACCAAACGTACAGCTGTCGATACTTACACCTGTACTACACCCAACATCTTTATGATGGCTCGAACAGACTGGAACATGTCGCAGATGTTACTAAGGCAGCTGGGTTAACCCCAACAACTGTACACGGTTGGTTATAATTTCTAGAATTAAATCATCGTTTGGTCTACTTAACATATGTAAAGGCTCGCAGGGATCCACCAACTGCCTTGAAAAAGGGAACTACAACTGGCTCCAACATGAAGACAGAATAAACGGTCTAAAATCCCAAACTTCGTGTAACAGAGGGGGCAGCATAATTTAAAAAATAAAAACTTAAATACTTAAAAGAAAGGGGGGCTTTACAGAATGGTGATATAAACCACATAAAATTGTGCAATTTGTGATATCTACTGGGGGAGGGTCTCAATGCAGCAACGTACCAGTCAACTGGAGATGCAGTCTGGTGAAATCAGGAACATCGTGGAAAATTTCAAATACCGAAAAAGGGATCAAACTTAGGATTCAGTACTGAATGGGGGGGGGATGGATGCTCAATGCTGCAACTGGTACTGGTTCAGCAAAATGGTTGATGCTCGCCACCACCACGCACTGCCATCAGCTACCCGCAACTGCACTCGCTACCCCCGACTGCCATGTGCCCCGCAACTGCACTGCTACTCTGCCACCGCAACACCGAACCCCAACACAGCTTACACAGCAATCTGCCACTGCCTCTCGTTCGATCACTACCGCCCGCCCTGCGGTATTGGAAAAACAGGGTTAGCAATCATGTTAAGGTTGCCTGAGCACCAAAGCTCAATTCCCAGCATACCATGGAGACTAAAATAACAAACTCAGCATCTGTAACAGCTGTTACAACCTGCTTCCCCTTTCATGGGCTGAAACGCTCGACACTATCTACAGGCATGTATGCTTGTGACATCCAGTGGTGGGGAGAGAGTATGTGGCACTGCATGAGCAGTTATGACTAGTATAAGCTAAATCTCACCACCAAGGCTGCCCCAAGAAAATTACATCCACTCTCAGGTGTGCCTATTAAGTGATGTTTAATTCTGATAACTGAAGCAGTCATTCAAATTGCATGCCACTAGGTTTTGTGGCACAAAACTGTACCCATTACCAAAATGTTCCAAATGTCTTGAGGACACAAAGTGAGAAAGACCAGCCTAAATGGTTTTTACCACTTCAGTTTCTAACATGACACATCTCCAGGAATGCACAAGATGCAGTTGTAAAGCGGGGAATTAAGCCTTGCACACCATCCAACACATGAAGTGGGGAATGCAAGTAAACTCACCATGTTACAGTACATTAATTTTATGTAATACAATACCATTCACTACAAACAAGAAACCGATTACTTACTACAGCTATGTAACTTACACAATTAACGGCACTGAATGAAAAAGCTGAAGTACACGACAAAAACTTCACACCTAAATATCCTTTTAGTGTGGGCCCATGTTTATTTTTGTCACTCCGATAATAATGTACCTTCATAGTTTCCATTAGGTTTTACAATATACTGTTACCATACCAACAGTCACTAATCCTTACTGTTAGCTAGAAATGGGAATAACATAATGATCCTTAACATAATGTGTAACTTCTATTACTAACACATTACAGGGTAAAGGGACATCTACTCAAGTATTTAAATCCATAAATGTGCATGATCAAGCCTGCCATTCCCTTGTACACTGTATAAATGAGACCTTAATAGGATTAGAAGTGAGGAAAAAATTAATTTACACTTCAGAATTAAGCAGTTTGGACAGAAGTACGAACTACGGCACGTCACCAGCCTGCCAAACCTCCACGTATATTCTAACTATGAAGTAAGAAACTGCTAAGCTAACTCTAAAACTAATGCTGGAACGAGCCGATCCGAAAGCACGAGGCTTTATCATTACTGAACGGGTTCTCCGTCAACAAAAGGAACAGACGACGGTATCCGTTCAATCAACTGCAGTCCCTAGCAAGAGAAAATTTAGGACAACTATAGCTGTACCACACGAAAATGGGATCAACAGATCATGGTACAGGCTTACGACGCTACAAAGCCCTCCAACTCTGCAAAGACCTGTAGTTTAGTTGCCTATGTTTAAGAAAGCAGGTAACTTTTCTGATGTGTAATGGTCTAGTATTTTAACCATATAATCACCTGTCTGAAAAAATACACATACTTTTAACCCAAATCAACCACACAAAACAATTTCATATACAGGACATTTATTTCACAACACTGTCGTAACTTAAGGAGACAATTCCTGGGGTTGTTCCGAGTGAGGAGGGCTGTAGCAATAGCAGCAAGCACCTCAGCTGCTGGATATGGGAGGGTGCAATCTATGATACAAACATGACACATCAAGTTATTGTAATAAGGAATGACAGCTGACACATGATTTTACGTACCCTTACTTCGGTTACACGTGATTTTACATGCATGTGTTGCTTGTACAAGCTCAAAAAACACAATTTCATATATATGCAGTCAACATGCACACATATAATAAGTGTGAATTCATGTATGTGTGACACCCTAACCTAAACCAACTGAGGGAGGAGTGGGACTACAGTCATATCATGTAGCAAAATAATATTTTGCTGCTAAGAGCTACATTAAATGTAACCTTTCATGTTTCATTCCAGACCATTGGCCCGACGCGCTTACGTGATGATGTCACACCAAACGCAAATGCTCCGGCCTGAAAAGACCTGAGGGCATCTGTAAGTTTGCTTTGGCTGTCCGCAAGGATCATGAGACCGGCACAGGAAGAAAGTGATGCTTGCAATTTAGTTTCCATTTGCGTGACTTCACTGAAGGCAAATTGTTTCTGGAATTCTAGAACTGCAGACAGTGAGAACTACCTGTACAGCAGACCAGAGAAAAAGAGCCAACTTTCGTTGCGCCATCGTGGTCACTGGACAGGTCATGTGGGTGTGCAAAACAGGCCAATGAGACCAGGGGCTTATATACCTCAACTGCCTTGACCTCCACGTGTGGGAGTACAACCTGTCATATTTTGAACGCCAAGGTGGAGAGACGTGAGGACTTGAGTTGTGAAGCCGACGGCCACGTGTGACGACCGCCAACTCTTGCAAGGAGGAAAACTGTACCAAAGATGAAGATGGATGTTTGGGTAACAGCAGTCAACCCTTCTCAAAGTAATGTTATGTAAAACCATGCTCTGTCATTTCATGTTACAATACAGTTACACGTGACATTCACATCTCAACTTTCCCCTCCCTTACCCAAAACTGTTTGGCAAAACATTTCTCCGTCAAGTTACAACACAAATCATGGATAAACCCTGTATATGACAATGGCAACTTCGAAAAACATTAGACTTACTGCAAAACTGTGACAATGGTTACCGACTATTGCGTTGTACATTAAAATAACTCGCATCATAATCAGCATGGCAAGGAGTGGCAGACAGAACTATGCTGTTGGCTTTAGAACTCTTGGTACATACAAAATCATATAAGCACATTAGATACTTGTCATATGAAACACAAAATGAATGAGTTATGTGCAATAATAACATTCTTCTGCACAACACTCTAAGTGATCAGTACCTTTCAGAATGCAGAAGTCTGCTTCCATGTTTAATCCACTAAATACAAAGTGCAGAAACCAATCACCTAGTCACCATCACCCTGAAACAAACAAAAAAAAAATCAGGCTGAACACATGGAATTAGAAGTTTTAGGTTTTTGTGATCGTGCATCATGAACATAAGGTGAAGAGAGAGAACCAACAAGATGCAACTAATTCGATGTTTATTATCAAATTTACTGTCTCAACATGTTTCGGGCATCATTACGTCCTTCATCAGGAGAATAAGACCATGTCCTACTGCATGCGGTGTTCTGCCTCTAAGGAGATGAAACCATAAGATGTGATAGCCGTAGTGTCCTTGTGGTAAACCTGGTTGGTAGTGCATGCAATACAAACCAGCACTGCATGCAGTAGGACACTGTCTTATTCTCCTGATGATGGGCATTATGATGCCCAAAACATGTTGAGACAGAAAGTTTGATAATAAACATCGAATTAGTTGGTTCTCTCTCTTCACCTTATGGAATTAGAACTTAACATGTATGGATGATCAGCTGGTGTGAGATCTGAGGGTCCCGTAGCAGTTTTTTTTATTTTTGGAAAAGACACCTCATTCAATTTAAAAAAAAAGGGCACAGAAAAAGTGAGGCCAAGCCAATACCAGACCATCGAAGTGACAGAACGGCCTGAGGAGGAAAAGGCGTGCGAGTCGAATTACAACGCTGCTACAATTGATAATTTTGTATTTTTCAGATATATTAAATTCTGATTTGAAAGAAAATACTAACAGCTCTAATAACAGGTGGTGTGTGTGTGTGTGTGTGTGTGTAAATATATACTTAAAAGGTAAGCAGAGGCCAGTTGAAATATGATGGCACACACTCACACAGAAAACAGATTTCATCTTTTGGCAAAATGGACCAGTCCATTTAAATTGGCGGAGGCGTCAGTTCAGTCGAATGCTGGCAGCCGAGGCATGTGAACCAGCGGTAGTAACGCTGGGTACACCATGTTCCGAGGTAGTGCGAAGGGTACTGGCTACCCACTGCATTCACCAGTTTCCCCTTCACTTCCCCTCCAATGCATCACCGTGTGCCATCACGTTTCAACTGGAGTCTACTACTCGGCCATCAGTACACACAATTCTAATGCCAGCAACTGACTGAGCTGTTCACCAGATATTCTATAGTATTCTTTGAATCTCCAATCATCACACTCTGTCACAGATGCATCCGGGGCCTTTTACCATTTGCTTGCATATGCAAGCACTTGTTCTGGCATGCCAGCAAAGCACAAATCCTGAGTTGTAGGTCATCCGGGCATCAAAATATTGTGCGGTGGTGCCTAATATTGGTTGGTTCTCAGCATGAAACTTGCTGCATGTGTCACCCATCACACCCAACACGAGGTGGCTCCTGTAGTTACAGAAAATTTGTGAAACTCTGTTGTATGCCCCAGCAACCAAATATTTAATTCTTGAATCTGATTCGCTCCACTAAGTGTACTGTCACCGGTAGTGCTGGTCTTTAGTCTTGTAAGGCATTCACTGTCCAGTTCAGAATTGCTGTGTCATACTTCTGTGATGTGACCTAGCACACTGTTGTTAGTAAGTACCCTATGACAACCACAAAGCACAGTTCAGTCTGTCAACCTGGTGGCACACAGCCACAAAACAAATACACAAACCCAGGCATCACTCCAGAAACCAACCTGAAATGATAACAGTGATAATTACCTGTTCACTTTGACTTTGATCGTGACTTGCTTTTGCTCTCGCGTGGCGATTTGCTGCGGGAACGAGACTTCCCACGAGAGCTCTTGCTGTCTGAGCGTGACCTGGAACGGCTACGGGAACGCGTGTAGGACCGACGGCGTGACCTTGAGCGTGAATGGCGGGAACGAGATCGGGAGCGGCTCCTGGTGCGAGAACGACGACGAGAACGGGAGCGAGACCTGAGGAAAAGAATGCACTCAAGATGACACACACACACCACAGATGAGTAACATAAACCTTACACTGAGGGCATTTTCACAAAAATGAATAAATACTGACCACTTGCCAGGTCATGCCTCTCCACCTGTATGGAACAATGCAACTCCCACAAGACAAGGTGTGAGAATTCCACATATGGGATTTTTCATCGATTTTGTCACCACATTCCTTTTGGTTAAAACTGGGCATAAATTACGATCGCGTCACATGAGGGCTCAATGTATTCTGTTGCAGTTGTTGTAACAGAAACACTGCGGTCTTTGTGAGATACGAACAGGCCACAGAAACCGATGACTTGAACATCTCTACTTCTGTCAAACAGGTGAAACAGGATACCTTGCCTTTCATGAGTTATGTACAGGAAATTAAGAGTGAAGTCTTCTGTAATGTTATATTGTGTCTGACAATTATCCTTGAAGTTCCACTAGGTCAACAGTAACCACTCACCTACCAACACGACGTCACATACAAGATGCCTGAATCTTCAGCAACACCACTGCCAAAACTGCAAGCCTCCAAAGTACAAGAAACTTTTCCTGCTGCTCGTGGCAGGAGTGCGAAACATAATACCTTACTATACACAAGTCCATGTAATATGTCTCAAAAATTAAGATCACTGCAAGAAATAGCAGCCAAAGAGAAAGGCATGACAAACAGTTTCACGACTTTAGGGCATAACTGCAGGAGGTGATTTCCTAGGTCTTTGTGATCAAAAAAGTTCATATAAACATGTGTCCGATTTTGGACGGTTACGGAGTTATGACCGTTTTTTAATTCC
>Ga0136643_10010907_pt1 | contig 13449 bp, 7 predicted proteins | sample TergutLab28metaG_FD_96883 | JGI IMG/M metagenome (GOLD analysis project Ga0136643, IMG submission 96883) | Labiotermes labralis P1 segment gut microbial communities from Petit-Saut dam, French Guiana - Lab288 P1 (version 3) (version 3) | ecosystem: Host-associated > Arthropoda: Insects >...
ACCTTTTAGCATTGGTTTATTGCCCCTGTGTGAAAACAAATACAGGGGCAATACCCCCAAATGTTTAAAAAGGGGCTCTCCCCCCCCCCCCCCCCAGAGTAAACCCTATGCATATTGTATAGCTGATCGATAAGTTGTGAACAACCTGAAGATGGCCAATACCCAGGGCCAAAACATGTAGTTGTATAACCTATGTACTACTTCATGTGACAATATAGTTTTGTTCTGACCATATGTTCCTTTACATAATTTCCATTTAGTTAATTATCAGTTACCTAGCAGACCACAACAGTTCACTTGCCACAAACACAGGTTTCACAGCTACTGGAAACCAACAACAATAAATTATCTTATTAATAATTAGGACAACAATAACAAGATATGCTGGCATGTAGAAATTTTGTGCTATGTGCTTAAAATACACTTATCAAAATAACCCATGAGTACAATACTATAAAAAACTGCTTTTTTTGTCCTGTTTATTTCATGTTTATCATGTTTTCCATATGTATTTTCCGCTTATTTCTTTATTGTAGTGTACCCCAACTCCAATACTCTTTCCACTGATCTGCTTAAGCGCAATGAATATCTCTGCTTCTGTACTTATCAGATTTCCCTCTAATGATAGGTATTATTTCCCTACCATTACTCTGAACTCACTTTCAGTTGGCCATAATACAGAATAAAGTATATTACTGCTGCACTACATGCAGCATATGCAACAGTACTGTTATGAACCTACAGATGGCAGACCACCTCTTTCAACTACTGCTGTAAATAATCATAACAGGTACATTTTATGGATAAACTTTTACAAAAAAGAAAAAAATATTATTTAGTAACTACCTTACAGTACACTTCTTTCCTACAGAACACCCACATAGCTGCCACTACACTAGGCTGATAAGATGGCCAATCTTTGCACTGGCCTTCTCCGTAGAACAGCAGAGTCTCACAAACACTAGTGGTAAACAGGATACAAGGGTCAGCAGTAAATATAAGAAAGAAATTACAGGGATCATAAGTGACAACTGTTGTAAGGAAAGTACAAAGGAATGACTGAAAATATCCTTTAAATTCCCTATCAGTACTTAAAGAACTAATTTTGAAGGACCTAAAATGATGCATAAATATCAGACTTCTTTCTATCATACAAGGAATGCACCACATAACTTCTATATTCCAAGCATATACATCCCTCTTAATTCAGCTAACTTTACATCTGTTACATTGCTCTGAGCCACAGTCTTTGGAAGATTCACCAGCAACTTAAGTCACCTGTAACAACCCTTTCAGCCACAGTTTTGGCAACCTTCTCTAGGCAGCTTACAAGTCTCATATAAAATAGAACTGACTACATATAGGAATGGTTAAGTTATCAATGTTCAGAAATGTAACGCTGGTGCATAAGGGGTGTCAAACTCGAAGGGTTAACCCCGGAGTTACAAGTCGTCTCCGTCACACTGCAGTTATCGTCACAGGGCAAGTCTATAGTACTGATGGACAGAAATCAATCGGCCATAAAAACAGTTCTGAAAGACAGGCAAACCCCAGCACAGAGCAGTAATCGCGTCCCTAGAATGTAACATACTCAGGGTTGTGACCCACCCTATTACTGCACTACGTTGCAAACGTCCCGTATAAATGTTCGGGACAGAAACTATGAAGTAAAGCTTTGGCACATATTAAGCATACGAGTTCTCAGGTTTCTTCTTGTATGTGATGGTATGTTAGTGGGTTCTTCTTGGACCTCGAAGATAAGACCGATGGGACCACTACGCTATCTCGAAACTTTGGGAAGAAAAGACCACAGATTCCCCCCCCCAAAAAGTAAAACAATAATTCAAACATACAGCAACACATAGACTTACGTATGAACAGCTCCAAACTCCTACCGCCAAGACGTCGTTAGTCACCTGCACTCATCACCACAGACCATCCGCTCATCACCACCGCGAAGTGCACAGATGCAAAGTGGAACTAATCAATTATTAGCTCTGGTCACGGTGAGTACAACTCACAAACATGAATCATGGTAACGTAGCACATAACACTGGTAATGGAATCATTAGGTAATGGACACATTCAACTTTCGTGTCGTTTCACATTCCACCTTTACGACCTACAGAGACTTACTTGAAAATTGCTCATAAACATACTATGAGTATTGCCACAGATCGTTTTGTTGCTGTGTGTGCTCTTAAATCCGTGTGAACGCGGCAGTTTACACCTGTGATAAGTAAGATGTCGGAGTACGAAGATTGTGCGAGAGGTTCGCTAAAAATAAAAGGTGACAGTGGAATCAAAAAGTAAGTGATTTGTGAGTCAGTAGGAGACAGAGCTGCATTTGCCTTTGTGGTTACGCGGGAAAACTGTGGCTTTTCTCCGGTTGATTATTTGGCGTTCAATCGAGGTGCATGTAATGCATGAAATTTAAACTGTCTCTGTTTTAATGTCTGCTAGTTTGAGATTGTCAGGGCCAGTTAGTTTAGGCAATGAAGTTAGCCTCAAAATATTTGCCCATAATATTAGAGGCCTGGGCAACAAAATTGATGAACTGGTTGTTAATTGGGTACAGGATCCTCATATACTTTGCCTGTCTGAACATCATTTATTAACAGAAGTTATTCAGGGTATTATTGTTGACAATTATAATTTGGGTGCATATTACTGTAGGAAGCTCACCAACTGTGGTGGGGTATGTATATTTCTTCATAAATCTTATCAGTTCATAAATGTGGACCTGAATAGTCACTGTAGAGAACAGGATATAGAGATACGTGCATTGAGATTGGTACATAGTCTCTTAAATTTTTGTGTTCTGTCATTATATAGATACCCGACAGGAAATTTTGATACTTTTATGGAAAAACTAGAAAAAACACTAAACCTATTATTTTTAAATCCGGTTAATTTAATTATATGTGGAGATTTTAATGTAAATTTCATGACAGATAACACTAAAAAATACCAAATTATTTCCCTCTTAAAGATGTATAACTTAGACTACATAGTAAATTTTCCTACTCGAATAAATGATTATACAGAAACAACAATTGATAACATATTTCTGGATAGAAGTAAGAACGAAAACTTTATTATTGAACCATATTACAACGGACTATCTGATCACGACGCTCAAATGCTCAAACTCTATATCCCCTCATATACATCTTTTAAACCTGGATTGGCTAGAACTGGTAGGAAGTATGATGACTCCTCTCTAAGTGACTTTAAAATGAAATTAAGCTATGAAAACTGGGAAAATGTTTTTAACTCCACTAGTGATAATGACGTAAATGTTATATTTAATAATTTTTTTAATATGTATTTAAGGATATTTTGTGGCAGTTTTCCTCTACATAAATTTTTGGTTAGAAATAAGTGTAAAGGGTGGCTTCCAAAAGGTATATTAATTTTATGTAGACACAAAAAAGATTTATATCTACTTTGTAGGATGTCTAATAACATTGTCTTAAAAAGTTTTTATAAAAAATACTGTAAAATCTTAACTAGCACTCTTCAGTTAGCAAAGAAATTACATTACAATAAATTAATATCACAATCAGAAAATAAAACAAAAACAGCCTGGAGTATAATTAAATCTCTGACTAATAAACGAGCAGATAGTAGTGAGGAACCTATGTTGAACATTGAAGGAAAATTAATTAAAAATCCTCAGATTCTTTCAGAAACCATCAATGATTACTTCTCTAACATTGTTGAAGAATCAGTCAATAAAATAATTAAACAAGATAACAATGATCTCAGTAAACATTCTTACAAGCAATACTTAGTCAATGCATTTAAGCAACCTTTTGCTCCAATAAAACTCAAGTCAGTAACTGAAAGTGAAATTTATGAAATAAATAAAATTCTGAAATGGAAAACATCGTACGGGTATGACGAAGTTCCGTCGTGGATTGTAAAACTGAGTATGCCATTTATTTCATCTCCATTAATTTCTATCTGTAATAAGATGCTATCTACAGATACATTTCCTACTTGGCTAAAATTTTCTCAAGTTTTTCCGTTGTTTAAAAAGGGTAATAAAACTGAGATGTCGGATTACAGGCCAGTATCCCTATTAACATCCTTCTCTAAAATTTTTGAAAAAGTTATTTATAACAGACTACTTCAACATACTAAAGAAAATAATATAATTGATACAGATCATTATGGATTTAAAAACAATAGCTCAACTGAATTGGCTATATTTAAATTAATAAATCAAATTTTATCACATATTAAGAATAAATCCTTAGTCTGTGGTATCTTCTGCGATTTAAAAAAGGCTTTTGATACTGTGAATCATGATATTTTAATATCTAAACTTGAGTATTATGGCATCATCGTTAGAACCAATAAACTAATCAAATCCTATTTAAGTAAACGGTACCAGAGAGTAACAATTAAAACATCACATGTTTCAAATTGGGAATTAGTAAAGCATGGGGTGCCTTAAGGACCATTTCTGTTCTTATTTTACATAAATGATTTACCTCAATTAGTAAAATATATTGCCTTGTCGGTACTATTTGCTGATGACACAAGTTTTTTTAATAGCACACCCTAATTCAATGAACATGAACCAAGATCTCAAATTAGTTCTAGAAATAACACAAAAATGGTTTAAATCAAATATAATGCTATTAAATTATGATAAGACCACTTTTATGCAGTTTCCTTCAAACATTAATTACCAATCTACAGTTAATACACAATCTTGATTGCAAAATCAACTGCACTAATTCCATTAAATTTTTAGGTGTTATAATAGAATCCTCATTAACATGGAAAAAACATATTGGTTATATAAATTCAAAGCTAAATTCACTAGGTTACATACTTTGTTCCCTCAGGTCTGTCTTATCATTAAAAATTATAAAACAGATTTATACCTCTTATGTTCACTCAGTTTTAAATGATGGTATCATATTCTGGGGTAACTCGTCATATAGTAGAACAATTTTCATAACACAAAAAAGAATTATAAGAATTATCATAAAAGCTAAAGCAAGGGACTCTTGTCGTTCAGTGTTCAGTAGCTTGGAATTTTAACTTTATTTTCATTATATTTTCTCAATTCTTATGTTTGTTGTAAAGCATAAGGATATATTTACATTTAACATTGAACTGCATAAAATAAATACTCGCCATAAATTGGATTTACATGTTCCTTCAGCGAACTTAACTAAAGTTCAAAAAGGAGTTTACTATTCAGGTGTCATATTATTCAACGCCCTACCTCTTGGTATCAAGAAAGTAACGCATAATACTAATAAATTTAAACATGAATTGAAAAAGTTTCTTTTAAAAAACTCGTTTTATTCTGTTGAAGAGTATATGAATAGAGATGTTACATAGGATATTGGTGTTCTCCAGTAATTAATCCATTATATATTTTCAATAAAGTTTATTACCTTACATACATTGCAACAACATGATTGTGCTGACACATACAAAAATATGTATAAAATCTTGTACTTAAATTCTGAAGTTTTATGTAAGGTTTATTAGATTTTTTATACATGCATTTATTTATGTTAAACCCTGTTTTTAAATTTTGTATTTTACTTCAATGTTTATCAGTTCTCTTATATATGTATTTATTTACGTCAAGACAAGTTCCATGTAATGCGTTAATTTAACTTATTGACAAATTCCACTCCTAAAAGGCTTGTACCAAAATGGATCGATGAATGCAAATAAATGAATGAATGAATGAATGCTGAGCTCAAATCATTTGTTGTAACGACAACTATACATGGAATCGATGTAAATAAACATAAAATAGAACTGCTTGTTTCCGAAGCTCACTATAACCACATTTTCTGGTTCTAGCAATTTTATTTTTATTATCCCGTATTTCATCGAAACAATACGGGATGATAATCTGAAATTCCAAGGAAAATAGTTCACAGTAGTGCAGTAACGGGGTTGAATGATGCATTCAACATAAACAACGTAACTTTACCAGCCTAAAGTAAGGTGTAAAGTATCCTGTGCTAAATTATCCAAAACTAACATGAAGTCTCCTAATCTAGGGTGAAGTGTGCAATCATAAACTATCCTAACCAAATGTAACCAGTGCCATTAAAACTGTGGTAATGTCAAAAAGGAATCAAGAAGACCGAAATGAACTGTACACTCTAGAGGAATGACATAGGTATAATGTGACGTGAAGTGATGCGCGAAAATTGCAGTTAATGCTCAAGTAAACTCGGTCCTTTTCTGGGCCAGCACTTCATGCTAGAAAGGGGGCACAGTGTGAGACCATGTGTGTCCACAATGTAAATGAAAAATTCATTGGCCACTCTGGCAAAACTTCATGCTAGAAAGGGGGCACAGTGTGAGACCATGTGTGTCCACAATGTAAATGAAAAATTCATTGGCCACTCTGGCAAAACTTAGATATGGCTGAGCCTTTATACACAACCTTTCACTGCTATCAGTGGTGACACATTAATGTCCTAGTGTAATTTGAAGGCTGTGACTATGAAATTCCAAAACAGACTTAATTCGAGCAGTCACAGTTGTCCCTGTTTCCATAAGAAATTTTCTAGAGTATTGCTTTTCTGGAGTTTGAATCTTTGGTGTTCCAGAGTGTTGTATACTGTTGGTACAGTATTAGAATATTGTGTTGTCTTGTAATTCAGGGGCGACTGTATGCAGTGGGAAATTCTCCATTATTCAATTTGACAATTGTGGAGAGATTTTGGTTGTACTCTGCCTTTCTTCTACCACCCTGTCTTCACAGTTGGCAAAAACTATGGGGTTTTTGTCGTGTGGGGAACCCCATCACAGATGTAGTCTTAAGAATTGTCATTCATAATATAGTAGCTTTTCTTATTTCACACTTACAAATTGCTATTTTACCCCACAGTTTATTGAAATGTTATCATTTTTAGTACACATTGTGATGGTGTGATTGTTTAACACTCTTCACTGTTGAGCCCTGCTGACTCCTGTGGACAGAAACTTTCTGTTTTATAGTCTGTCTTTAATCTCATTTTAGGAGAAAGAAGAAAAATGATAAGAAGAAATTATTAGAACAGGTATCAAAAGTTGCTGAAGTAAAAAAGGAAGAGAAGTCCCAAGTGAATGAAGTAAAACGGACAAAAGCTGAGCTTGCATTTCAGAAGATGCAAGAGAAAATGGTAAGATTTCTGCACAAGTTGTTGTTGTTGTTACTATTATTATGATTATCATCATCAACATTACTACTACTACTCTTACATTCATAACCTTGCAATTCAGCTTATCAGGTGTGCCAAAATGTGGTGCTGGTATATACAGGGACAGTAACATTGTGTACAGGTTCGAGGAGATTTATGCAGTAATTGTTAGAGCAAATTAAATTAGTGTAAAGATTTATCATAAAATAAACATCTGCATGAATATAATATGACATTTTGCCAATCTTTCTCTCTGAAGTTGGATTCCCTTGCATCTGAAAATGAATGTGCACTTACTCTGATACTTCATGTTTAACCCCACTATGTCATGTTAGTAACACCTGGAGAAGTTTTAATACTTTTATTTAACCTACAGTATCAGATTCAGAAATTAAGTAGAATGGTTTATTTGCAGTTAACAATACCTGCACCAAGGGACAGGTCAATAATTTGTACGTTTCATGTAATATTAAAAATTTTGAGTCATATTATTCTTCCACTACAGAAAGGCGAACAAAGATTGTTTTTGCGAAAAGTGAGAGTCGGTGAAAGAATGAAAATATGTAATGGGTGTTAAAAAGTTGCCTACCTGCTTCCCCACTCTTCCCTACACTGCTTACCTCCCTTCCATCAACAACCCAAGCCTGTGCACATAAAGTGCATGGCTTTTGGCCAGTGGAGGAGTTAGTGGAGCTGGCTAGTAGGCCTTCTGGGGGTGGTGAAGTGGCGAAGGGTGTGTGTTTATTTGCTTGGAACTTAGTGTGATAAGATCAACTGCACTTAGGGAGACAGAGAGGAAAGAGGGACTACCAAACATGATACACTCTCACTGCATTAGTGATTTTTTCTTTAACATGCCTTCTGAATATTCCACTGGCCAAAAACTGTGCACTGTACTGTACAAACAAGTAACGGAGAGACAGCACATGTGGACAGTGGCCACTGGTTTCTGTGGCAGAGGGCATGGTGATGGAAGTTAGGTGCTAGGCAGGTGGGTGGGGAAAAAAAATGGATTCATTCTTTGTTTGATTCAAGTATGATACTTACATAAAGATAACTGTAATTGAGTGGGATGGTTGATTCATAGGTGAACCATATGCTACAAGTCCATTATGTTGAAAGTAAAAATCACGTATTTGTCTTCGTCTCAGAAGAGCTCAAAATTACTTACTTTCTAATCCCTGGCCTGTTTGACTTGAAGCATTGTTAAGCATAGGTAGTTGTGATATGCATTTTTGCCTGTAAACTTGTGTTCATCACATATAGTATTGTTTATGCATCCCTTAAATGTATAACATATTTGGTACTTGAACTGTTCCTCAGTGATAAACTTCTATACCAGTTGGAACATTATTCCTGCAGGGTATCACAAGTAATTGTGAACCAGTCCACATAAACCAGTAAGCACTTTGCACAATGTTTATCTTGGGCAGTGGGACAGGGAAATAACATACTTTTCATTATTTTCATACTTTTTTTTTTAAACTGTGTAAGTGTATATACAGTATTAAAGAGGTAATGCCTACCACTGTATATAAATTCTTAATACATTTTTATTTCAGCAAAAGGAACGAATCAAACAAAAAGCTGCAATGACACACAAACAGAGGGTGGAAGAATTCAACAGGCATCTGGATAGTCTCACAGAACATTTTGATATTCCAAAAGTCAGCTGGACAAAATAGAAATTCAATATGGGAAGAATATATCAGCAACTGGTATTCACAACTATTATTTTCACATTTTAAAATGTACAAATTTGTAACTCTATAACAATAAGAGACAGATTACACAGTGAAAATAGATTTGAGTACTACTGCATTGAGTCAGTTTGTATAGAAATTAATACACATTTTAGCTGATAATGCAGTGTATAAGGTGTATTTTTCAGTCATCCACAAACAATGTATTTAACACTGATAATGTTCTCCTCATGAAAACCTGTTGTACTTTATTATATGGTAGAACAGTAAATATAAAGTTCAGCACTAGGAAGCTTCAGATTCAAAATCAGTTAAATTCGTAGCTTTATTTCAAAGAATAAAAATAAATACTTTCCTCCCATTTTTGTGTCAAGAATATTGATTATGCAGGTTTTCTATGAAGTGTACTAACAAAGTGCACAATACTAGTGAAGTTTTGTGTACTGGGATCAGTTTTAGTTGTGGTGAAGGTGAAATTGCCCCTGTGCATGCCATGAAGATATAATGGGAAGTGGAGTTATAGCTCCACTCATTCTTAACCTCAGCACCAGATGGAGTGTGTGGTCAGCTTACCATCCCAGCTTCTTTACCTCTGGTGTCTGGTGACTAGGAGGCTCGGTGGACCTGTCAGCCAGTCTGGATGCCTTGGAAGGTCAGTGAGAGACATAAAATCTGAAAGAGATGTACTGACTGACGAAAAACTTGATTCAGATTGAAGATGTGAGGCCTGCACTGAAGCAAGTCAGCATTCAGTTGTGAATAATTGCCTTCTGCTCCATTGTGCAGAAAGCTGGCTGGAACACCAAAGACAAAGACACGTGGCAAACTTGACACTGTGTATAATCAGTTACATAGAAGATGCCACAATGATCTGGGAAAGGGATGTGGAAAGTGATGAAGCAGCATAATTTTAACACCTGAAGACATGGTATACCAGCAAATATGGTGAAAAACTGTGAATGTGTAAATTTTGTGACACTGGAATACTCTTATGGATAGATTAGATAGATACATAGACAGAGGTTCTGCCTCTTTCGGCCAGTCATTAATGCATACCTTTTGTGTAAAGAGAGTTAGTAAATGTATAGAAAGTCTTTTGATGTTTCTCCATACTGGTTCTGTGCACTTTCTCTAAAGCACCCTACTTCTCTGTTTTATTTGTGCATTTCCACCTTAAGCAGTAATATAATATCCAGTAATGTGTACTCATTTCTATCTTTTATTTCCTTTTGTGGTTCCTTGTAAAACTCCTGTCCCTTTATGGCCTTTACTGCTAAACAATGTGCAATCAGATCTAGGTCCATGTGTTTTTTAAAATGTAAGTCATGATTCTGTTAGGGATGTAAGGATAAATCTTTTTAACCAGTAATGTTACTCATATAGCTCCTGTCTGTTATATTCCCCCCCACTTACACTGACCCACAAAGACCCTCTTCCACTTCATTCTATAACTGCAAAGGTATAAATTTTGTTATTCTTCAATTCCACTGTTAATTCATCTAATTTGTTAGTAACTCCATGTGCATTCCAAGTGCTTCAAACCTTGTGTGTAATTTATACTGTAAACAATCCAGCAGGCCTGTAATTGGTGATCCATGTCAAATGGACATTAACCCTTTAAAGACGAAGCACAGACTGCTTAATTTAAAGACCTGGTTCCTATGACGCAGTAAACGCTTTTCATTTCGGTTATAAAAACCAATCAGTTTATGTTACATGGGGCAGAAGTCACTGTTTATTCTGAGATAAATACAAAACACATTAAACAGTGTGGGCAGAATGTCAGTTCTTAAGTTTTAAACCTGGTAGTGCATGAAACCAGTAGGCTTTAAAAGGTTAAACTATGATATGGTCACAGCAGAAATGAACAGGCAATGCAGACACTACATATTGATAACAAACTTACCATAGTAAATGGTTCTTGTAAAAAACTGTTCTGTAATAATTTATAATAAACACTGATTTTACATACAGTAACTTCACATTTATGTTGGAGAGAGCTGGTTGAAGTCACTGGTATATTGGTTGAAAGGCACAATACTTGCTGATTCTCCACAGCTGTGGAAGCTATCCACCACTGTCATGTGCCTCGCTCTGTACAATCCACTCTGAATGGTTAAAATAAGTTCCATTAAATTCGGAAATTTGTGCTGCTCATAATTACTTAAGAACAAACTGTTGTGCACACAGAAATTAAAACTGAAATAACAGTCATAATCTATATCCTGCCTCTTGGTACACATCATTTCACAGAAGGGAAAGTGAGTAATATAAACTGGAAAGTTCACTCTATATTCATGTATAATACCACGCTACAGTTTACAAAAATGATCACTCATATGTACATACTATTTCAAAATTCTCAGTACATTCATCACTAAAAAATGTAACGAATTTATTTTTAGAAACAATATAATGCATCTATTTCACCTGATATATATATACTCAAGTACAAGACAGTTCTTAGTACTAACATGTTTCAAGATCTCTTACATACAAAGACACATGTCATACAAAAATATAAAAGTCTAGTTGAATGACCACAGGCAGGGAGTAGAGAAATATTTCCATAAAACCATATTTCATGCACTGCTCATAATTTCTTATATTTCTTGCTTCTATATGAAAAAATATAGCTCCCTAGTAAAGCTTATTGGATGGAATTCTTGTAAGTGCCTTTTGTAAAGCAGGCAAAGGGTTATTCAATGTACAATATCAGATCTTATACATAAATAAAAACATTTTAAAACAGATAATATTAATGTACATGGCTACATATTAATATCCTACAAGAAATATACTTAAAATAAATTTTAATATATTAATATCAGATTCAGAAAGAAACAACCAATACAGTACCATTCCAATGGTAAATGATTATTAAGACCATCTAACTCTTTTGTTCATTAAGACACTCCCAATTTTGGTGCACAATGTTTGCGCCTACTTATGACCTCTTAGACACTCCCGTACATCAAACAGTACATTTCTAGACAAGATTTAATATCTTTTTTAATGGCAATGAAAATTAATGTTCTAGTGTTCTGGGTCATGAAATCTTGTAGATGTTTTGAAGGAACCTTCAGCCTCCATCATCAGGGTAAAAGGCTCCTCTTAAATGTTGGTCACCACCTACATGGTGTCATCACTTACAAGAACACAGTCTTAATGTCATTCTATTAATGTGGTTTTTAACATTACTGCTTATACAGTATCCAGAAGCATGGAATATTAAGTACTGACATAAGGAAATGGAAAGAGAACTGGCTATTGATCCACACCAGAGCTTGTCCTCATATAAAAATTAATCTCAAGCATCTTTCAATCAAATATGTCACATACAGTCCTAATTTTAAAATGAAACATTACTCATAGCAAAGATTTTGCAATGGCGTGAGTCTTCAAAGTAAGTATCTAACAACCAGGGTAAGTTTATGACCATACCATTTGTTTTTAAGTTCATGTAACCTGTAGTTAAAATAAAATTACACATAAAGTAACATGTTTTCATTTCAACTTCAAGAACTGCTATTGACTGAGACAATATGTTACTTTAAAAACAAAGTTAACAATCAAGGTGAAGTAACAGCATACAGTACAGAGTTCAATAATCATGAGAGAACATTACAAGTTAGACAGCTGTATAAGTCAATACCTACAATTTAGTGTAAATCTTGTAATTATTTTGTGCTGAGCTGTAGCACAAGTAATATTTTGTTTTCACCATTGTGATGTACTTGAGAAATGTCAACGCTTTCACAGTTCTTCATATATTAGGTTTTAGACTTCAGCACTAATAAACTGTGTAATGCTGAAATATTTCTACCTTTTTTCCCCAAGTGAATGAGTTTTGCAATCATTTAAATGTAATACTGTCTTCAAATTTAACTTTTCTTACACCAAAAGAAACTACCACACTGTTATAGCAAGCAGACCAATGTATTCCATCATTTCACTGAACCTACTTTCCGACAGCTAACTCAAGTTAAAAGCAGGCGTAAGTAGAGTGTCAGTAATATGTCTGACACACATCTTGAAAAACATGCATTTTCAGAAAATCAGTATCCATATTTGGTGCCTCAAAAGGGTCAGCTGATGAACTGCACACTTCATTTTCTAGCATGGCTTGTCATTAATCTAGAAGTACTGTCTAGAATGCATACTCAATACATTGCCATTTGTTTTCACTACTTATGTAATACTCTTTAAGAATCATCTTACAGTTGGCAAATAAATAGTCCTGATGATGGCAATTTTATTCTGCACAAATTACAGTCATCTTCCAGCCAACAAATAATTGTATTTTCAATATTCTTAATGCCAGTGGCTTTCTACTGCCAGAGTAGTGTACTAAATTCTTTACTCACTTGTAAGGGAAACCACCAAAGTTTTAGGTAAAGTTGCCTCTGTGCAGGCCAGGGAGGCATTTATTTGGGGGGGGGGGGGAGCCTTTGGCTCCCCCCTTTTTAAACTTTGCCCCCGGGGGTAAGATTCCCCCCCACCCCCCTTTAGTCCGGGGAAAAAGTCCTTTTTCCACCCCCAAAAAAGGAGGCTGGGTAGACTCAAAA
>Ga0136643_10010908_pt1 | contig 13448 bp, 8 predicted proteins | sample TergutLab28metaG_FD_96883 | JGI IMG/M metagenome (GOLD analysis project Ga0136643, IMG submission 96883) | Labiotermes labralis P1 segment gut microbial communities from Petit-Saut dam, French Guiana - Lab288 P1 (version 3) (version 3) | ecosystem: Host-associated > Arthropoda: Insects >...
TGGGGACCCGTTGCGCTGACCACGTGACACCCCTCTATCCGCAAAAGTTGGCACTAACTTCGCCGACCGGCGGCGGCCGCTCTGTCGGTATAGTTCGCGTGCGGACTAAGGCCACGGAGTTACATTAGTTGTGTTACTGACTGTAGTTAACCTAATACACAGACCGTAGTACTACACACAACAGGGATGGCACACCTAAAAGCTCCTGAAATGTTGTATAGAGTTTATCACATAAAATGCCACAGGAGGCATGGGGGGAGTACACGGTATAGCTCCACTAATTCTTAACTTCGGCGCTGGTTAGAGATGGGTTATAAACGCCACGCCCTGGCCGGTTTACCCCCGGGGAAAGAGACCTGGTATACACTGAATTTGAGGTTGCGTGGGCCCCGAAGCCGCTCTCGACGGGTATGGTTGATAGAAAACCTTTTGCCCCCACCGAACCCTGGCCCGTCCAGGGCGTGGCGACCAGCTATACCGACTACGCTACCCGGTCTCCCTGAGACGTCGTGTATCTCCAGTATGCTTCAGATAATGGACGACGTCCAACTTAATATTCTCATAACGATTAATATTAATATGTATTTATCTGTCGGTGAGCATCAATGTGGATTCCGGCGCTTTGTACAGTGAAGTTGAGGATTAGAGATAATTGGAGCTGGCATGTGAGTTGTTCGGTATTATGGACGCTCCACTTCCTTCATACTGACCTGTCGGGTGTTCGTGGTAATGAGATGCTTAGCTCGGACTGATGTCAGACCACTGCTCCAGATGGTACAAACAGACAGCAGCACGGGATAACGTAAGGCAGCAGCAGTAACGGAACTACGGCAGAAGATTCGTGGCATCAGCTTCGTAGCGGCGTGTAGAATTTAAATATCACTGACAACTTCACGGAGCAGCGTATCTTCTTGGGAATCCAGACAAGGAACTTGCCACATTGCACAGAATCCGCAGGTTCATTATATTAGTGATCCGTATACATACATATGCACTCGAAATTAAGTTACTTGTGGACCGTATGACCATACATAAACACGTATATGTGTTCATACAAATTGCCTTAAATAAACTAAATCATACGTTAGTATGGGGATCAGCGTGGCCCCTTCTACATTGGCCAAATGGCGTGCAACTGAAGTCATTGCATTCATAGACAATGAGAAAGAGCAACATATCTGGCAAACTCTCAGCACAAAGCTCGGGTTTAAAACATAATTCTGTAGGATTTCCAAATAGATAACCCGATGCCTGTAATCTTCAACACAATCTTGACAAGCAACAGATGAGTGCAGCGAACGGGCCGATCAGCGGACGGGTTTGAACCGAGGAATAAAGACGATCGCACTCGGCCTGTTGTCTGTGGGCTTCATACTGTTTCCATCTCGCAGTCCATCATCTTCTCTGCTATCCGCTTATTATCGCATGGTCATGGAGTATCCATTGGCGTCCAGTAACCATGCCTATTAGCTCAGCCCACAACAAAGTGCGTGATGTAAAACCAAGGGGCTCCCAACGACCTTACAGGTTTCGGCAGCAGCCTTGAGGTGGATACACTAAGGTCCTCCAACATTCCGGAATTAACATTTTCAATACGACAATAAACCTGAATTATATTAAAGATTCAGTTCGTACCAAGCAGTAAACACACTTCGTCTTACAACACATGCATATGCAGTACCTGAAGCCTGGGGTAAAACGCAGTACTGCCAAACATGGGAATTGGTCTCTAGCCTGATTCTACTCCTACCTAAAAGTCGATTTTGTTTCTCAAAAACTGCCCCGTTCGTTGCGTTCGATGGGTTTCGCTTATAAAAATGTCTTGCAACTACCGCATTATATGAATTCCAGTGACTGTACATATACATTTTCGTTTCTTTAAGTTCTCTTCTTTATATGCAGACTCGACCTGACAAACGTACGTTTGATGGTACAGATCTGGCAACTACGGCAAACTATGACAAGCTTCAATTGCTGTGGCCGCGTCTACGGTAGATACTGCTATTAAGAAAGCAATACCCAGATTGGGAGATTAAAGAAGTCTCGTGTAATTAATAATAATGACTGGAAATGAGGACTGAAATTGCACCCGAAATCCCTTCGGCAATACTTGCACATGGAGATATTCTGTATGTATAAGTGTAGAGGCACCTATTATCCATGAGCACGTGTGTCCATACACATCCCCTGATGAACGGAAAGAAACAAGACAGGCAATGTATATATAACGGAACACGGGCGCGTTTGCGTAATGTTTATACCCCCTCGGCTCTCCCAACAGCCTGATACCAAATCACTCGAAGAGAAGGCTTTAACGGCGTTTTAATGCAGCCGGCAACAGTAACCTGTACTTAGGTTTCAATGTAGAGTACTCGATATATTTTCCCGATTATATAAAAATTTGGTTTTTTGTAACAGACTTTCATAACAGTCCCTCATTAAGAAATTTCACGGAAATCCGTCCAGTGGGAGCCGCACTGATACATGCGTGCAGGCAGTTTGATGGACGGACATGAAGCTAACAGGCGGTTTTCTCGAATGTAGGAACGAGCCCAAAAAGGTGCTTCAATGCGTCACCAAAGACTTATAGCGGCACAGTTAATACGAAAATGACTTATATTTATATGTGTTAAGAAGGCCGAAAGCCACCGACGGCAGTCCCTGTATTATTAAACATAAGGGCTAACAAGATGAAGAAGCGCAAACAGTGAACAAAATGAAAGGGCTTGAAAAAGTGAAATAATACCTCAACGAACAATAATATGGTGGGTGAATAATACACCTTTCTCAACCAGAAGAAAGTTCAGCTTAGCAACACACAACATTTATGTCGAAGTAATTGTTTATAAGCCAGGAACGTAATAATCACCAACCATAATGACGCTACTCAAACAACAATTCGAATGACGCAACACTGCGGTCAGTAAAATCGCATCACGTACCAGCAAGTAACAACACAACAATAACACAACCAAAGGCAGTCTATTACGTCACGCACATTCAGATAATAACCGACTTCTACGCCCACATTATTGTGTACGATGTTCGATCTTATGACACTAAAAGAACATTCCTACGGTTCTGTAGACCAATTAACGGCCGTAGAACTACAAAGCACCACAGAAAGTCCGACAGATCACTGTACTTGCAAAATAATTGAATTACTGGTTTTTACCTTTGCCAATGTCGATGAAGCACAGGATCCTAAGTAACGCACATAAGGGACGTGTCACAAAACGTACAAGAAACAAATATTTTCAGACAAGAAAATATTAAACATTTCCTTCGCGAAACTCTGATGCAGATAACGCGCAATTCTACGACACGTTCGGGTCAGCAGGTCAGTCGATGTAATTAAATAAGGAACACACAAACCTTCATTGCGTGATACCTCAGCCCATACGAAGGATATGTGTGGTAAAACACGAAACAGAGAAGTTAGAAAATTCTAAATTTGCTGACAAACTTCCTGCATAAAGCGTGACTCACTAAGATACATCACAGACAGACTTGCGTTGTTTGTATAAAATCCTTTATTATTCCGTACTGTGCTACTGTTATGATGGGGTGACACTACGTCTGTGTAGCGCTCAGGTCGCTAATCTGGCCATTGTCCATCCGCCAGATAACGCATAAATAAATATGGAGGAACAGGCGAGTAACAGCTGACAGCGGACAACCGAACTACTTGGAGGAAAACCTACATCCTTTTCACTTCGCGCACCAAGAACAGAAAATAGATTACTCTGGGACTGCACATGGGGCCTCGTCGGCAAGAAACCGGAGAGTATACCTTCGACTTTCGTCACAATGCATGGGTCGAGTGAAGTTAATGAAGCGCGAAGCAAAGCGTCTGCCATTGAAGCTTCTTGGTAAGTCACACACAATTCGGCTTGACATGGCAGGAATGCATTCGGTTAGAACGCCAGCAACGTCACGAGATTCAACACCGTAGACCTGATTCTTTGAAGTCAGACTTACAAGTGATGACGTTCCGACAGTAATTAAGGAAAAATCACTATAACGTTAAAAGGAACTTATATTACACCTAAATATCATTATTCTACAGCATAATACCTGAGCATATCGACGCATTTGTCTCATCTGAACGAGTTCAAAAATTCCGTCGCCGTTAGCATGGGACTCTTGCATTCATGAGCTACGTTGTGTACAGTCCGGATGGACAACTCGAATGCAGCCGATGAATCTCGAATTGTGATGCGTCGGTTTTACAAAGCAAGCTCCGTCCTTGATATTCTGGGCCGACTGGTGCGATTATCACGCTTATCCGTTCGGCCATTTTTCGAACTCTCTGCAACTCGTGATATGCTGAACTTTCATTACGCCATTAGATGTAAACTCTAAAAACTGACGGTGAATTTCAATAAGAGAAACATGCTTCGGCCACAAAAACCGAACCACACTAAGAAATTCTTCACAGTACGAAGATTCCAATCTTGTCTCTACACTTGAACTTATCACCTGAACAGCACGTGTCGAACTGCCTCTGGCGTCATCGGCTACACATTACACCTACTGCTAGTGCTTCTTCCGAGCGGATAACAACATGCTTCATTAACAAACAAGTTAGAAGCTATAGCAGCTTATTTGTTGAACACGCCTCGCACATACGTTTCACTATCCTCGACGTGTCGTTCGGCTCTTACAGTTACCACTCAGACGGCCATGGTTAGATAATGAGTACAACCAGGTGGGATTTAAATTTATTGGTTGTTTTAGGTGGTAATTTCAGGCTTCCGCCGAGAAACGGATGAGAACTGCGCTCTTCTGCGTTATTACGCAGCGAATATTGGTAATTCATTACCGACGTTTCGGGACAGCTTATCGATCCCATCTTCAAGGGTCATGGGACCAATAGGTTGTCCCGAAACTTCGGTAGGAAATTACCACTACGCTGCGTAATGGCACAGAACAGCGCAGTTCTTGCTAGTGGTTTATGTGACTTGCTGTCGGTGCCCCGCAGGACGAACTGGAAAGCGTGTGAAAGAAAGCGGTCGTGGTGTGACTTGAGGTCGTATCCTGGAATTTGCAAGCAAACAGTGAGAAAAACCATGAAAAATCTGTCAGGATTGTCGGCCTTCGTGTTTGAACACGAAACCTTCCAAATTCGTGGTGTAAACCGGTCGATCGCAAACATGGGTGTGGTATGTCAAGTGCAGTTTTGTTCAAAACTGTTTAGCAGTAAATTCCACCTTACTGTGCCATTCGTTGCATTATTATCTGCATCGTCTTCACGTCTGAAATGTAAAAAAGTTTACGAAATTAGACCCCCCCCCCCCCCAACCACCCACAAGCATAATACATTTTGTAAACTTAAACAAACATCGTCTGAAACACCCAACAACATTCACAATATGACCACTGGTTACGGACGCTTCGCAACAGACGCCCTCTGAAACACGACTGGTTCTAAAGTTCTTTAAGACTCTCGAGTTTTCGACTGCACAAGCAACGCACCGTCAAATAACACGTAAACATACCCATGAGTGGTGAGCAGGAAATGATCTTGCAGGATATCGTGGCCTACTGTATGACAATATTCCGATATTCCTCAAGACAATATGATGAAATTCGCCAAAAGCCCCAGGCTGGATAAATGTTAAACCCCCCCCCAAAAAAAAACATTTGAAACAACACCCTGCGGATGTGATTCTAGAGCGCAGCCATTACAATGACCGAGTCAGTCTCAAAGAGAACATTTTTTTTTTCCTATGGCGCTGCTACCCAACGCGGGCCATGGCCTTCTCATTCGTGAGGTTTCTTCATAACACACAACGACGCATCACAGTCGGTAGGACTCATCTGGACGAGTGATCAGCTCGTCACAGAGACCTCTACCTGACAACACACAGCACTCACGACAAACATCCATGCCTCCGGTGGGATTCGAACCCACGATTTCAGCAGGCGAGCGGCCGCAGACCTACGCCTTAGACCGCGCGGCCACTGGGACCGGCCTCAAAGAGAACATTAGTTTTTATATTCAGCAAAAGTCCGTCCTACAAACAGAATACCGTATTAATCGTTGGATTGGTAAAAGAAATTGTAACATATACTAATACATACATTTTACAGTAAAGCTGTATGAAACTGACACACGTATCTGTAGCCATTAACCTTTTTAAGAAACAGTCTACACTCACAAAATAATTCTCACGACTGATGAAATCTAAAATTATCCTAAATGACAGTAAATTATAAAGAACTACACTTTTATTGCTAATTAATACACAATTATTCCCTCTGTAGGCGGAGCCAGTAGTTAAGGTAAATTTAATTTCAATTATTAGACCTATTCAATTACGTGTTACTTCGCAATTACAACAGCATAAATGCAAAAGGCGATTATCTGCTTATGCACGGGTCCAACTAATAACTACGCTCTGAAAGAAGCAGCACGGTACCCATGGGTCTAGCAGCACAAAGAGTACCATTACTTCTCTCTGGACGTGTCACCTTACTATAAGAGTCACTCAGAAAAATAGAAAAGGTATGAGCAAAGATACCATGCAGAAAAAGGCCATAACGTGTTACAGCGCTTATGAACCACACTGTACGACGAGTCACGACTGTTGAGCAAATGGCCACAATTCGTTCCACCTCACCCCTCCCACCAATTACGTTAATTTTCTAAACCGTTCCAAAGCTATTATTTAAATTCCATTCTCCATTGTGATCGGACAAGTGGGAATTAGATGAAAGAAAAAATATAAAGAGAGAGAATATATACATTCTAAATTATAGAAACATGATGATTTAGATAATACCATATCTGCCATTTTTAATTTGTTCTAATTCTGGTCTATCAAGGTCTTATACAGCGTCATGCAGAGACCCACAGTTCTGCTATCTAACGTTAATTCTGCACTGCGATGTAGCGTTGACGAGATGCAGCACACAAATATATGTGCAAGAAGTCAAGCACTAACCACAATTACGACACTGACTAATTAACTAATTAAAAATGGATAGATTAATTGAATAAACTGATTTGTGTATGCATGTAGGTGTGTATGTATGTAAAACTGTTCATCCTTCATTTCAAACTTTCGCCGTGTTCTGAATGCTGTATGCTTTCTTCTGGGTAATTCTCCGGCGTCTGAATTTTATATGCCGACGTTTCGGAATAATCTGTTCCATCTTCATAGGCAGGTAGGCATGAAGAATGACTAGGTTTGAGAGTGTTGGGGTATTTGTACGGGAAAAGGGGTGGCTCGAAAATAGCCTGAGCCAATAGGAAGGAGGGTGACAGGCCCTCCTTACTCTTGGCTCAGGCTATTTTCGAGCCACCCCTTTTCCCACATAAATACCCCAACGTTCTCAAACGTAGTCATTCTTCATACCTACCCGCCTATAAAGATGGAACAGACAGACTGTTCCGAAACGTCGGCATAAAAAATTCAGACGCCGGGGAATTACCCAGAAGGAAGCATACAAATCTGTTCATGTGTAACACTGCATGTCTAGACTTCAAAGTATAAACTTTCGCAAAGCCTAATTCTGTCTTCGAATTACGAAAAGCTCAAAGAAGGTACACACTTTCAACGTGATAGTCATACAAAACATAAATTCACCTACTTCGAGGAGAAAACAACAAAAAGTAAACTAGACAAAATAGCTCCTTATGCCGGACGTACACGGACAATTTTAGTGACGGACAACAATTCTGACAGAATCAAACTGAGTAGACGCTTCCCCATAAAGGCACGTTCAGTGACGGAGAACATCTCTCGTAAGATCCAACTGACCAGACGCCTTCCCAGATGGACAAGTTCGGTGACTGAGAACAGCTCTTATAGAATCCATCCAAACTGAGTAGACAGTTTTCCCAAATGGACAAGATCAGTGAAAGAGAACAGCTTCTATAGGATATCCACACCTGAGGACAGGAACAGACCCAATAACAATACGATCCATTAAGATCGTCGGTGATACTTATCAACGTAAGATCCCTTTAGAAATGACTAATAAAATGCCAATTATACATTCTATCGCTATTTATTAATGTCTTCAAGTAATTAGTGAATGCCAACATAGATATTCTTTCCTGGATATTTCGTACGAAATGTGGAAAAACGAAAAGTAGTCTCAAGAATTTCTAGATGCCTAACGGGCAATAAAATATAAAAATGACTGGTCGGCTGAACATTTCATCTCGACACCTTCGAGACCTTTATAATACTATGGAGCGTCTCAAGACAGACTACATAATGATAGAATGGCCCTGTACGTTGCTATCACAGCAAATACTGTCACGGACTACACTGCAATCAACAGTGTAATGCACCAGACCGGAATGTGTGCTGTGTTATTCAAAACACATTACTGTGACGGTGCATCACTTCAGGCAAAGCAGTAGACCTATACAAAAACTGAAAATCTAAAATTACACAAGCCAATTACATATTAACCTATGGTGGAAGGTCTGGGAATAATTAATGCTGTTCCTCTAGTTTCTGTTTTTGGTGTGGTAATCCATGCTTTAATCTATGATTAATCACAAACCAAAATAAATCCCATCATTTGTGAAAGACTGGCTTGCAAGTCAAACAGTATCACCAACGACAAAAAAAAGTGTTCTTCCATATGACAAAACATGCGTTTCATACCCACGCACAAATCAGTGACTGCTGTTCATCATCGTGAAAGGGGTTAAAAAAATTGTTCGCGTGCATTTTGTGGAAGCATGACCTCCAAGGGGGAGGGGGAGGGGGAGGGGGAGGAGGAAGAGGAGGAAGAGGGCAGGGGAGGCAGAAAGTAGAAATGATTACTCGCTAACAAGTCGAAGTGAAAGCCAAGAGTGAAAGTGAAAAGACAAATACGCACCTCACACACAACGATGCCGCTGAAATAAACAAAAATCGTGTATATATATATATATATATATATATATATATATATATATATATGTGTGTGTGTGTGTGTGTGTCCGTAACTGATTCTTTCATTCTTTCTTTCTTATTTGGACTTCTGGACCTCTTTTACACACTCATTGTAGGTGTAAAGGTTATTCTTGCCGTTGATCACACTCAGTTACACACACACACACACACACACACACACACACATATTCGGTAGGTCTCCTCTGGACGAGTGGTCAGCCTGACGCAGAGACGTCTACCTGATAACACAAAACATTTACAAGAAACAAACAAACATCAATGGCCCCGTAGGGATTCGAACCCGCAATTTAGTAAACGATCGGCCGCGGGCCCACGCCTTAGGCCGCACGGCCGCCGTGATCGGCCGCGACGCATTCGGTCCTATAAATATAGTCTGTAGGTCACTGGAAACATCATAACGAACTCTCCGACACACACAATGGCGTATGACAAGGGTTTCCACCGCGCAGCCCGCGGGCCGCACGTAGCCCGCCAGGTTGTATAATGCGGCCCGCGATCACATTTGTAAATCGTGTAAAAAATTTTAAAATTTCACAACTGCTTGAAACAGGTATGACACTTATCGTTGTTTTTCCTCGCGCGGCCCACAGACCAGCAAACACGAGCGTGTATGGTCCTTTGTCATAAAAAGGTTGGAGACCCCTGTCTCATGAGGTCAATGGGCACACGTATGTTAAAGAAATGTCCCATATTATGAAACCTGAAGCTTCAAACGACCAAAGTTCGCCATTAATATTATTACACTTACGTATCAAACCAACAGACGTACATCAATAAAGAATGCTTCACCATATACCATTATTTACCAACGTGCTGCGGTCGCTTCGGCGAACTTCACCACAGTGTCATAAAATAATGTGAACAATGTACAAACAATTCCACAAAATGTTTAATTAAAACCACCCGATATTGTAAAAGTTCCCTACAGCCATAAAATGTCAAATTATATTATCCTTAAAAACAGACAAATTTGGGTGTGTTTATGTTGCTGTAGCTGTATACAGCTGTTACACAAACTGTCAGTCAAGTAAAGATCGCTTACGACTTCTAGTGTGTGCCCGTATTTTTGTGTGATATCCTGATGAAGGTCGGAGAAGCGGCGACCGAAACATGCTAGTGAATAATAAAATATGATCAAGCATATTTTATCGATGCGCGCTGTTAGTTTGTTACATAAGGACAATAACATTCATTTATGCTCGGATATGGAACATACAATGTCCGCCATTAATGTCTACCCTGCCAGCTACATTAACCCTTCAAAGAGGAAGCGCAGGCTGCATTAAAGACCCAGTTCGTACCGAACACTTTTCATCTCGGTTATAAAAACCAATCAGTTAATGTTGTAAGTGGCAAAAGTAGCTGTTTTTCTCAGATAAACACAAAACACATAAATACAGTGTGGGCAGAGCGTACAAGTGTTGAATGTTAAACCAGTTGGTGCATCGCGTAACCAGTAGGCTTTAAAAAGGCTAAATCACACCCACTGTGACCGGTACACATACGTGCACATTAGTTATATACTTACATATATACATAAATATATATGTATGTATACACACACATACATACATACGTCTGCCAGGCGGAAGATATCCTACTCAGTAAACTGCATAAGTTCACGTCCTCCGTGCGCGCTGCATGCCTTCAGTTAGCTGTACTTACAAATTTGAATGAACAGAAAAATGTACAAATCCCATAGTTATGCGCTTTTCTCTATTATCTTTTTCATTCATTTGCCCAAAAGCAATTACATCAAAGCTCCAAATAACATTTACAAAGTTTTGTATCGCCGGCCACAGCAGGTAACAGTACCTTCGCACACATACAGATAGGAAGAATTACACTTATCCAGCAATTGCGTACTTTTATTGACAACAAAAGCCTTAAGATTTTGCCATGTATAACGATACACAATGGAAATCACACAGCTGGAGAGATAAATGAGGGCAGAACACATGCAGTATACCACACTATCCCATCACACGGACCATCGGCCTGTCAAATCCTGTGTAAAAGTTACAGTAACAGATGTCCGTGTTTAACTACGCAAATACAGTATTACTAATATTGTATTAGCTTACTGCTCAAAACCCAAATGTTATTTGGCTCACGGCATAGAGCGCTGGGCTTGCCTGTCATTATCATATTATTACAGTAATTATCATTATCACCATTATGGGAAGAATTTATTAGTTAGGTATGGCTTCCGTCTACATTACACTTATCGGATATAAACTCAAAAGTTTAGCACAGTCGCTGCATCTGTCAGTGTTGACGTATAAACAATATTCCGCACATATGCAAATGTTTATAAACCAATGACATGAACAAATTTATAACCCGCTACGCTGGTCTACTGGTTATCCATATACCACTTAAATCAGAATAATTTCGATTAAGTTCCACATTTCACAAAACAATTATTTTTCTAGAGTTGCATATTCTTCAAACATCTGCCATTAAACTGTACATTGCAGACTACATTAAGCTGTGATGGTGTTGCTCTTACCTAATTCGTGACGCTACCACTTGTTATGGACGGGGTGTGTTCCAATAGCACAGTAACACAGCCTAACGGGAGAGCGAATACACCAGTACAGGTTGTGTGGTGACCGAACAAAGCTAGGTTTTTTTATATCAGGAAAGTAGGATGATAAAATATAAAATACTTTCCAAAGCAATACTTTCACTGGAACCATCTGATGACCACATATACACACACCCACATACACACGCACGCACACATACACACACACCCACCCACACGCGCGCACACCCACACCCACGCACACCCACACACGCATGGCAACACATACACACACCCAAACACGCACGCACACACCCACACATACGCACACGCACACACATACACACCCACACACACACGAATGTTCTGCTCTGTTGCGGTACTTTTCATGACAGTGTACTGCAATGGTCTATATTAGTAATTGTCCAACGAGATGCAACACAAAACAGTCCATTTATTATTCTGCAAGTTCACTCTACATGTTTCGGGTGTCAACCACACCCATCATCAGGAGTACACTAAATTGTACCTACAGCCTCCGGTATTGGTCAGCTATCTCCCTCCAACGTGGCCAACTTGGCCACGTTGGAGGGAGGTAGATAAAATATATATATATATAACCTTACCAGAGGCTATAGTTACAGTTTTGTGTACTCCTGATAATGGGTGTGGTTGACACCCGAAACATGTAGAGTGAACTTTGCAGAATAATAAATAGACTGCATTGTGTTGCTCTCGTTGGACAATTATTAATATAGATCAGCGATGCACGGAACCATAAACATAAAATACTGCACTGGTGTTCTCCATGCAACAGCGTAATGTTTAATCATATCTTGTACAGAACCCACTTCTACTTCTGGGCTGCATACAGCTGGCAGTGATCACAATGCACATCCGTCAACAGCAGACAGCAACATTCTGCTAACGGTACCTACAAAGAAGCGTTTTTTTCCAAGAGCAAATAAAAATTCTTTGGCGTACTTGATTTAGTTATGTTTTGCCGACCTTCAATTCTGGTATGACTCTGGATACATGAAGAACTTGATGCACAATTACGTTACATAATACGTTTATTGTCATAATCCTCTACATGTTTCGAGCAACTCTGTGCTCATCATTACGAGGTCGAATTGTATTAACACTGCATCTGGCATCTATACCAGATGCTGTATTAATACAATTCGACCTCCTGATGATGAGCACAGAGTTGTTCGAAACATGCAGAGGATTATAATAATAAACGTATTATGTAACATAATTGTACATAAAGTTGGTTATTTACCCAGAGTCGTGCTTGATTTAATTGCTGGAATCCAACGTCGTGTTACGTTTTACGTTGAATCATTATATCGCATGAGCTTACAGTTCGTTTAAAATTAGGTTCCCCAGGTCTAACTTTAGACATAAACATAAATAAAAAAGGCAGACGAGATAATGCAAAGAAAAGCTGTGTGTGTCCGAACACATCACAGAATAATACAAGGGGGTTTTCTGAATCACGACGTTTCCAAATGTGCCTTGGAACTTCGAACATCCCAATTCCAATGGTACATAAAATATTGTAAAGTGTGTTTAACTATGCTACAACATAACACAATTTCATGGGAACGACAGCTCACAGTACAACAGTTTAATGAAATACTGCGGGAGACAGAATACGAGAATTTACTGCTGTTTAGAAAGCGAAGAAGCCATACACAAGTGTGACGAAAGTAGCATTGAGTGGTGAACTAGGATACTGATGTGAATGAGCAACGCAAGTAATGTATCAAACAAAAGAACTTTCTATACATTATAAAGATCTTGAAGTATGGTAAACTGAATTACGTACATGCGACGTGTTTTCGGGAAGTCAAAAATTTATGTCACTGGCTACAGATACAGAGGTCCCGGGTTCGATCCCCGGCGCTACCAGATTTTCTGAATAGTAGTGGGTCTGGAACGGGGTCCACTCAGCCTCGTGAGGTCAATTGAGGAGCTACTTGAATGAA
>Ga0136643_10010910_pt1 | contig 13448 bp, 10 predicted proteins | sample TergutLab28metaG_FD_96883 | JGI IMG/M metagenome (GOLD analysis project Ga0136643, IMG submission 96883) | Labiotermes labralis P1 segment gut microbial communities from Petit-Saut dam, French Guiana - Lab288 P1 (version 3) (version 3) | ecosystem: Host-associated > Arthropoda: Insects >...
AACGTGTCCATGCGGAAAAGGGGACCAGACAACTGACCACATAATATATGCATGCGAAAGGCTGACAAAGGAGAGAGACAGACTAAAGAAGACGGCAATACGAACAAATAAATGGCCAATTAAAAAAAGGGACTTGATAAGAAGACACTATAATGAATTAACAATTTTTATTAACGAAATAGAATTTGACAAACTAAATGTAGAATAACCAAATAACCAAATAACTGTACATATCAACTAAAAAGATTTTAAAGCTTGTAGTACTACCATTGTAATGGAACAAGCAATAAACCATATATATAAAAAACATACATACATACACACATATATATATTAGATTCATAATTACATATATACATACATCATATAACATACATAACGTACATACATCACATAACATACATACACACGTATACATACATAAAACATACATACACACATATATATATACATACACCTATATACATACATACATACACACATATATACATACCTACACGCATATATACATACATACATACATACATACACACATATATACATATATACACAGGTATATAATACATACACAGATATATACATACACACATATATACATACATATGAGTACGTAAGCAGAAACCAAAGAGCATACTTCTTATCACTTTCGTCGGCATAATGTCATGTTACATTTTGCATTCTTCCCCCGTTTGTAATCACGTCATAACAAAGCAGACACAACATGCCAAACAGACACATTCTGTGGTTTAAATGAACCTTCATATCCCGTAAAATGTGTTTTGCGTGACGAGAGAGTTCCAGCAAGGGAAATAACAGGGGCTGATTTCGTCCTGTTGTCTGCAACTAATGGATTGCTCTTTCACGAAAGGCCCCTGCAGCCTATTGTACAGTACCATAGGTTCCCATCTGGCGTTATATGACGCTTAACATATCCTGTACCTACTTAGCACTAAGCCAGCAATACATGCTTCATTTGTTTAATTGTCGTCATTGGTACTAGAAATTGTTAGCAGGGCTGTAACAAAGTGAAATTTGACGGAGTTTGGAACATGCACAAAAATAAAAATCATTAGACCAAGAAAGAAATCTTAGTCGAATTTCCATCACATTTGTAATAAAGGTTAGCTGTATATAAAGAATTTTATCAACTCATGAATTACTTTATAAAATTTTTTTTTTTTTACCTGCATAGACTCTAGAGGTGTAGACGCGACTTTTAGCGTTGAATTGGACATTGCTAAAGAATAAGAGCTTAGGAACATTTTGAGGTGTGCCATCCCCGTTGTGTGTTTAAACTATAAGTTGAGGCAAATTCAGTCAAACACACGACTATGAATATATGGCTAAATGATTTTTATATTAAATCGAGTGGTCTTTACACACATACACGTGTCTGTGTGCGTGTGTCTATTATGTGTTTTTAAAATTGACGTAGTGATTTTAGCCGTATACTCATAGTTGTGTTTTTGACTGAATTTACCTCACATTTTAGTCTTAGGAACGTAGCTGTTGACGGTTATAAATGGCTGAAACTAGTTCAGAATTACCTACAGTATCGGGATTTGGTATTTACCAGTCCTGAACCTTGCCCTCTAACACCGCAGTCTTCAACGCAGTATTATTTATAGCACAGAGTGTCCAATATTCAACGAGGTGTTTTAGTATTTTATATTTTTTTTATTATTACACATGTTTAGAAAAGATCACAGAAACAAACGTTAAGCCAGAAAATTTTCTCTGTAAATTTTTACATACTAGTCCTTTGTGTCAGAGTAGATGCGGTGTCCATATTTCACTCTGTAGGCATCTCAGCATTTCTGGTGTTAAGTCACCTTCCAGTACCCAAGAAACCTATTGGGCCCGATGAGTGCGTCACGAAGAATATTATACCTCAATAAGACGGTGCTCCATCTTGCTGAAAAGTTTTAACTTTGTCTTCTTCTAACTCCGGGAAGCCCAACTTTTTTTCTGCATATCAAGATAGATGGAAGGCGAAACCCGATAACGTGGCCTCAGAAAGCAAAGATTTGACGTCCGTCAACGACTTATCTTGTGGGATTACATCCAAAGTTCATTGCGGTTAGGTAATGGAAAAGGAGGCTAAATTACATAGAGTCAATCAGGGGATCACTGCAGCTGTTTTACATGTGTAAAGGTGTGTATGCGCTGTTAATTTTTGCAGCCGAGAACGTTATGTCTTTGTGGTGACATGCTATGAATACACTGCGTATGGTAGTAATGTGGTGTTAGTGACGTCAAAGCATAAAGGCAGTAATCCTTCAACATCTAAAATCACTACGTCATTTTTAAAAACACATTAATAGACACATACACAGAGAGACACGTGTATATGTGTACAGACTACTCGGTTTAATACAACAGAACCTTCTCTTCTTCCCCTGAGTATTTTTTCTGTCATTCATGTTTATTATGAAGTTTAGAACAAAAATAATTATTTCAGTATGGAACGTTTTGATAGTCGGAATGGAGGTGCAGGAGATGGTAAGGCAGGAATTGAATTTTTATTTCTTACTGAGGTGAGCTTCAAACTTGAAATGGTTAATGTAGATCGTTTTCAGGTTTGAAGACACTATAAACTTTGCGACGATCCAGGATTAGAAAGTTAGAGCAGTGGAGCCAAGCACCACAAATTCCGATGTTTCTCTGTACCTCCAGAGGGTTGCGGTTTTGAAATCAGCAGAGGCACCTTGCCTACTGCTATCAATTGATCCAGCTGTCTTGTTAAGCCGGCACAGAATTTAGTTCAAATTTTTTGAATAGATGAGCAAGAATGCAGGTGACACTTGCAGGCCGATAAATGTGCATTACCTTAATGATCAACTCCAAGTAGCAGAGTTCCTTTTGAGAAGATAACAGTCGTTCAGATTTGCAGTATCTTCCCCGCATTTAATTTAACCCAACCACACTATCAGACTCACACATACCCCTTACTCTTCCTTAAGCTGAGGAACTTCAATCCAGTCCACAACATCGCATTATTTGTCTAAAATTCGTATCCGTATCGTATCCGTAATGGTCTCTTCCCCTTAGAATTCCCGCTAAAACGTTGTATTAATTTTCCTTCTCTCAATTATGTAATACCTGTCAGGTCCATCCCATCCTCTTCGAATCATTTCGTCGTGAAAACTGTGTCCTACATCTTACAAAGCGCCCTTTGTGGAATTATCTGCTTTGGCTTCCGCTTTCTTTCTTTTTGGTCCAAGTGCTGTCACTGATATTTTTATTCCCACTGCACTTCGTTTAACTACTTCCCTTATGAAAATAATATGAAATAGGCCAGTTAAAATTTGCAAGTTATAGTACGGAATTCGCAACAATTTAAAATAGACTCTGGTAGAGTCCAGTTGACGGTTTATTATGACATTTTCAGGAAACGAAATCACGCAAAAATGTGCGCAGCACCAGCTTAAGAATCGTAATGTAAAAAGACAGCTTAGACCTTATTTCGCCTACAGAGCACGAATGAGATGCTTTTAACAGTAAAGAGAGGGTGTACGCTTGTGGGATGAGCTCCGTGGGTGGGACGCTTTGCTGTGCTTGTGAGTGATTATTAGAATATGCAAGTCTTTTCGGGAGAGCTAAGCCAACACTGAGGACACTTGTTTGACTGAAAAATAAAAATGTGTTACGTTTGCAATTACATTAGACGTCGTAACAGAAGCAATTGCACCCGGCATCTTATTACGAAGCCTAAGATCAATTAAATAAGAGCAGCCACCAGTCTTCGTTATGACTCGACAAGAAGGAGTGGGGCTTTAGATGAGAGCGATACGTCACAAACACAAGATTTGCTCTAAATCTTGTTGTGCTTTGTTTTGGGTTTAACATCCGTATGATATGGGGCAGGTCCAATGTACGACTTGAGAAAAGCCAAAAAGGCCTTCTGTTTCACGCCGAGAGAAGGAAGAGGCCTTAACCACCTAAGGAAGAGAAAAAATGAAAACAGAAGCAGAAATAGGGAAATTTTCTGTGTCCTGTGCTGAATGTAAATTTGATGATCTGTTCGGAAAGATGATGAAGGAAGTAAAGAATTGTGGTGTTGTGTGTTGCATATGCACACGAAAGCGAAACTTAGGGAAGGTAGATTTTGTCCAAACGCAGCCAATAATCTCCTGCAGACGATTGTTCTGGATGAGTTCACTATCTTATTTAACGATACTGGATTTAGATTCAGCCCGTAATCCTTACCATTCTGAATTAGTTCCCTTAGGGTATTCCATAAATTCTGCACAAACGTGTCTGCCAGTAATAACTACACTAACCCACTCGTCCGGCTGAAGCCTTATTTCATCCGGTTGCAGCCCATCTCGTCCGGCTGAAGCCTATTTCATCCGGCTGAAGCTTATCTCGTCCGGCTGGAGCCTATTTCATCCATCTGCATTCTATTTCGTCCGGCTGAAGCGTATATCCCCTGAGAAGAGGTACGTCACACGCCTCAGCCGGACGAGATCCCGTTGGACCTTACATTGTGGCTGATGTTTGTAGAGACAACCCAGATAATATAAACAACTACGAACCTCTACTATACGAGGCTCACTACTGCATGGTGTTGTTACTACAGTAATGTGGACTTATGCTTGTTAACCTATGTATTCTAAAATGTTAATATTTTAAGATCTTTAATTTTTAATTTTAGTGATAAAAGTGAGGGCGACTAACACCTAGAGTTGGATTAATGATTCTTTGTTGTTCTTAAACTCCGTGGGGATGGCACATTGCTGCCGAAACATGTGGGAGCTGGAACGTAACATGAAGTATTTTGTGGTTTGTGTTTTATTGTATTTTACTTAGGGCACTTTGTTGACTAATATACCGAATGCAAAAAAAATAAACGGTATGAATAACATAAAATATATTCACACATACACTTATACACGCGTGTATATATATATATATACATATACATACATACAGGGGTGCTGATAAGTTCTTAGCCCGAATTGATCATTCTTACGTGAATATTAAACATATAAGTTGCTTTTCATCCCTCTAAAGTTTCTTGAGAGTCTGCAGAAAGCATATATTATTTGATCTGAGCAGTAGATTAGCTTCCAACGAGACTATCGATTCCGTCCTACGACATCGGGAAATAGATCGGGCTAAGGATTTATCAACACCCCGGTATATATACAGAAGGAGGTGGAAATACCGTGCAGATAGAATGGATGACGACAGACACTCATTGATGGTCTGCAAGAAAAACTTTACGATTTGAAACATGAAATTCGAGCAAAAGAAATTCACTGATTTAGTTCACAAAAAATGCACTTCGTCCGCATTACAGACACTATCCGGTTACTATTGTGTAGCGGATTGGTCACTGTTTATGTTGATGATCGTACGATATTTAGAAATGGCCAATGGGACAAAATAAGTCAAATCTGGTGGAGTAATTTTAAGAGTTTCATTGCGGGAAAAGTACGAAGAAGCCCATTGAGACAATGAAATGAGAATTTTGAAACTGCTGAATGTATAAGGCAACAAACGTACGTCTGGTTGAAAAACGTTGTTTCTGTTTCCAAAAGATAAGGCTTGAACGGGTTAAATTGCTTGAAACTATTTAGGGCAATTTACGTACTCATGGAATGCAAGGACGTGGTTGGCATAATAGCTTAATATTGTTCTTGCGGACAGCTGCTTCCTTATGCTTGCAGTTAATGGCATTTGGTGTCAGGTTCCTCAGCAAATTGCTATTAATGACACTTGAATTTGGCTTATTTTCAGAATTTATCAACATGGAAGCGTAAGAAGGAGGAGACTTTTAGAATCTCCTAACACAAAGAACAGTTTAACCACTTAGTCTGCGACAATCCTTATACATGTCTGTTGCATGTGCGTTGTCCAGTTTGTAGGTGTGTTGTTTTCAGTGCGTGTTAAATCGACTGTTAACAATGGATAAAACACAGTATTATTTTGGAATAGTTTTGTTACTAGCTGAACTGGTAATTGTCATTCTAATGGCTGCAACAACAGGTTATCATTCGCACGCAAAAGCTACTGACAATATAGGAAACAATTATAATGGAGAAGTAAATATGCTCCTTAAAAAGCATCCTGGTAAGTGTAACGAAATGAGCAAACTGTTAATCGTTCATTGTTAAAGAAGATCAGGGAAGAAAACTGACCAGTAAAAGCTTACAAACTTACGGCAGTCCAGGTTTTAAGGTACGGATATCAACCCTGGGCTATATAAAGGGCTTATAAAGGGAAAACTAAAGATGTCAGAAATGAAATCCATACGTAAGGCTACATTTAAATGTGTAAGTTGTGTAATATAGTCGCGAGTTTTAGGGGTGTTAGCGTAAGTCTGTCTGTCCGTCCGACCATCCAATCGCGTGTACGTAATATTGAAGACTTCAATTAAATTTTGTACATAAAACCCAAATATGTTTAAAATCGGACAAGAATACCGGCACTGTACAGGAAGATCTAAGTAATTTGTTGTTAAGAGTGGCTTGTGCGGATCAACGACAATACAAAATATAAATCACTGTTTACCGCTACTTAAGTAACTCAACAAAAAAATGGGAGTAATTGTTGCGTTTCCATAGCAACATTGGTTACGCGAACTCGCCATAATATTATGTTATACGTGTATTGCCAACCCGTATATTTTCGTTGCTGGAGACATAAACAGACGTTCCACAACTTCATATCATACGTGTGTTACCTTTCTTTACCTTTTAGCAGCTCGTCAGTTGACGTATGCACTTTTCTGTGATGTGGCGCTAGGTCAGTGGATGATTTGTACCCGACGTTTCGAGACAGAGTGGCAGTCTCATATTCAAGGACCAAAATGCCTAGTGACTTCCGAACGTGGAAGATTAGACATACGGCGCCAGTCACCCGGTGACTCAGCACCACATTTCAGAAGAGCAGAGACGTTATTTGTAGTCGTAATACTAACAAACACAGTTTGTGACAAATCTGTAAATGTGCTCATGCCTACTGGGTCTGGTTATGTGCGCAGTATTCCAAGATGTTCATGTTATGGTGTTCATTGGATTTGGTTTCCTGATGACCTTCCTCAAGAGATACGGATTCGGTGCAATTGGCTTCAACTTGCTGATTGCTGCTCTAAATGTCCAGTGGTCTATACTCTGCAGTGGTTTCTTCTCTCATGGGGGTGAAGGACACTACATTGACATCAGCATTACCAGGTAACAGTACAAGACTCATTATTTATAAAAAATCGGGCGTTTTGGACTTCGGCCAGACTTTCCGCGTTCGATTCCCGACAAGATAAAAGATTTTTTCTGAAAATTTCAAAACTGGTTTTGGGGCCCTCCCAACCTCTTATTCTATGGGTACCGAAGGTTTGTATACCGAGGCTAAAGCAGCCAGGGTGTAAAGCAGACCATTCACACTCACCCCATCTAGTTCTGAGTATAAGAAATACGAGGGGGTGCTGATAAGTCTTTAGCCCGACCAGGAAGGAAACAAGCTACAGAGACCAAACTCGGGATTTATTCAACATACTCTCCATGAAACTCAATACACTTCTTAGCCCGTTGCTCTAACTTTTTCAAGCCACTCAAAAAAATTCAGGAAGTTGTCCGTCCATCCAGGTCTCCGCGGCAGCAATGACCTCCGCGTCGGACGAAAAATGGCGACCTTTCAATTGTTTTTTTAGTCCAGGGAACAGGCGGTAGTCCGACGGGGCCAGATCCGAAAAATAGGGTGGGAGATCAAGACGCTGGAAGCCCAGGTAGGCCATTTTCTTGTGGGTTGCAAGTTCCCGGTAAGCCGCGGCATTGTCGTGAAAGAACAAGACACCATTGGTGACGTTCCCGCGGCGTTTTTCCTTCAAAATGTCCTTCAATTGCACCAGCAGAGATGATTAATATTCCGCGTTGATAGCTTGGCCCTTTGGAAGATAATCAGCCCTTTGGAAGATAATCAATGAGGAGGATGCCGTCTTGATCCCAAAAAATCGATGCGAGAACTTTTCCAGCGGATTTTTGTACTCGGAAGCAGGCTAAAATGCAGTGGATACATGACCCAAGCCAAAGCTATGTACGAGGGTGATCTCAAAAGAAATGGACACGTTGGCAACACTGCGTAAGTATTGACGCTAACTTTCCCGCCATTTCAGCAGTTGTACTGGAGAACCTCAGACAGCTAGTGCACTGTAGTTTGTCTCCGTAGGTGTGTGCACTTGGAAACGACAGAGCGTTGAAATGGCGGCTGTTCGTGTCTCAGGTACCGTGACTAAGGACGATCAGCGCGCGTACATAAAAATTGAAACATTACGCGGGAAAGCTCCAACGGAGATCCACAGTTCGCTGATGGAAGTGTGTGGTGTGGAAACTGTTGACCGAAGCACAATTTTATGCTGGGCTCATCGCTTTCGTGTGGGAAGGTTGAGCATAGAGAACGACCCGAAGTCAGGACGACCCCGAACGTCGACTGATGACCAAAGTGTGGAACGTGTGCTCTAAATCCTGGAGGAAGACCGCAGAATGACATGTAAAGAAATTGCACATTGTGCTGGAATTTCGCGAGCATCTGCCTACCGCATTTTGACTGAACGCTTGCACAAACGTCGAATTGCCGCCCGGTGGGTTGATTTTGCATGACAACGCTCGGCCCCACCTTGGTAAGGATGTCTGTGAATTGTTGGACAGATACAGCTGGGAGGTGCTACCCCATCCGTCCTACAGCCCCGACATGAGTCCCCTGGACTTCAACCTGTTCCCAAAATTAAAAATCAACATGCGTGGTGTGCGTTTCTCTGCGCTGGAGGACCTATCTGCCTCCGTTACCCGACGCGTCAGACAGCTCAACTGTTCTACAGACCTAACGGGTATCATGGACCTTCCAAATCGTTGGGATGCAGTCATTCGACATAACGGAGACTACACTGAAGGACTATAACACTTTTCCGCACATCTGGTGTTCTATTCTGTAGGTATTGCGTTCTGTGTATTTCTTTTGAGATGACCCTCATAGATAATTTGAACAATGTAAGACGTGATGCCAGCAGACATTTCAGGAACAAAAAGAATGCATATCGGAAAGCTAAAATTGAGGAACTTGAAACTAACAGTAAGATAAAAAATATTAGGGACTTGTATAGGGGCATCAATGACTTTAAGAAGGGTTACCAGCCTAGAACTAATATAGTGAAGATGACAAAGGTGATTTGGTTCCAGACTCCCACGGCATTTTGGCTAGGTGGAGGAACTATTTCTCCCAGATATTGAATGTACATGGGGTTAATGATATTAGGCAGACAGAAATACAACACTAGTACCCAAGCCAAGTGCTTCTGAGGTTGAGTTGGCTATTGAAAAGCTAAAAAGTCACAAATCACCAGGTATTGATCAAATACCAGCAGAACTGATTAAAGCAGGGGGTAAGACAATTCACTGTGAGATTCATAAACTTATTATTTCTATTTAGAATAAGGAAGAATTGCCTGAAGAGTGGAAGGAGTCGATCATAGTACCTATCTATAAGAAGGGCGATAAAACAGATTGTAGTAATTATCAGGGCATATCAATTTCGCCACCTTCATACAAATTTTTATCCAAAATCCTGCTGTCAAAGTTAACTCCAAATGCAGAGGAAATTATTGGGGATTATCAATGTTGATTTTGATGCAGCAGGTCAATTACTGATCATATATTCAGCATTCGTCAAATACTTGAGAAAAAATGGGAATACAATGAAGCAGTGCATCCCCTCTTTATAGAATTCAAGAAAGCTTATGATTCAGTTAGGAGAGAGATCTTATATAATATTATCATTGTGTTTGGTATCCCCATGAAACTGGTAAGGCTAATAAAAATGTGTCTGACTGAAACATATAGCAGAGTCTGGGTAGGCAATAATTTGTCCAACATGTTGCCTTTTAGGAATGTTTTGAAACAAGGAGATGCTCTATGGCCATTGCTTTTCAACTTTGCTTTGGAGTATGTCATTAGGACGGTTCAGGTAAACCAGGATGGCTCGAAATTAAATGGTAAACACCAGCTTCTGGTTTATGTTAATGATGTTAATATATTGGGAGAAAGTGTACATTCTGTAAAGGAAAATGCAGAAGCTTTGATAGTGGCTAGTAAGCAGAATGGACTAGACGTAAATGTGGATAAAAGTAAGTACATGGTCATGTCTCGAGTTCAGAATGCAGGACAAAGTCACAGTATGAAAATTGATAATAGTTCCTTTGAAAGGATGAAAGAGTTCAAATATTTGGGAACAACTTTAACATATCAAAATTCTATTCAGGAAGAATATAAGGACAGACTGAAGTCAGGGAATGCTGGCTATTATTTGGTGCAGAATATTTTGTCTTTGAGTTTGCTATCCAAAAATTTAAAGATTAAGGTATACAGAACTCTAATTTTGCCAGTTGTTTTATATGGGTGTGAAACTTGGTCGCTGACATTGAGGGAGGAACGTAGGCTGAGGGTGTTTGAGATTAGGGTGTTGAGGAGAATATATGGGCCTAAGAGGGATGAGGTAACAGGGGAGTGGAGGAAACTACATAAAGAGGAACTTAATGGTCTGTACTGTACACCCAATATTGTGTAAGTGATAAAAACAAGAAGAATGAAATGGGCGGGCCATGTGGCACATATGGGGGAGGAGAGAGGCGTGTACAGGGTTTTGGTGGGAATACCTGAGGGAAAGAGACCACTAAGGAGACCCAGGCGCAGATGGAAGGATAATATTAAGATGGATCTTCAGGAAGTGGAATCCGGAGGTATGGACTGGATCAAGCTGGCTCAGGATAGGACAGGTGTCGGGCACTTGTGAATGCAGTAATGAACCTTCGAGTTCCATAAATTATGAGGAATTTCTTGATTAGCTTCAAACTGGTTAGCTTCTCAAGAAGGACTCTGCTCCATGGAGTATGTAAGTAAGTAAGTATTTAATAAGAAAATTTTCATGTTTAGACTAATTGAGACTGCGAGAGACAGTGACATAAACTAATGGATATCTGATTTTCCTAAAATTATAAAACACACACCACTTTGGAAATTACAAAAATTAAGCTTACTGAAGCTTAATGGGTAATAGCCATATGTGTTTTTATATGCTGGACATCAGTTTAGACAGATGAGAAGGATGCAGATCACAGAAATGTGTTTACACAGAGCAATCACAGGATAGACACAGACTGATTACAAATGTAATGAACATGTTAAATAAGAAATGGAACTTACACTTATGAACATAGTAATTAAGGATTATTGAAATACATTGCCAGAACAAGACTGAAAGAATGTCTAAAAATGGGATCACAAACCTCCTTTAACAATAAAAACCAAAGGGTATAAGATAGTAAGGCCATGTAACTACAACATTGAAGGTAGCATGTTAATCTTTGTAAATGTGTAAGCAGTTGTTTTGATGCTGCTGCTGCTGCTTGTAATACAGCACACAGTATTAAGGAAGTGGAATATCACTTTTGTCTCATTTTAGGATTTGAACAAATATTACTCTATTTTCTCTAAAAATTGGTATTCATCCACTTTGTAACTTATGGAAGAAATGTGATGAAGTGAATTAATTATATGAAATTATTTTATCTGTTTTTAATGTAATTTTAGTGTTTAAAACTCAAAGCTTAATGATTTAAGACCATGCTTTCCATTCTTGTTGAAAGACACGTACATTTCTATATCATCATAAAGATAAGAATTTCGTTTTATTAGCTAGTTGCGAAGCTGAAGGAGATAAAAGGATCACACAACACAGTTTTTGTGGTTTCTGGTGAAGATTACAGAATAATGAGTGGAAAGTTGAAGTGGAGACCATGACATGTATATTATTTATCCACCACCTTTTAAACTTTCTTCTGAGAAGTAATTTTTTTCCAGTTTTTCTCTTTTTACTGCCTAACCAATTTTCCTCTTATATGAAATTATAAAGCATGCAGCTAGTGCAAACAGATTTAACTTTATCATAAACATTTAGTAATACATTCACTCATAGTTCTCAGTAGCAATTAATTTTGAATATATGTACTACTCATGAAGAAGAACGTTTACTTTGACAATAAATCACATGAAAACACGTATAGTAGAACAAGTGTTACTTCATTGTTTTGAGCAATAGAATTTAATTTTAAGTGTGCTGTGAACATAAATTTATTTTCACATGTTGCCTGAAAAATAGATTCTGAGACTGGCAGGTGAATATAAGAGCTGAGGAAACAAAAAACCAGCTCTCATTTTCACTTCAACAGTTTCAATTTCTGAACCATCAAAGCCACAGGTTAGTGAAATGTACATAACTAAGTGGAACTGTTAAATGGACAGACAGCAGTGATATTGATCCTTTGGCACATACATAAAAACACATTTCTTTTCAAATGTAACCCCTTCTTTGTACGTTGATCACATTCATTAAAAATGCAGTGTCACAAACTAGATGTTTTCTACACAAAACTGGTATATATCTCAGTTGGTGTGAGCCATCACTTGGCGGGGAATTACAAGGAAGGTAAGTACGCTTCAAAGTGCATTAAAGCACAATTATGTACTTAAAGGTTCTTACAGGTGTTTTGATGGTTTTCTTACAATCAACACAGAAGCAGCAGCAGCAGCAATACTGATCGCATTATTAGCAATTAATCAGTGCTGGATCCACCATTAGATTGAAAATAAGTATTAACATTTAACATTCATTGAATCTAATCTAATATTATGAGAATAATCTGTGTACGAATTGGCCACCCACAAGTCGTACTATTAGTACGTATAAAGGTGATTTCTGTTGGTGAACATGGACATTCAACTGGATTAAATTCACTACAGTAACAGGAAAAGTCATGTTTTGAGAGCTCTAACTAAATTGTTTAACTATGAATTCATTCACTGGAGACAAATTAGTGACATTGTCTTATCCAGTAAAAATAATTTGTACATGTAGTTGGATGAGAATTCAATAGCTAATTTTCAGTCTTATCTAAAGGAGGAAGCATGGGATTCAGTCTACAATTCTGTTGACATGAACAATATATTCAATATCTTTCACTGCACCCTCCTAAGTCACTTTGAAAGCAGCTTCCCCATTATGTATAAATCATACTCACCTAATCATAATGGTTGGATGACTAAAGAAATAAGAATATCATGCAAGAGGAAAAGGGATCTCTCTTCTATATATAGACACTCTAATAGCCCTAAAGCAAAGGAATTCTACAAGAAATATAGCGTGATTCTAAAAAAAGTAATAATTGATGCAAAAAAACTATATTATGACAAACAGATAGAACTTTCATCCAATAGAGTGAGGACTACTTGGAACATAATAAAAGACATTACTGGGAGAACCCAACCAACAGTAAAAAAAATTGAAATAAATTCCGAGGCTGGTAGGTTAACAAATATTAATGATATAGCAAAAGCCTTTAACATTTACTTCACAAATATAGCTGAAGATCTAAATAGCAATTTCAGTGATGTGAGCAA
>Ga0136643_10010913_pt1 | contig 13446 bp, 7 predicted proteins | sample TergutLab28metaG_FD_96883 | JGI IMG/M metagenome (GOLD analysis project Ga0136643, IMG submission 96883) | Labiotermes labralis P1 segment gut microbial communities from Petit-Saut dam, French Guiana - Lab288 P1 (version 3) (version 3) | ecosystem: Host-associated > Arthropoda: Insects >...
ATCATCGGGACAACGTAACTGCGCCTCATGGGCGTCCCAACCTCAGAAGTCGGTTACACTCCTGCCATGCCCAGGAGGGAGGACCACGAAGTCCACAAGGACATGTGGTGGCATTGGACAAAAAAAAAACATTACGAATACTTCAAGTTTCCCACGCCTTTCAGGGATTAGCTAAACAGTTTTATTACCCTTTGCTGCTCACAGGGTTTCCGACTCACAGATCGCTGGAGCAAACCATTACTGCTGTTACTAAAGGGATCTTGAATGGACTTTTACAGTGAAATTTATTACGGATGGCTTCGAACCGCTGGTGACAGACAAGTAATTGTTCTACCTGATTAACAAGGATAACAAAAATATTCGGCTGCAAGACAATTACTTGACAAAGAAAGAAAAAAGAAACAAAGTAGGAAATATAAGGAAATTATTTACAAATAAAGGTAAAGGTAAAGGTAAAGTTATCCCGCTACAGGCCCCGTGTGGCCCAGAGGGTGGGTAGAGGTATAGCTCTACCCTTCCATGACCGCGGCACTAGAAGGGAGTGAGTGGTCAGCAGCACGCCCCGGCCGCACTTTACCCCAGGGAAAGACCCGGTACCCATTTTACGGGAGGCTGGGTGGGACCCAGGGCCGGTATAGACGGGCGGAAAATTTCGTCCCCCCGGCATTCGGTCCTGAACCGTCCAGCCCGTAGTCAGTCGCTATTTCGACTGAGCTACCGGGCCACAATTAATTACAAATAACATAACTAAATTAAAACCACAACTGGCATCAAGATCAGTACCAGAACTGTATCGTTAGGTAACACGATGTACTGCTGCTCGATGAGCGGGATTTTTTAATCCTTCCAGAAAAAAAAGAGCAAAAAAAAAAGAATGTTGCCTCTTACGTAAGCGCTGTAGGCTTACTCACTCCATGGTGCAGAGTGCTTCTTGAGAAGCTAACTGGTTTGCAGCTAGTCAACAAATTCCCCGTATTTTATGGAACCCGAAGTTTCATTACCGCACTCACATGCGTCCGCCACCTGTCTCCATCCTGGGCCAGCCCAATCCAGTCCACATACCCACATCCCATCTCCTGGAGATCCATCCTAATATTATCTACCCATCTACGCCTAGATCTCCCCAGTGGTCTCTTTCCCTCCCGTTTCCCCACCAAGACCCTATACACCCCCTCTCCTCACACATACGCGAAGCGCTGTAGGCTACTTCTTGTAAATATGCGATAGTTACTTGTAGGATGCCTGAAATTAATAGCTGATAATTCGCCGCACTATCTGAAGTTCCTTCACTAATTCTAAAGGATTTATTATTTTGTGTGAGCAGGTAAGCTTTCACAACACAAATAGCCGTTGTAAGTTCTGAAAGTCCCAGTTTGACTAAATGATTATGATGATGATGATGATAATGATAATAGCAGTAGCATAACACGTCACTTTAGATGACGGGAAGTTTCGAAATCCTTCCAGAGCAACAATGGAAACGTCCGCAGTAATGTGGCCTCGGAGGTAAGTTTACATAGATCCCCTGGGTTGTAGCGGAATCTTCAAACTGAATTCATATCACTGAGAGATACTTTGTACCAGCGCTCCGGGAGGCTCTTAAGGAATGTCACTCAGATTATTTATTGACATGCCTTCGCCACTGCAGTTGACCTTCGTGCACAGCACACGTGATGCCAGACAGCTTTCACCCTCACTTAGTTTTATTCTCTTTCTTTATCGATCAATATCCTACGGTTACGAATTTACAGAATGTCTTTCCTAGTCACCCAGTGAGGAAGGTGTACGACGCACTGTGTCTAAGAACGTAAGGTGGATGCTGTCACTGCTTATAACTCTAAAGATCCGAGATTCGAATCTCTAGGCTCTCTCTCAACTTTGTCCTAGAGGAAATACAACAACGAGAAGGTGATGAAGAAAAACGTGCAGAGTGAAGTATGCGATCAGCTGGCTTTAGCGGTCACTATTAGCACCGAAAGAGAAATTCAATCATTGAGCCATCCAATTTTATAATTTAATAAATTAATTAATTCTCTAATCTGTCTTACGACTGTTCCATAGACCTTTTCAAAGCGAATTCTCCAAATAGTGTAATCTAGTTCTTCCCCTTTCAATTTCCCAAATCCCCTCCTGTCTTTAAGATAATCCAGTATCTGCTTACGTCATCTTCCTCGTCTTCCCTTCACTTCTGTCCTTCCTTATATCTTTCCTTCAATACCGTGATTTAGAAGGCAGTGCCTACGCAAAATACGACCAAAATGTTTGACTTTCCTTCTTTTTGTTGTACGCAGGAAGTTCCTCTCCTCCTCGACTTTATAATACTCCTTTTTTCACACGATCGGTCCAACTGATTCTCTCCGTCCTCCTACAGCACCAAATTTCAAAACGTACTAAGGTATTTGTGACCTACTTTCCGAAGTGTCCAAGTTTTAGCATCTCACAAAGCTATACCCCAAATGTAGCACCTTACTAAGATCGTCCTTAAATTTAAGCCCAACCCAAACTTCATATAACAAATAAATTTAACAGAACATCGATGTTGACCATACAAATAATGTTAATTGCAGATATTGCCATATACCCCTTCATAGGCCTCAAAACAAATGTAATAAGCGTTATAAACAAACAATTCTAACACAAACTAATATTTACATGCACATGTACACAGGCATTTACTCTAGGATGACTGCTACCTACTATGTAGATTTCCCTTGGCATCATACCTTCATTATTTAATAGACAGCAATTCTGTTCCCTAACGTGTCACTGAATAGATGAATAATGGACATTATATGCCCCATTATCTAGCTGGTTTGTGTGGCAGTAACTCTGTCGGTTTGTATTCGGGAGGTTTCTGTCTTGAACCGAATTATCAGCAGGCGTCATGGTCTAAACCTAATCGGTTATTCTAAGTGAAATATTTCGGGGCTTTCTTGAGTCATTGTGTTTCCTTTTAAATCCTTTCCTTTCATCATTCGTCAACGCACAACCAACAATTTGCAGTATGAGATAAGGACGGCGTCATAAAATAAATGAAAATTGTATTTTGTAATTTGAGTTTATTTTGCTCAGGCCTATACCAACGATGAAAAAAAATCAATGAAAAGCAATGAAAGGAAGACTTTACAATGGTGCAAAGAACTAGGCGTAGTGGTTTTAAAATCATGTGTGATAACGGAAACAAAGCGTGCACTGGTCACCAAAGAAACCAAAACAACTCTTGATTACTACTCGTATTGTTGATCTGATATAATTGGTGTAATGGGTTCTGAATTGATATAAACAGAGTGCTGGAGGCTGAAAACTTTTTTTGTTGGTGCCTGTAATTGGCAGGTGGAGTATCGGTGTAAACAAAATATGCACATTTACTGTTGCAACAATTCCAATATTTGACCACACTTTTATGACAAAATGTACACAAAATGGAAAAGATAGTTTTGGATTCGAAATAGAAGTAACAAAACGGTGTCCCATAAATTTTTAAATTCTTAAAACTTAGAGAAAAACGTTCACATGACGCAAAGTTTCGATTAGCATAACAACACTAAATCAAGAACTTCTGTGCGGAACTTAAAAGAGACCTACAGTTTTTAAATGCAAGAAGTGATAACAGAAATGGCAAATTAAACTGAGAATTTTTCTTCTCCAAAACCTTCCGGAGAGGCTCTGGGGCTCACCGAGCCTCCTGTTCAGGGACTATCGGGTGATATTTCTCCGGGGAAGGGGAGGGGGTTTTGGGGCGGAAATTGACCACTCACTTTCATCTAAAACTGATTTTAAGAATAAATGGAGTTGTGAATTCAACTCCCCCTATAAGCCTTCATGACGTAGACGTGGTCAAATATATATATGCACATACATACATACGTACATACATACATAGTACATAAAATATGTATCTTTGTGTAAGTATTTTGATTCAAACACCACTTACATAATCCTCAATTCTTCTTTCAAGATAGACCTAAAATATTATAAGCAATTTTTCATAAATTTCATTAGTAAATTTTTCTATGAAATTGTTTGCTGTGTTAGCGATAATTTTGGTAACGAATTCAGATTTTTCACCTCCATCAAAATGGAAGATATTTTACAACTTCACTCCGCCGTCATATTATTGTTTATTAGGCTAAATTATAAAATTACTAGAGCACAAATTTCAATTTTTTTAAAAACCCCGAACACACTCAAAATTCAGCACTCTATATCGAACAGCTACACGACGCAACAGATATCAAACATTCCTACAATTTCCATATATGTATTACTGGTCCAACTGATCTACGAAGTACGAAGGTGATGTATGGATTGATCAAGTTTTGAAAACGATATAACAATTGTAGAATTTGTTCAGCCCTGAATGACTTGAAATTATTTCAGTATTCGGCTTATTTGTAGGGACTGAGAGAGAAGTAGTAGTGACCTCTTGTAAACGATCCAAAATTTATTTCTACCTTGGCTGGATTATTCGGCCCCACACCCCGTTTGCAACATGAGGTATGCAGATCAGCAGGCTAGTCTGTTAAGCGGTGAGCGTGTCTTGTCTCAAGGAACATACGTGGTAGGTTCAAGGTAGCCAGGGACACGCATAACGGCGTGTGGGTAGGTATTAATGGGGTTTGTCATTGATGAAAATGTTGTCACTTATTATTTGAATCTACTTCTGTTATGTTCTTCTAGTCCTTGCACAAGTTACTCATACAGCACCACCAGTACACTGCCTTACACATACATATAATGGTATATACAGAGATTCTTTGATTGCTTCCTCGTTTAGTTAAAGGTCCAACAACAACTGACTACAATAAGCTGTTTTCCTCGAAACTCCAATCCTGTGCCCTTGTCCTTGCATATCTCTTCCCCTTTTATGACTTAGAGAACCCCAGTGTCCCAAAATTTCTTTGACATGGTGGTGCCGGCCACTGCTAAAATTTTCAACCCTTTCACCCCACGTTCATCTTCTTTTCTAGGACTAGTGTACAGTTATACTCTTGAGGTACTATGCCATCATTCACCTGGGATAACTGAAAAATAAATTGTCCAATACACTCTCAGTTACACTGAGAGATTTTACTGTGTGACGTCATACCTGACGGAAAAACTGAGTAAACTGTGAAGTTTTGACAGGCAATAGCGCAGGCCTCAGAAATGTCCTTTCCAGTCGTCTTTCACACAGAGAACTGTCCAGTTCGCTCAGGGAATCCCACAGTTTCCTCAGTTTACCTGCCGAAACTACGATGGCATCATCTCAAGGCACATCCGTTTCTAGCAATTCATTCAGCAGTTGAGCATCGCATGACATATTCCTTTTCAAATATCACTTCTTTCTCTACATTTTACGCTATATTTCCTTTTTTACGGATAACATTGTTGCCGATGTGGCTAGCAAACACCAAATGACGGCCCTGTTTTTATCCACCATAACCACACGCACAAGAAGACACACAGAACTGACGGAAAAACTGACAATCTTGGCGGGAACGTGTGCTGTGCCAGAGAACATTCAGTTCATTTTTTCGTGCAGCTTTTTAGCACAGTTAAACTGCACAGTTTAACTTAGAGTGTATGGGGCCCTTAACACGACAAATCTCAGTGTATTCAGCGCAGTATTTTTGTAGGATTTATGTCAATATAGTTCTTATAAATTATCCTGAGTTCTAATTTCGAGGCAAACGAATAATATTATTGGATTATACCCAGTCGAAACTTAAGTTTAATTTACTCTTCGAAGCCTGACGTTCACCTGTGCTTATAGAAACAGTTTGTAAGTCACAGAGCCCTCTGTAAACATTACAGAATCGAACCAGCTAACGCTGCTTCGACAAAAGCAAACAGTGTAGATACGACACAAATAAATAGAACACGTGCAAGAATTTAAGAATTTCATGATGTTAAAGCAGGTGTTATACAGAGCTACCACACTGCTCAAACGAGTCATATAGAATGTAAAGTGGATAAATCTTCCAAAACTTCCCTTACACATTCCAGAAAGGGTCTGACTTCACCGTGCTTAACAATTAGTGTAAGGAGAGAATTCCATTCCTTGAATAACGGTTAGTCTACTGGGATTTGTTTTTACTGGGCCATATTCGTTACTTTCATTACAGACTGTACGTTGCATGTTACGGGGTGATAGAAGCGATGGACAGATTTTGCATTACAAGACAGTCCGCAATAAACCCTCTGTCCTGCAACTTCACTGCAAGAAAAGCAAGGCTCTCAAAATAGAGTGACATACAGAATAAGTTCAACAACTGTGCTGGACTTATATTTCTTAGTTATAAAACTCCCTGAGGATGGCACCCCGGCGCCGAAACATGTAGGCTTTTAATACTGATTATGAATTGTGTATTATTCAGTGCATTTTTTGGTTGACTTATTAATTGCAAGAATATGCACAGTATGAATCACGTCAGTTATACAGCTCTACCATCTAAGGAGAAGTGTGGTAATTTTTGATAAAAACAAGAACATAATGTTTATAGTTGTCGTAAGGTCTGATGGTTCCTCTGGCATGTTATCAAACATAAACTTGTACCATTTAACTGTCAGCAACGTACCACCTGCAGCTGTGTTCTTTCCAAACTGATTTATGTTCCTCATTGAAACGTAAGAATATGTTGAGATTGCACTGTATGCGATACAGCGACTTCCCAAGCTTTGTACAACTTCTGCCTGTCTTATGTTACAGCACAGACTAATTATAAAGACCAGTGAATGTATTATCGGCAATAAATTCTTACGCGGCATACTGTTTATCTCTAACTGTATCCTGCTGCTTTGTATTTCAATTCATGCATAGAATGTTAAAGTGAAAGTACCAGATTGCCATCGTACTTCTTGGTTTTTATTTGTATGGCCCAATAACTGGTCCTAAGTTGACAATTCTTTTATCCCAAGCTCAATTATAAGTTTTTATCTCAGTATTTAACCAACTTAATGCACAAAATTTGTTTCACAATAAGTTTCATTTCATGCCTCTACATGTTTCGAGCACATGTGCTCATCATCAGGGGGTCACAATTGCGTTACACAGCCTCTGGTATAATCACACCTATAGGTGGTGATGAGCACATGTGCTCGAAACATGTAGAGGCATGAAATGAAACTTATTGTGAAATAAATTTTGTGCATCAAGTTGGTTAAATACTGAGATAAATATAATGAGATGCACGGTCAACAAAAGCCTCAATTATAAGTGCCCAAAATAGCAGTGTTAATGTGTAGAAATACTGAAAACTACGCTTTCCACGCAAAATGACACGGGGTTTACTTTTTGTATGTATTTAACTTCAAACACGACACAAATATTGAAGATGACAGCTTCATATAGTTCTATACTAAGTCCTAGTCTGTGCCAGTACAGCACTTCATTAGACACAAAGTCAGCTTTTGGCTTGTCGTTAACTTGAAAATTTTTATTTATATTTTATGTCATTGACTAAATTGCTTTCATTAACACAAGAATGGTTCTTGATTTTCTTCTGTGTTAGCATGATGAAGGGGTCTATAAGCCACTGCAGATGGATTTAACAACAGACAAGCAGAAACAAACATCAAGATCGGAGGAAGGCATTACGAGTGCAAACAAATTCTTTGTGGGCCCTAATAACAACGTTGATGGCTACTTGGATACTGACATCTCAGAAGAACTTAACTGCTTTCATATTCAATGATTCAAAGGTCTCTGAAGAATGTCACGGATGGACCGGAAGAAGAAATAAACGGTACAGTGTGACCGGTTCACGGCTGACTGGAAGGTATGGCGGACCAAACACGCGAGTTTGTGGCGGGCCAATTAGGGGAGGGGATTCGGAAGGTTCGAGTAGTCCTGTCACATCGGTGAATGTAAGAAATATTGACACCGTGGAAGTCTATTGTGATCGGAATGAATCAGAAAAGAAGCGAAGTCCCTGGAATTTGAATGAAGAGTACGGATTATAAGGCAATCAGGGAAACCTGCCAGAAAACGTGAAGAGAAGAAGGAAATATTAAAGCTTAGGTTGCAACGGGAGTATATTATTAAAAGGAAACTTGGGAGGACAAAGACTGGATTCAAATGGATCAGAATAGCGACCAATGGAGACCTCTTTTAAAGAGGATGAAGAAGACAGAGTAATAATTTCTTGCGTAACTAAAAATTAGCCTATGATTTCAAGAACTGTTGTTCATTCAACAAATTGGTTGCAGGTTATTTAAATAAATCTCAATATTAACGTTACTTTTTCGACGCTCTCCGAGTTATACAATCTTTCCCAATAAGAATTCGCGTTATTGAAACAAGTGTTTTATATTCTTTGGATAAATCAGCAACAAAGGACACAGTTTGGGGACCTTCAGCCACATACGTAATTGCTGATTCTGTTCCTAGTATTTAATTTATATTACAGCCTTCATTGCCACCAACATACTTACATTAGACGGAACGAGGTTTGAAAGGTGTACGACATTCATGAGAGAGACAAAAAATGCATGCACAATTTTAATGTAAAGGGAGGAGAGGCATTTATGAAGAGCAAGTTAGGCGGAAGCATGATATCAAAGTCTCTCGTACAAAGAAATAACTCTTTAAACGTGAACTGAATGTTACAAACTGGTGTTAAATGGAGGTATTTGTAAACATTCGAGCTGCACAAAGGTAATGAATTTCAGGTGTGTAAATATCAACTTTACAAGGGAAAATAAACCATTGGTTTACATAAGTCTACTGTTATGACTGTGAGCCACAAGGAATTAACTGATATGTAAAGAGCTGCCAACACACGCTTGGTTCTATCTCATATAATCTCTTTATACACTTGATTGTTCGAAAAGTGTAGTTCCTTCTATATATTTACCGCACATCTGCTTGTCTACTGCTGTAGATACTTCAACAACTCTTCACAAAATTAGCTGTTCGAAGAAAACCTAAATTTTTTAATCAAATACACCAAAGTCAAAATTTCAATAATCAGTCCGCACATGTATTTTCCTTTAAACAAAAATCATGTCCGAAGTATAAAATCTCCTGGGTCATTTCGCCATATCGACTGGTAAAATGTTACTTATGATAGGAAGGATTTCAGTGCCTTTCTTTTCAGTGTAAGGCAGTCCAATCTTCTTTTACTTCAATAGACAGAATATAACAACCCAGAAGACTTTAATCCTCGGTAGACCACTGTGAAAACCTGCAATATCGCTTCATGTACATTTTCTTCTTCAGTATGACATAGAAGTGGAGCGTCGCTAAATAATCTCGCAAGATTTCTAGTTATACGAATTTCAAATATGTGTTTATAGCATTCTACCAAGTGTGTAACACTTAGTAATTATGCCAAAATATTTCGATAGTGCACTTAAAAATGCAAAATTTTCGGTAACTTCTTTATTTGCAATAAGAAGTAGGTCTGCTAGAATAATTAGAGATAAGAACTTCTCAGGAACTTCCCTTTATATACGTTATATTATGACAAATTCTAGTGTTGGGATATATGTAATAATATTACCAAAAATACACAAAAGTATATTGAAACCAGTTTATGGACACAATGAACTCCTGCATGTTTTGACCAACTGTGTTACCATCTTCAAGGTTGTAAAATATAAAAGTTAGATAATTAAAAAATATAAAATGCAAATATAAAAATAACAGAGCCAATCTATTTTGTAAAAAAATATTATTTCGATATACTTGTGTGCATTCGTTGGTACTATTATTGTATATATTTTAATAATGCCAGGATTGTGGATCATATAAAGCTTGTGTTTGGACGTTTCGATCAAATTTTCTCGGGAACATCAATCAATTTAAAGAAATCCATTATGATAAGTTATATAAAAAGCACAGTATTTTACAAGACATATTTTCCAAGGTTACTAGTTCCGGCTATGTTAGCAGACAACCATAAGGGTATTCCAGTGAAAAATTATCTCTGGGGATGGAATTGATGCAGCAGGCACTTGTACCTCACATCGCACACATACCAAACATTGATATCTGAATGTTTACGGAGTATTTAATTAGCTTCTATAGGCACATAACACGAAGTAGAAACACTAACATTGCATTATCACAACCCAAATGTCGTAATTACCAATATGAAGAAGACATCAACCAAATGACAAAACTTTTAAGGTGTGTCCATGCATTAAACTGCAGTTGTTGTGAAACTGTACACCTGTAACACAGACATTCGCAGTGACATGGAAGAACAAGACGGTCGAACTTCATCATATCAGATGTAACGCCTAACGTTTTCATTCATAATTATTTTTAATTACATTTAAAAATGTAGCCTCAAACATTTCTTTACCCCATAATTTTATCCACATTTTTTACACAAATTTAATTGAACTTTATACATGTACATCATTAATTTTATGACGTATTTTTTTTTTCCACATTCGTACCGTGCAGCATCTTAATATTATCAAAAGTTTCATTTATTCACCAACTGATGAACTAGTGAGTTTTCTTTAAGAAACATTATTAAAATTTATATTAAAACAGCTCCGACATGTTTCGGTGTTACAGATACACCATCATCAGGGAGCGCATTAATTCGTGGTTACTAAAGTTACTGTTAAAATAGTTCATTAAAATACATCACATACCGATGTATTTAAATGGACTGTTTTAACCCGATGATGGTGTATCTGTAACGCCGAAACATGTCGGAGCTGTTTTAATGTAAATTTTAATACTTTTTGTTTTAAAGAAAACTCACTAGTTCGTCAGATTGTGAATAAATGAAACTTTGATTTTATGACATATGTTGTAAACGACTGAGATCTCAATCCTACTGGCAAGAATACATTTTAATTGGACGGCTTTTGATAAAGAGACATGTCTGATAATGGCCTTGTTGTTTTAAAGATAACTCTTGAATAACACACACGGGGATGAATCACCTGAAGATTAAAATCCCTTATCAGTGGATTCAACCCTTTAACAGAATTTACCGAGCTTACCTCTAAAGCAGATAATTCCATTTCCTCCAGTCTGGATGGGTTTTGTCAAATAGCGTGTTGACTCCACTAACACAATTACCGGCACGTATCCCCAAGGGCTGCAGTTAGGAAGTTCATCCCCACACTGCTTCAACAACTGAACTTCCTCTTACAGTGATAATGACCGAGAATCAGTGGCCTATTTCCCGTCAGTTCCAACAAAGTATGACTTCTCACAATCGAAATGTAAACTTTTAAAATACAACAAGACACAAAAGACTCTGTGAACGTAGACAAAGTTACTCAAAATTATTATACCAACTAATGCACTTATATAAAATATTTACATTAAAACACTAAAACTGCTCCGACATGTTTCGGTCCTAAGACCATCATCAGGGAGCTGTGTTTCTTTGCCTTGATAAAGTCACATTAAAAGCCACAGTAAAACCAGTCATAAATTAACTGCGTTGTATTAGTGGAGTATTGTGGCAGCATGCTCTCACAATACCCTACTAATACAATGCAGTTAATTTATGACTGGTTTTACTGTGGCTTTTAATGTGACTTTATCAAGCCAAAGAAATACAGCTCCCTGATGATGGTCTTAGGTCCGAAACATGTCGGAGCAATTTTAGTGTTTTAATGTATAAATTTTTATATAAGTGCATTAGTTGGTATAATAATTGAGTGACTCGACAACATGCACCGTGTAACTATGAAAATAGTATACAAAATTATTCGTTACACATTTTCCTTTCAGCAAGGACATAAAACGAGGACCTGTCCGTTAATTTTGTAGCAGCATCATTTAACTTCGGACCTAATTTGAGAATGTTTCAATAAACACGATATTAGGTATCAACATCCACGTTTTAGCACTAGTTTCAATTTCTTCGATAGAAGTGAAACTATTTCCTCTACATTCAGTAGAAGCTACGTGAAATGAAACTGTCAGTATCTCTGCAAAGGCGAATCTCATTAATAGAGTATGCGTGACACAAAACGTAAAACCTCATTATGATATGCAGCTATTATCTGAAACATTTTTCTATAAGTGGAGCGGGAAATGCCAAAGAAAACAATGACCGATTTTGCAACCTGGAATAAAGTTAACTTTACACTTATCTTGTTTGTTCAGCAATGTATTTTACCGGAAATAAATTAACATACAGGAGAATGAAGCGCTCGATCATTGTATATTCAGCTGGGAAGGAAGCATTTACTTGTAAGTTATTTAACAATGCTGCTAAAATCTCATATGTTATAGCATAAAATGGAAAGATGATAAATAAACATGAAGTGGAAAGGATAAGAAAGGAAACTATCGTAGATTAATCAGCGCAGGCTAATATCTCGCATATAATGTAAGGGTCTGAGTAAAATATGGAAAAAGTTAGCCTAAACAGTTAAAATGCGGGTCGAGGTTTGAACTCGTGTTATTGCAAATAAGAAGCAGTATTACCAACTGTACGGCGAAGTTTGATTCAGAAGGTCGGCTTGGACATCTGTGGAGTACAATTTTGTCTCTTGTTAAATGAAACAATTCTCAGTAATAATATAATATATTTTTTGCATATTTTAACGTTCCATTACACATTACGGTCTATCAAAGCTCATCGATTCTACTGCTCTGAGCTCCTGAAAAACGTGAGCTGCGAAATTCGCTATTACCGCAGGTAACACGCACAAACTGTCTGTCACGTTATGGGCTTCAACTTACCGACATGAAACAATATTCCAGACAAAGTTCAGTTGCTGCTACTATCGCAACGTCCCTGAAAGTCCGTACGGCCGACCACAAGGTTCAAATATGAATGCGTACGGGTGACATCAGATCCATCGCGCCGACAAAGCAGCAGTTTCAGGTACTGTCGGATTATGAGCTTGAAATGTTGTGGTCCTAGAACGTTACGACATACATCAACACTGACCTTCAGGGAAATGTCAACACCGTGCACTGACCCGCATTCTCCGCCTCGTGCTTCCGTTAATTAGACATATTAAAATTAATATTGTAGCCCGTATTTAAGGTCATGCAAGGCTTATGTTTGGAGTCTTCTATTTTTAAAACGATAAATTTTACCAAAAAAAAGGGTCATCTATGAAATATATCACGGACGCGCGCACGCACGCGCACGCACACACACACACACACACACACCGCGTCAGCACTGATATATAGCCACAAATAAGTACACGTGCATGCATGCATACATAAAATACCTATATTACATGAATTACATGTACATAAATACATGCATGCATACATTCATCCATACTTACACACATACACACTTAGGTCTACATACATACATACATTCATACATACATACGTACGTACATACATACATACATACATACATTCATATATACATACATACATTCATACATACATACATACATACATACATACATACATTCATACATTCATACATACATACATACATACATACATACATACATACATACATACATACATTCATACATACATACATACATACATACATACATACA
>Ga0136643_10010916_pt1 | contig 13445 bp, 9 predicted proteins | sample TergutLab28metaG_FD_96883 | JGI IMG/M metagenome (GOLD analysis project Ga0136643, IMG submission 96883) | Labiotermes labralis P1 segment gut microbial communities from Petit-Saut dam, French Guiana - Lab288 P1 (version 3) (version 3) | ecosystem: Host-associated > Arthropoda: Insects >...
CTATATATTCACTTTATTAATATATATTTCCGTCAACACAACTATGTAATAAAGGCATGAGTTAGAGCTAACGCGACATGTTTCGACTTAAAAAGTCATCCTCAGGCTAAGCTAAGAACCATGAAATTCTTTACAGTGTGGTTGCGTGCATTTGGGATCCCAGATGGCTTACCATTTTTGCTGTGATTCGTATAATGTACCTAACTTGATTTATATCTAGATATAAATCAAGTTAGGTACATGATACGAATCACAGCAAAAATTGTATCTATAGATATAAATCAAGTTAGGTAAATGATATGAATCACAGCAAAAATTGTATCTATAGATATAAATCAAGTTAGGTAAATGATATGAATCACAGCAAAAATTGTATCTGTAGATATAAATCAAGTTAGGTACATGATACGAATCACAGCAAAAATTGTAAGCCATCTGGTATACCAAATGTGCACAACCACACTGTAAAGAACTTCATGGTGCTTAGCTTAGCCTGAGGATGACTTTGTAAGTCAAAACATGTTGCGTTAGCTCTAACTCATGCCTTTATTACATAGTTGTGTTGACAGAAATTTATATTGATAAAGTAAATATATAGTTCTACAAATAAATTAATAATATATGGAAAGTCATCCCTACATAAGCCATTAAAATATACGGGCACAGCGGAGGTATAACTCCACTCATTCTTAACTTCAGCGCTAGATGGTGGCAAGTAAAATGACAATACATCACAAAATAGAATTTGGAAAGAAATGGATGCAGATCACAGACCCAGTTTACTGAGGCCACATACCACTGTTCCTCAATGTACTCTCAGTGTGCATTTGATTCGGTGTATAAATGTACTATTTGCTTACTGAACTGAACTATTGTCTGTTTCACAATGGAACAAATATTTGCTTGAACACACCAGACTAATCTTCCTGCAATAGTGAAGAACTGACTGAATTTTAACAGCCATAATATTTAACTGTGATCGTCACATACCAAATACTGCACACTAACTTCTCATTACAATCACACAGGGTAAAAAAAGAAACATTCACAAGTGTTTCCATTCAGACGTTCTGTAAACAACCGTATATCACACCTGTGTACTGAATACTCTATGTTAATCCTGTAACATTTTATTTGCAGTCATCTGGAGATAAGATAACCATATGGTATAACTGTCACCCATCATGAGGAAAGCAGCACAAAATGCGTCTGTACTCCACGCGCACTGGACTCATCATGCACTTTCTAGTAACCACAATTTCAAAGAGAAATTATTCTAATTAATTCACTTACTCAGGATCTTCACTGAACATCATCTGATTAATATATTCCTTTCAGTGGTGGAATATAATTTTATTATTGTAATCATACAAGACAGTTGCTGCATCATACCCTGAGCTAGCTGAATTCATTTCCCATATTTATAATCTATTTCTATGGCCCAATATAATTTTATCTTTCTATATATGCCTACTGTTCTGATTGGCCTTTCTCATCAATACTTTCCTCATATTCTTCCTCAACTCTTCTCAAGTTATTTGATCTATCCACATTTGGAGGTGTACAAATTTTCACTGAGTAATAAATATAAAAACTGCACAGCACAAAACGAAAGTGCTGCGAGGTGACATTTCAGAGTTATGATACTGTGTAGTTGCCACTGAACACAGGCTAGTCTGGCTGTACGGTGCACTACAGTTCATCCAATTCCCCAGTCACTACCCACAAACAAACAAACAAACAAACAGAGTTACTAACCTCTATGATGTCAGATTTATCCAGGGGAGAATTCTCCTTGCAACTGCCAACTGGTATTTCCCCTTTAGAATGGTCCCTTCTGTGGTGCTGCCGAGGGGACGGACGTGGGCTGGACTGAGGACTCCCACTTGGGCTTGGTGACCTGTCAGCAGAATGACAGTAACTGTTAAGAGTGGGGGTCTATGCTTTGTCAGCAATTTGTAGCATTCATGTGTAATGAAGTAGGTCACACTGATCCCTTTGACATGATGCTACAATCAAAAAGCTCTGCACATGGTAAGAATGTCAATATTTGAGATATCCTTATCTGTCTACCACTGTGTCCCACTCCAGTCCCACCAGTTCAGTATCACGAACATTTTTGTACACCATGTGAGCGCATGGGAAACTAAAGACGTATAGCAAAGGGCTGGAGTTTAAGAGCAGAAGGCAGAAACGAAGGGAGTTAATCCTTGGGATGTACTTTTGCGGTATCAGTGCAGAAGCACTACACGCTGTACAGTCACCTCTTCTACTCTGATTATCCATGTTTTCTTTGTGCTGTCAAAGAAAAAAGCCTTGTGCCAAGTTAATGACAGTTAAAGCTATCCATGTTACACCTGTCGTAGCAAATTAACCCACTTCCCATAGCATACAGATGCCACAAACAACACACATATATTGACCATTTACCTTCATATATATATATATATATATATAAAGGTACAATGCTGATTTACACATACACTATGACAAGAGCTGAGATTTAAATGTCTAGGGAAGTGTAAGCTGTGGCTATTCAACACTCTCTATGTTCCATCTTCATAGGTGATGTAAGCATCTTACACCACCTACGAAGATGCAACACACATTGTTCTGAAACGTCGGCGCATAAAATTCAGACACCGGGGAATCACCCAAAAGAAGGAAAACAACTTCATGAAACTTGCATTTTCTTCATAGCTTTTCGAAACATACTCAAATATCAAATTTCATGGCATTCCGTCCAGTGGGAGCCCAGCTTTTCCATTTGGATGGACGGACAGACAGATGCACAAATGGACAGGTACAACACAGCTAAGAGTCACTTTTCACAATTTTGTGAACAAGCCCAAAAACCCACAACATTTTGCTGTCTGGAGCTGTCTCTAGGTAAAGGATGAATATGGAAAGGGAGAACCTACTGCTTGCCCTGTGTTTTTAACCTATGAAGATCACCCACCAGAGTAGTCTCCCCTTTCCTCATTACACCTGAAGACAGTGGCAGATCCAGCCTCAGGAATGGTGTGGGTTTTGAACCTAATATAATTAACAATATCCATAATTTCAGTAATGACAATGTCATTATTTAGTTCAACAAAGCTGCTAGCAACTGAAGTCAAGACAGCTGTGTACATAACACGTAACATGTGGCCACGTGAAAACATCTGTACTAATCACATGTTTGCACAAAAAATTTTACAGACAAGTGACTTTGTTGTGGACACAACATATGACAGAAGGTGTGTTTCCCAACTGTCTAATAATGTGGGAATCTCCGTTTGACAAATCGCGTTGGTTACAATGAACTGCCATTTATGAGCAATATGTTAGAATGGCTCACTCAGGGAAGTAACTGGTTACAGGTTAGAAATGGACTGTTCTCTTCACATCTACATTAGAATGGTTCTGGTGGTGCTAACCTCCTGTCCAATATGTACCAAAATAAAAAATGAACAATAAAAAATGTACCAACAGCATTTTAGTGTTTTTTGTGACATGGCTCCAAGTCCAGAAATTATAAAGTACCAAATATGAAAGGAATCATGTATATTAAGAAGGAAGGATTTTGAGGAGCGACGGATGGTCTTTTGAAAACATTGTCTCAGAATTTATCTGGACAGAATGAGGCAATCCATGAAAAACCTCAGCCACAAAAATCAGCAACATGCCTATAATCAAATTCAATTAAAGATTCTACAGCAGTATTCCCAAACCCTATTCAATTAATGTACCTTACACTAAAAATGAAACTTCACACATGCCATTTCAGGGGCAACATTACATTTCAAACTGCACGTTACTGTGCATTATAAACATGATGGGATACAAGGACTTTTTCGCTTTAAACAAACTGTTTTGTTTCCATGCACAAAAGAGCGGTAAAGAAGTAATGTGTTATGACCATCTCCATTATCAGCAACTGATGTGGTAAGTTTCAGCAGTCACCCTGAAGATGGAGACAATGACAGCATCTGAAACATATGTCCCTTCTACTGACACCGCTGACCGGCCAAGACAATTTCACTTCAGTACAGTTTTAGTATAAGGAAAATAGAAAAAACTGGGAAACCTTAAAGCATTCTATATATATGCCTGACAGAAAATTTCCAGAAGTTACAAGAGCATTGTTTTCCACGTTAATACAATACAAAACTCAAACACATGACTTATAGCACTGTGAGGGAGGGGATAAATTGAGCTGCCTTCTAAGTTTCAGCTGAAATATCTCCTGCTGTAATTTAAAACTTGCAGCAGTCAACATAAAGATCTTTAGGGATGTGATGCCATGAAATGTGGCATACAGCAGGCACCAGAAGAATGCAAGGGCATCAATTCCAGAAGACCACAATTTTAATATTCACTGCAACAGAACCTCAAGTCTCACGTGTGGCACTATGTCACATACTGACCCAGGTGTGAATGTTAAGAAACAACACAAACACTGCAATATTTCATGTGAGTTACATGCATGACAGCTGTGCCATGTGAATATATATATGATGGATGTGCCATGTGAGTTATACACATTTCATCTGCCATGTGAGTTACACTTATTACAGCTGTGCCATGTGGTTATACATATGATAGCTGTGTCATGTGAGTTATACACATTACAATCATGCCATGAGTTGTACTTATGGCAGCTGTTGCATGTTTATTAGACAGATGCGCCATGTGGGTTATACATATGACAATCATGCCATGAGATACTCGTAACATCTGTGCCATGCGAGTTACACTCACAACAGCAATTCCACATGAGTTAGACAGCTGTGCCATGTGGGTTATAAATGACAGCTGTGGCATCTGAAATACAGATATGACAGCCATACCACGAGTTTGCCATTTGAGTTATACAATTGTGCCAGGTGAGGTACGCATATGACACCTTTGCCATATGAGTTATACAAATGACACATTTTCAGTTGCAGGCATACTAGTCCAGGAATACTATTTACATCTAATAGACACAACAAATATCACTCCTTCCCCACACACATGTAAATGCAGGCTGACAAGTACTTGCCACCGATATTAACTCACAATGGTATGTGGGGTAACACATTACTGGAGTTGTGTGAGATATAAGCTTCTTACAGCAGTGCTGCTGAAGATTCAAGTGTTCTGGGATATGATGCTGTTATCACTGGGCAAGCTGTTTCCAGTACATGATCATAGCACCTTCCTCTTTGCAGTCAATCCAAGATATCTCCTTGGCTTCTACATCATATCCCAAGAGACTTGAATCTTCACAGTACTGTACGTCTATTCAGACAGTACACTTATACCAAACTGTACCCCAACAGCTCTTGTAAGGAGTCATTCCTAACACAGCATTATTTAACGATAACAGAATATTGCACGTCAGTCCAGCATTCCTCCTAACAACACAAAGATGCACAATAAACACATAAATACAGCAAAAGCCAGCATATTCATAACAAAGACATAATTTTTTGGCAAGCCAAGTTGCTAGGTACACTTTAGCCATGTTTACCGTATTTCCAGAGAGTTTGCTACGTGTGCCTGGGGACAGTTGGTTGGTAAAGTCATGGCCCCAAATGTGAGGGAAGGACTGATGCTACTCCCAATCACGTCGTGACTAGAAATGAGCAGATTCTCCACAGACTTACGCCTGTAAACATACAATGCACTGCTACTGGATATCCTGAAGACTGCTGTACTACTGTCACACTGGCCTCCACACAATAATCAAATGTCTAACAAACACAAGACCCAGTACTCCTGAAGGTTACTGTCTGTTGACATTGTTAAATTTTTCACCGCATGTCTTTTGATACAACTGTTACAAATTAGACCAACAAAATGCACACACTTTTATGTTATAATTTACAAAACTCCTATGTGTTACGGGGACCACGGTAGCACAGTGGTTAAGGCGCTGTGCTACAAATCGGAAGGTTAGAGGTTCAATTCCAGATGGTGTCACTGGAATTTTTCATTGACATAATCCTTCCGATCACGCTACGGCCCTGGGGTGGACTCAGCCTCTAACAGAAATGAGTACCAGGAGTATTTCCTAGGGGTAAAAAGCGGCCGGTGCATAAGGGTGACAATCTTACCACCATCCTGGGCCACTGTCACATAATCTGGGAACCTTAACTTCCTGGAACCCTCTGGGCACCTCGGGCCTATAATGGGACTGATTTACCTTTTACCTACATGTTACGGTCCTCACTGGCCCATCAGCAAGGACTGCTGCTTACAAAATATTAAAGTGTGTGCATTTTCTTGGTCTAATTTGTTACAGTCTTTATACATGTTACACTGTGTTGTATGGTAGACAAGCACTATCCACACCGCATCACATTCAAGAAGACAGCAATCTTCACTTTACAGTCACCACTACAAGAACATTTAACACAGCACTGTATACAAGACTCAAAAAGTAAACAAATAAATAAATAAACAAACCCAATACAGTCAACTTTGTGTATAGCTAATATCCTAATATACTGATGAATTACATTTTTTGCTGGCAGTTACACTATTCAGTTCTTGCAAACATAGTACATACAAGATAAAAAACTGTAATACACAGGTAATACACAAATGTCTAACAAATCCTTTTGGAAACATTGTAACAAATTTCTAGAATGTAGGAAGAAAACAAAATGAAGAACTAGAAGCATATAACACAAACTAATGGGTAAACAAATTCCAACCACATTAACTGCAATTAAACTCTTTTCTTAAATTGCAGACACATCATTTTTACACCGAAGAAAAGGAATCAAAATTAGAAACACCAAAGAGGAGTCAGTAAGAAAAGTAATTTCTCCACTCCCAATCCAAATAAGACTAAAATCCAGTGGTTCTCAAATCTTTTTTCAACTGCAGCTCCACTTTTACCAATCCTTAGACCCACAACCCTACGCATAGGCAAATGACAATTCTTGAAACAACTTTTTTGAAATTATGTAAAATCAGTGAGCAAAAATGCACAACATATTTAGAAATAAAACCACAAAAATTATGTTATTTAGTCACATTCTGATGATTCAGCTGAACCATGCACAAATGGAAAATTCACCTGGGAGGGTTCACTAAATGGGAAGGTGGCATTTATTTTCTTCTGCCAGTTTCTTATAATGTGTAATAGTTGAAGCAAGAGTGCAACAAACATCACCTCACAAAATGAGTCTACTACTGGGTTTATTTTTAGTTTGAAGTGATCCTGGAAAACCCAAGTCATTCTTATAAGTTCTTGGGTAAAACAGAAATACGTTCCAAGCAAGATATGCATCTAGTAGATAATCTACAAACCTGCAAACCCAACCCAAAGTATTAAAAAAAAGAGGAAGAGGAGGAGGAGAAGAAAGAGGAGAAGAAGGGGAGGAGGAGGAGAAGGATGAGAAGGGGGAAAGGGGAGGAGGGGGAGAAGAGGAGAAGGGAAGGAGGAGGAGGAGGAGGAGGGAGAAGAAAGAAAAAGGAGGAGGGGAAGGAGGAGAAGGAGAAGAAGAGGAGGAGGAGGAGGAGAAGAAGAAGAATAAGAAAAAGGAGAGGAAGAGGAAGAAGATTCCAATTTGATGATAGTTATGCCATTTATCATATCGATAAATTCATGCTGTGCAATTTATAGCATGTCAATTCATCATACGTGACACACAATTTGACAAACGCAAAGATTCTGCCTGACACACCCATGCAAAATCTTCGAAGCTCTTCTTGAAGTAAAAGAATATAAGTGTTGTTTTTGAAATCAAATTTTTGTTCACACCTGTCCCAGTTTTGTCCTTTTCAGGGTAAGCAGCATGAACTAGAAACATGTTGAGTATTTCTTCTTTTCATTTGACATTTACATCCACCAATTCAGTTTCATTTAGAATGGTCTTATTTTATCACGCAGATAAGAAACACTCAATTCACTGAACACTCCAACATTATCGCCATTTGTGCCCATCATCTCAGATGTACAAAGTTTTTAATTATATTTTCAATTTTTGGTTTAAAAAAATTTCACTTCTTGTTGCAAGTTTTGTGCATGTTTTGAAACTTTCCCTTTGTATAACCACCTGACTTCTGATAGAAGTAGCAATTTTGCTGATGCATCTTCCATTTTGAAGTACAGTTTGTTGAAAACTCTTGAACTTAAAAGCACTGGATTTACAAACTGACAACGGATATGATTTGTTCCAAATATGAGGATATTTTATTACTCCCAGCCAAAACCTGCCAATGGATCATATAAATTTGTGCCAGCACCATTTTGAGCTACAGTTTTTATTAAAACCTGAAACCCAGACCTACATCCCAATACAGACAGGGCTTCACCAGCACAGCATCCACACCAGCTTTCCCACTGAATGCTTTGTTCTTCATATCTCTTGTAGCTGTAGTTTCCAAGAGTTAACGAAACAAAACTTGTTCCTTTATCATCACTGTTAGTATACCTCTGTAAATGAGAATCTGACATAAATTTAAGACTCATCAAACTGTTTAGAGAACAAACCACTTACACAGTTGTTTTTATTTCACCAACTACCTGTGATAAAACACAGCAAGCCATGTCTTAATTCTGTAACAGTGTAACTTTAGACAGGAGGCAATTGTAATTCAATTACAGCATCGTTTCCTATTTGGACACAATATCTTTAGCACAAAGAGTATCAATCCTTCTGATATCATATATCATTTATTTTCCTTCCGTAAATCCGTACAGGATTACATAATCCATATGGATATGGAAATCATCATATTGTTGGGATTAAACGTCCTTCAGCCTTTGCAGTTCACTGTGCAAATACATATGATGCTTCAATGATGACAGCATATTTACGTCAGAGGGCCCAGCACTGTTAAGTCAAGTTAGCGTAGTCAGTATAGCGACCTGCTACAAGCTGGATTGTTCAGGGTCACTCAAACACTGGTGCAGGGTGAGATTTTCCACACCAATCCACACTGGCCCTAGGGCCCACCCAATCTTCTATACAATGGTTACTGGACTTTCTCCAGGGGTACAGGGGATGGGGCATGGAATTTACAGGAAAGCAAAGGAAACCTGAGACATGGTACACAACGCAGAAGACAAGGGTATCCAATATTATGTAGCAGCACATGTAAGAAAGTTGTCAATTGTATGACTCCCATCCATTTGTTTATACTGCATGTAATTTTCTGTGGATATATCATGTTATGTACACTACCTGAAAATGTCACATACACTATACTGAAAACTGTCTTTATATATGTTATTGGCTTAATGTAATAAACATTCTCCAATAATGAAAAGAGCCATACACAAACATTTTCTGGATAGCAATTAATATGAAAATCTTTCCGTAAGTGTGCTAACATTATTCCCTACAGAGTTTGACTAGAGCAGCTGTGAACAGTACAAACTGAATTCTATACGATGATCCACAAATTTTATACAAAACATGAAAACCGCCACTCTGTGATTAGAAGGCCTGACAAGACGAACTACGAAAACGTTAATGTAATCTATGCTCCATAACATTGAACTACACTACAAAATATGGATCAGGATTTTGAACGTGAGGGTAATGAGTGAAGCTATGTCGTTTATGTGTCAAAGGCTCCAAAAGTTCTTCCCGAGAACCTCATTTCGGAATAATTATAAAATAAGGCAACGGTTACATAATCATGCATGTCTTCTGCATTAAGGTTTACGAGCACATAAAAAATTTGTAACACATACTAACTAACGCTTCCTTTCACAAATTACAATTAGAGACCAAGCAACGTACATTAATCCAGCTGTTGTATGGTGAACTTCGCTATCGTTCATAGTACAGTTGCCCGGACAGAGCTTGGAACTCTGCTGTGACGTTCCTCCTTAGCATTCAACAACACACTGCACTGCTTATGAAAAAAGAAATCATGTGCATCTACTTAACATCGATTTAAATCTGGATGAATTGGCAAAATCATGTTCCTTTACGTGGTGTGTCAACAAAAGTACAATGCTTTTATTGTAACTGCTTACACCGCACAAACAATACTACTCTGCCATCATAGTGATACCCCTAATACATGCTCATACGATCAGTGGCTCACGGTACGTAAGTACGCGAAACTCGTATTGCACAGAGGTCCAGAACATGGATCAGAGTCCGGAATCCAGCAATTGTCACCTCTACTATCAGATAATCTCGCATCTGTGGTAATGTGTGATAATCTGTGATTTTCGCGGTGGTAGTGGCATGCACAGATCATTTATAAATGGCATGGATCAGTGGGTTTATCGGTAGTGCATGGAGGACCAGCAAAGAATGATGTTAGCGTAACTTGTGTGTGGCTCGATGTCGGGAGTAATGCTGTGACGTAGAGTTGCAGGTTTAGAAGTTCAGTTGTCGTGGTTTTCACGGTAACTAATGTTCATTCGCTGTCAGACAACTTAATTTTGTGTTTTAATTTCGGATGCCTTAGAATGTGTGCACTCTGAAAAGTGGGGTTAAGTTTGGAGCCGAATACCAAAGCCATAGGTTAATCGTGGTGTCTTGTTTTTAAGGCATAGAATAATAGAATGGTAAATAACATGTTTGTAGTGGGGATTTTAGTAGTCATCTATGAGTTATTTTAGCCAGTAGTACATTGTATTCTAAGTTGTGTGTTATGGATTGCACGGTTTAGAGCAAGGTGCTGATAAAAGGTATTCATTTATTACGTGCAGAAGGTTAAGACTTCAAAAATGCCGTGCTGGTATTACGAAAAAAAGGAGTTGCGAAATACACCATCCATTCAAGACGCTATTGACTATGAGACAGAGTGTCGCTACAGAAAGGAGGGGGCGAGGTTCATAATTGACACTGGAACAAAAATGGATCTGGGATACAACACAATGGCCACTGGTGTTGTCTATTTTCACAGATTCTACATGTTTCACTCATTCAGGAGCTTTCCAAGATATGTAAGTTATTGATTGCAAACTCTCTGTAAGTTACATCCCTATGCTTAAAAAGTAATTAATGTCTTCCTCTTGCATGTTATTTCTATGCTAGAAGCAGTGGATCTTTCATAGATTTGGATTGACTTTTAACACTCTGTTACTCATGCTTTGGTAACATGCAATAATATAAATGTAAGTTAATTGAATTGAATTGTAGATTTGCAACTGTTATTTGTATGTTGTGTAAAGACAGTTCAGTTTAATAAAATTTGTAAGTTAATTGGTCTGCTAGATTCACATTACAGTGTAATTAAAGGGCACAATAAAAGTTCCAAGTTATTTATGTGGGTTATAATTCACAGAGTACACAGCACTATGCAAGACTCTCCCACCTACAAAATCATGCTGTGTTAAGGAGCCCTGTATTATCCATTGGTATATATAGGGCATAACAGGTTTCTGTGTAGGCCTAATTTAATTTCACAGTGTTCATGTTGGTATCATTAGACACACAATTTAAAAATTGTACCGAACGATTACTTCATACCGAATATAGTAAAATTTTTATAACATTGTAAATTGGTTGCCCACATTGGCCACATTGACTCTGTTTTGAGACATCCTTCACCAATGATGTAAGTCATGTTGTACTGGCTGTGAAAGTTACTAAACATAGGAAGTAAGCTTTACATTACATTTAATAGCTTGAAAGTGTACCATGTGTATACTTTTCTCTGCTAGCTGTAATTAATGTACCTTACCACCTCCGTGTGCTGATTGTCTACAAATCTGGGAACCTCAACCTCCCGGAACCCTAAGGGCCTGCCCAGGCCTGTAATGGGATAGCTTTCCCTTTCTAGTTGTAACTAATGTGTTACATATTCTCACTGTTTATTATTTGTTACGAATAATGTGGTTACACTTAACATTTTTATTTTTTTTCAGGTAACTGCTTGTTGTTGTTTATTCTTGGCAGGAAAAGTGGAAGAGACACCAAAGAAATGTAAAGATATAATTAAAACAGCACGAAGCCTCCTTACAGACCAAAAGTTCTTAACATTTGGAGAGGATCCCAAGGTAATGACATCTGCTTCATGTCCAGAGATTCCAAATTCATTCATGACCAAACAGCGGAGTATGTCAGTTCTTGTATTGTGCTTTATCTGTCCATGTAAATGCTGGGGTACTAGAGGATGTAGTCCTTAATATACATCAGGGTTACATACCAGTAAAAGTGTTACTTATATTGCGTCACGGGGAAAATTTTCTGTGCATGGATTTGATATTAGGGATCATAGGATATGAAAGTTAATAAGTTGAGCACTGCCATGAGTTACAGCAGATAAGAACAGAAAATACAGGAAGTTGGAAAGAGATACTGGGTATGATATGTGAATTTACCATTTTCTACAGTGAAGGGAATGATGGAATGACATAAGTGCAGACAGTTTTTACATTTGGATGCCAGCCAAAGTTGACATAATTGCAAGGAAATGTACAATAAGGCTTGTATTGATGAGCACCTGTACTGTGCAACTCAAATTTACTTCTGTGTCATTTATGTTTAATTATTCATAATCATCATGCAGATGCAGTGTAATTCCTCGGCTTTTGTCAAAGGAGCATAAAACAAAATAAAGTAGTGGTTACAAGGATATCTAAATAACAAACTCTGTCTTGGACTGAAAAGTTCTGTAGTGGTATTTCTGAACAAAAGATAACTAGATTGTCTTTTTTACATAAAAGTTTAGAAGTTTCTGTGGACATTCACATAGTCTTGAAAAGCGCCTGTTAGCTTCATTTTGTCTCCGCCTGTCTTTCTGCATTTATCAGCTCGGCTGTCTGTGGATGAGTTTTCATCAGATTCATTATTGGAGGCTTATTAAAATCTGTCAAGAAAATTCAAATTTGGTTGAAATCGGTCAAAAATATTGGGAACTTTACTTCAAGACCTGAGTATGTTTTATTAATGCTGATGACATAAATATGACATAAAATTACTGTCGAGTGAGAAAGTATTACTCTGTTGGGAGAGCTGAGGCAGTATAAACTTTATAAAATATTTAGCTCATTAACAGTACTAAAGAGAATGCATTGTTACATTGCCATGGGAATCATTCAGTATTTATTTTGTTGTGTAGGTCAACAAACAAGTACTGGTTGCATTTATATGGCAGTAGTGGTTATGCAAATGTGCCGGTATGTTGCATTGTATATATACTGCCCATCCTTTCTTTATTCTGTCTTTAGCCTTAAATAAACCAACCCAGAAACAACTCCAAACATTTTGATGTTTTGCTGACCGTGCATCTCAGTATATTTATCTTAGTAATTAACCAACTTGATGCACAAAATTTTTGTTTTACAATAAGTTTATTTCATGCCTCTACATGTTTCGAGCATGTTCCCATGCATGGGACGGCCACCTATAGGTGTGATGATACCAGAGGCTGTATAATACAATTTTGACCTCCTGATGATGAGCACATAGTGCTCGAAACATGTAGAGGCATGAAATAAACTTATTGTAAAACAAAAATTTTGTGCATCAAGTTGGTTAATTACTAAGATA
>Ga0136643_10010919_pt1 | contig 13442 bp, 19 predicted proteins | sample TergutLab28metaG_FD_96883 | JGI IMG/M metagenome (GOLD analysis project Ga0136643, IMG submission 96883) | Labiotermes labralis P1 segment gut microbial communities from Petit-Saut dam, French Guiana - Lab288 P1 (version 3) (version 3) | ecosystem: Host-associated > Arthropoda: Insects >...
AAACCGAAACTATTTTCCCCATAGGAATTAATGTAAAATGGATTAATCCATTCCTGGACCCCAGATGATTGCTTATTTAAACTTTTACAACAGTACTTTGTGCATAAGTTCTTAACACAGAATCAATGGAAACCATTAAATCTATCACAAAAAAGATAAACACAACACTAAGCAGATCAAATATAGACGAAAACTTAATTTAGTTTTACCATACCTGTATGGAGGAGAGTTGACGGCATAAGTGGAAGGTGGTGAGGAAGTGAAATGTTATTGTTTGGAAGGGGATTCTTTTTCTTTTTTTCTGTCTCTTGGCACCACTTGACTCTGCTTCAGACCCACTTCATTGTTAACTTCCAACCCCATGTTTTTGCCTAGAGACACAACATCATCGATAACAGCAGGATCTTCATTGGCAAAGCCCAAAAGTGTTCGTAACTCGAGACAAAGTACGTCATCCGAGACGCTTGTGTTCAGAAAATTTGTTCGTAAACCGAATTGTTCATGGTCCGAGACGTTCGTGAACCGAGGTTTGACTGTACTTGTCATTTTGAATTTTCAGGCTCCTCGAGCAAAGATGAACCAACAACGTTCACGTCGGTTTCGAGCATCAAAGGAAACTGCAGAAAAAATTCAAGAGATTTCACGAATACGTTCAGACTTGGCATCAAAGGGGTGCCATCTTCCACCAGAGAAACCAAAAGAAAGCCACTTTGACAGCAACTGTATTACACCAGTAAGTTAATACCTTCAGCACCAAATTTCTGATATTGTGCATGGTTTGGCATTTGTTCAACATTTGGGAGTTGGCTGCTTTAATGTGTTAGTGCTAGGGAATGGTTACAACAGTAGACAAAGAATGTGGCATTGAAATATTCATATTCCAAAGTTATGTGAAAAAAAATGTGGCAGCAGATACTTGCAGATATGGGTAAAATATTTGTCTAACATGTCCTAGAAACAAGGAAACACTATATTGCCATTGCTTTTAAACTAGTAACCAACTTTTTTTTGGGCACTCAAACTACCTGGTTGTCTTTTTGGATGGTCACAAGGTGAGTTCTCGGTTGGACACCAGTAGGTTTTCTTTCCAGCTGCATTTATTGATGTTTATTCAAATGAAGATCAGTCAGGAAGGCACATATGAATAGCTGGTTAGCATATTTAGAGTAGATGTGTTCACCACTCATGAGAATATTGGCATAAACATGAACATAAACGTGCTAATTACCACAGCTAAATTTTAAGACTTAAAAATTGGCATTGTGTAAATATACAATTCATTTTTGTCATATTGTTGTGTGTGTGCAGTTATATCTGCTAAATTAGAAAGTCTTCAGGCCAAATTTGATGTTTGATGTGTTCGTCCGTGCATCGTAGTATAAGCGTAGAGAAGAAAACCAACTAGATGCTACTGACTGCTTTATTGCACTTATAATCTGCTCAACATGTTTCGACCACTTAATATGCCCATCATCAGGAGCTTGAGACTATACTTGTGTTATTGCCGCATGTGGTGTGTAATGTTGCAAGGATGAAAAGATATAATAATGAGTGTTAGGTAGCGTTAAATATGTTCCGTGTTTGTGGGAGTTATATTATTGTGTGCCTTTGGCTGTGAGGTGGGTAGAGTGTGTCAAGTGTGCTGAAGGTGTGTGATGTTCGTGTTGGTGTAGTGCCCATGGTTATGTGGGTGCAGGTGTATTATTTGAATGAAAAAGATTCACTGGACATACCCTTGGTTGCTGATGGTCAGCTGTTGCAAGCAGGGCAGCAGGCTGTGCATCTGGGATGAGGGAGGCATTATTTTGTGTTTTATTTGATGTTTTACTTTGTGGAATAGGGTAGTTAGGAATTTGTTGTTTTTTTCAATGTTGAGGATGGTTTGCCACATTGCAAAAAACAACAAATTCCCAACTACCCTACTCCACAAAGTAAAATACCAAATACAACACATGCTGCACCCCCCATAAACACTGGAAATAACACAAAGTGGGCAACCTTCACCTTTACCTTCCCACACATATGCAAAGTCACCAACCTGTTCAAACACACTAATGTTAAAATCGCCTTCAGATGCAACACCATAGCATGACTCACAAAACCACCCAGTGTCCACAAGTTCCCACCCCATAACAAATGGGGGATCTTCCAACTCACCTGCAACTCCTGCAACCTATCATATGTGGGCCAAACCAGCCACAGCCTGAAGATACGTTATCAAGATCATATCAGATACGTCAGAAGCAACAATCCACAGTCAGCATATGCACAGCATATCTTACACAATCAACAAGAATATGGCATGATGAATAGCCTTATGACCCTACTTAAGCCCCTTAATAACCCAAACATGCTAAACCCCTTATGAGTAGTTTTACATCCAAACTCTCCACAGAGAAGGGAAGCTCATTCCAAGGCAAAACCAAGGCGACCCGAACCCTCTTTTTGAACTGGCCATTCACCCCTCCCACACACCACATGACAGAGTCAGTCGCAACCTCCCTCATCCCAGATGCATAGCCTGCTGACCTGCTTGCAACAGCTGACCACCAGCAACCAAGGGTATGTCCAGTGAATCTTTTTCATTCAAATAATACACCTGCACCCAAATAACCATGGGCACTACACCAACACGAACATCACACACCTTCAGCACACTTGACACACTCTACCCACCTCACAGCCAAAGGCACACAATAATATAACTCCCACAAACACGGAACATACTTAATGCTACCTAACACTCATCATATCTTTTCATCCTTGCAACATTGCACACCATATGCGGCAACAACACAAGTATAGTCTCGAGCTCCTGATGATGGGCGTATAAGTGGCCGAAACATGTTGAGCAGATTATAAGTGCAATAACGCATTCAGTAGCATCTAGTTGATTTTCTACTCTACGCAAATTTGATGTATTTACAGAACAGGATAATGTTTTTGAGAAGTGCTTTGTAGATTTGCTTTTGTATGTGTGAGAGCATAGGATGATCAAGTTAACACTCATTGTAACAGATTATTACAAATTTCTGAAAGCAATTTTAGTGTCTTCATTTACTGGTTGATGCTTCATGACACATGATTCATATTTTTTCCCAAATCTATCTCTGAATTATGTTGTTTGTTAATTAATTACTTTGCTGCTTAGGGAACACCATTCATGGCTCGATTATCTTCCTGCTTGCACTATTATGTTCATGATCGAATGAACAATGACCCGGCTTGGAGAGGAATCAAAGTAATTCTTTCAGATGCAAATGTACCTGGAGAAGGGGAACATAAGATCATGGATTACATTCGAAGGCAGAGAGGTAAATAAGATATGGGAACAAAAACTGTGAGTGAGTATCTACCTATTTTCCCAGATTCAAGATTAGCCATTTCACTGCTTGCAAGACATGTAAGTCACTAAAAATTTGTGTCTTAGCAGTTCCATTGGGCTGGTGTCATTTTCTGATGTATATTTAAAGCAGACAAACTTGGATGTACATTCATTGCTTCCCCATGTTCCTTGATTCTGTGGATGTTTTAAATTGGTCACAGGAAATCATCCATAAGAATGCTGTGTTTGCTTGGAATATAAATTTGTGCTTGCTATTAAAATCCTCATTCATATATTTACATTGAGCATAAGGTGGCCTGTTGCCATTGTTTGCAGTACTTTCAATTGGAAATTAGAGGGGAGGGGGGCACTTATGATCTGTTCTTTCAAGGTAGCAGCAGCAGAATAGACAGCTTTTCCTACCAACACCAAGCCTGTGTAATGATGGATGACTTCTGATGCTTATTATAAATGATGGCAAGTTCCATGTGCTTTTTAAATGGCTGTGTTATTGTTGCTAAACCAGCTGCAAATTGAACTGGCAGGCTGTTTTATTTTATTTTATGATTATTATTTCTTATAAGTGACTACAAATTTTACAGTCTTATTAACTCACTGTTTTAGTGTTGCTTCCTTGTTGCTTCATGAATCTAGTAAACCCTTGTACTGTAACTTCTGGTTGCGGCTTGTTTTTCATCAGGACGAATGAGCCAGACAGAATGAAAACCTCGACTATTCAGGAAAAAATGGATATTCCAGCAGAAGTGGCTGATAATAAAGAAATATATTGCATTGGCTACCAGATTAGGAACTGTGCCTTCAACATTGAAATAACTAACCAACCAACAAACCAACCAACCAACCAACCAACCTATCACCTACCAACTCACCAACTGACTGACAGACTAATGAAATAAATAAATCCATGGAACACAGTCCTTCTTGAAAATTGTAGTCAAGAAATACTCCACATTTTGTGGAACCCATAGGTCCATTCACTGAATTCACAAGAGCCTCCCATGTGCTCCTTTCATGAGCCAGCTTCAACACTGAACATTTTAAAAACAGTGAAGACACCAGTGTTATACCCAATGCATCTGTGTCTCTGGTCAAAGGAAAAGTCTGAAACACAATGTCAGTATCTGGAGAGTCTGTAAGTCAAGGGCTTAAGGAAGACAGAGTCAGCAGTGCTGTAGCCCTATTCACTGGGACACTGATGAGCAAAAAGGCTTTGCACATTGCCACCAGGTTAGATGTTGAAGACTTAAAAGCCTCAAATGGCGAGATCAGCAGCTGCAAGCAGGAGCACAGTGTTGCATACAAAACTGTACTGGGGTAGCGCAAAGGTGTAGACTCTTCAACCTTAGAGGAGTAGAGAGAGAAACGGTTACTCAGAATTACTAACTGTTGTGAACCTAATAGAGTTTGTAATGGTGATGAGGCTGGGCTGTTCTCAGGCATCTACCTATGCAGGCATTTTTGTTTGAGAGGGAATCCTTGTGGCAGCAAGAATTTCAAGGAGGAGGTAACAGTTCTGTTAAACCCCAGTGCCCTTAGGCCTGACACACTGCCGCGATTCGTTACTAGGAAGAGTGAAAGCCCTTGTTGCTTTAAAAATGTAAGAAAGTTGCCCTCATTAATGCTGAGATTGAGGTTTTCAGTGTCAGCAGAAAGAGAAGAAGAAGCAACTAGCTGCATCTGTTAGCATACAGCTTTTTAAGTACCAGGTTTGTGTTGTGGCCAGAGCATTATTCTGTTTAAATGCCCATTGTGGGATGATGTTTTCTCTCTTGGATGAAAACGATGTGCATTTATCGGGGTACCATTGTCCCATCCATTTATCCGTTAAATTTAATGAATATATGGGAGGTGTGAACTAATTTACATTTTTGTACAATATGTTGATGTGGAATGTATTTTTAGTATAATGTAATATTTGTTTAGTCTATTATGTTTCAATAGCTGCAAAAATGTTCCATTTCTTTGAGTTGCTTTTTCTTGACTTTACATGCATGTTAAGTGTCCCCTCCAGAAATGTAAAATCCAAGTTTCACTCCATATATATATATATACACGTGGTTTGTCTCAAAAGTAAGTGTACTGATTTTCCTGTGTACGAATTGGTAACGTAGCACCTCATTGATGTATATCGGCGTGTTGGTAGTGATCTTGGCTACATGTCCATATTTGTTTCAACTGGATTGGTTGAGTCAGTCATGCGCTACTGCTGTTTGTGTATGGTCGTGTTTTATAACCTCGTTAGTTTGCGATGCAGGAAAATATTGAACAACGGTATGCTATCAAATTTTTTATGAAACTCAACAAATCTGCCTCAGAGATGTTTGCTTCTTTAACCGAAACTTATGGAGATGCCACTCTATCGAGAACTATGGTTTTTAAATGGCACAAAGCTTTCAAAGAGGGCCCAGAAAATGTTGAAGACGACCCTCATTCTGGAAGACCAGTTGCATCAACAAATGATTGAAGTGTGGAAATGGTGCGAGGTGTGATTGCGAAAGACCGCTGAATGAGTGTCAGGATGATTGCAGGACAGACAGTTAATCACGCCTTGTACAAAGATGTCTTGGAACGACTTCGAAAACGGGTCCAGTGAGTCCAAATGGACATTGCAGACAACTGGGTGCTGCACCACGATAACACGCCAGCTCACACTGCGCTTTCAATTCAAGAATTTCTGGCAAAGAAAAACATTCCCATATTTCCACATCCTCCCTACAGCCCAGATCTAGCTCCGTGCGATTTCTACCTCTTCTCTAAGTTGAAATTGAAGTTGAAGGGTCATCATTTCGGGATGATGGAAAACATAACCGATGAGCTATACACACTTACAGAAAATGACTTCCGGTACCGCTATGATCAGTGGAAAAAACGTTGGAACCATTGTGTAACTTCCCAAGGGTCATACTTTGAAGGAGATAACTTGTACTTTCAGGTGAATCCAGTAGACATTTAAATAAAAAATCAGTACACTTACTTTTGAGACAAACCACATATATATATACACACACACACACACACAATGTTTCTGGAATTAGCACTACTCCTATGAGCAGGTGTTCTAAAACCCAACTAAAGCCACTGGTATTGATTATACAGATTTTGTTCTTCTGGGTTGTGAATTGGTGTAATCATATTTGTGAATACTGATTTTGCAGAAGACCTCAGGACCTACTTTATCAGGGTTAAATTGAGTAGAATATAAATGCATGGGTTAAAAAGCACAAATTGCAAAGAAAATCCAGAGAAATGAGTGATAAGATGGGGCCTGGTACAGGTCAGAGGGAAAAATGACAAATGATAGTATGGTCTGTTGGGCTTACGACTCTCCTTATAATGGTTGTGTATAACAGCATGTTCGTAATACCATGCATGTACATTGACACTTGGCAGGTGTATTTGGCAGAAGAATTTATATGTTGACTTGCATGGTGTTTAGGAATAAGATACAGAAGAGTGGAGCAGTAAGGGATAGTGTGTTCATAAACTGGAAGGATGAGTATTATAAAAATTTAGAGCAGAAAAGGGAGATGTATTCTCAAAACTCAGGGTGAGAAGATTAAAAATATAGACCTAAGAGATAAGGCTGAACTTGTAAAGCATGTGTTCCTTCTGTTGAATTTCATCAAGATTGCAGTAGTATTTGATTTCATCATCAGTGTTGCTTAGTTAGCCCCTATGTATGCTCTCATTTTTACAAGAAATAAAAATGAAAATCTCAGGGATGCAGAGTAGTGACTGAACTATGGGTTGAATGATTTCAGTTCAAGTCCTGGTAAGAGCAGTTGATTTCCTCATTTCCTAAAAGTCCAGACTGGTCCTAGAGCCCATGCAGCCTCCTACTCAGTGGGTACCTGGGGTAAATCAGTGAGGGGTGTGAATTTGACCCCTCACAACCATCTAGTTCTGAGGAAAAGAATGAGTGGAGCTGTATGTCTAATACCCATATTCTTTCATGACAAGGACATGGGCAGGGACAACTTTATATTTACCTTTCTTAATGAGAGCCCATCTTGTGGCCAGTGTTTTAACATAAAATAATAACTGATACAGGAAAAATCTGTGCTGGTTTGTTTGTATTTTTTCTCATATCTTGGCAGTAACACTACAGACAACCATTGTGTTTTTCCCAAGAGCATAACAGGTGTATGTGCGTGTTTGCCCTGTGGCCTATCAATTGGGCTTATTTAAAGTGTTGCCAAGTATATGATTTTTTTATGACCAGAACACACAAATTTCACATTAGTGCTTCCCACTTCATGTGGTCATGCATCCACCATTTGTTGTTACAGATTGTAAAAATTAAAATGTGTGGTGTTAGGACAGATTGTATTGGTATCATATTTGTACCAAATTTTATGAAAGACAGCTGTTCCAAAACTTGAAATAGTATATGCATGTGCACGTGTGCGTACATGCACACACACACACACACACACCCCATGGTGGTTTCACAAGCCTTTTTTTCCTTATAAGGGAGAAGAGTAGAACAAAAGTGGAGTGGGAAAGTTCATGTGCACACTCAGGGACTAATGCTTCAGATATACATATACATGCACGTTGTTGAGTATAGGCTTCAAAATTATATTGCAATGCAGAACAAAAGATTTTCTTTTACAATAATTGTCATATGGAAATGTGGCACAAAATACACTGCAATCATCAAAATAAATATAGCTTTTTATTATATTAATAGAAACAAAATTACTCTCAAAGATCTTATGTGTAATTTTGCTCCTTTTTCACCAAGAATATATCATTAAACATTTCAGGTCATTGAGCAGTGAGTTGGTTGACCAGTGTTTATTATTTGTGGGGTTCATGATATTGGTAATACAGGTAGTATTTGGAGCTTATGTGCAACATTTACAATGACTCTTGACCATAAATTAAGGAAGACATTTTTCATTGTCATATAGCTGTTGAATAAAATTTCGTATTGGTGCTTAAATATATGAAGGTGCTTCAGTCATTCGGCATGTAGCACTGTGTACATAAAGGTTTTGAGTTTATTCAGAGTACACAAAAATTAAGAAATTTCAACCAGTTCTGATGATTCTGAACTTACATATAAGTAAAGAGCAGTAACTAAGGATGCATGTGTACCAGACTACGTGCTATCATATCCCAGAAGACTGGAAGCCTCATCACCTACCAGGACTTTCCGTGCAGACTTTTAGGGGGTCTGAAGAAACAAGTTTGAGTAATTAGTTGTGGTTAGACAGAGAAAAGAACTTAAGTAATACAGGGTGAAGTTCATGGTGCACACAAAAGTGCATAGTATAACCAGTTTCAATAGTAAATATTGTGTTTCACTACTTGGTAGTTCTAGTTTCAAGGAATATATATTTCAATAGTGCACCAACAGCTTATCTGTATGCAGCACTGGACTAGAGATCATTATTAGGAATGTTTGAATGTAAGTAGCATTGTCCCCAGTGGTAGAACTTTCAAATGTTTGTAAAATATCTGGGAACTGTGATGTTTAATTATAGGAATAAATCTCACCATTTCACAAGACCAGTAATTTGGGAAGTGTAGTGATTATATGAAGGGAAGTGAGTATGTGAAGGGAACAATATGGGTATGATGCATCTGTCTAACCATCAGGAAGTTTGTTGACACCCTTCGTCAGAGTCATTATAACTTACATACATACTTACTTACTTACTCCATAGAGCAGAGTCCTTGTATAGCTAATCGGTTCTCAGCTAGTCAAGAAATTCCCAGCATTTAATAGAACCCAAAGGTTCATTACTGCATTCACAAGTTCCCACCACATTTCCTGTCCTGAGCCACATCGATCCAGTCCATGCCCTCACATCCCACTTCCTGAATATCCATCTAAATATTATCCTCCCATCTATTCCTGGGTCTTACAAGTGGTCTCTTTCCCTCAGGTTTTCGCACCAAAACCCTGTGTACACCTTTACTCTCCCCCATACATGCTACATGCCCTGCCCACATCATTCGTCGCAATTTGGCTACCTGAACAATATTCATTGAGGAGTACAGATCATTAAGCTCCTCATTATGTAGTTTTCTCCATTCCCCTGTTACCTCATTCCTCTTAGGCCCAATTATTCTCCTCTGACACAGGAAGGAAGTTTGGATGTTTCCAAGCATCAAGACCCACATACATTTTTGAGTGTGTGTGTGTGTGTGAGCAGTGTGGTTAGTAGAGGGTTAAATCTTATCATTTGTGGTGTCTTTGTTTACACACATGCAACATGCAGCATTACCTTTATAATTAAAACACTTATTGTAACATCTGCCAAAAGATTCCTTCTGAATTTATTCACAGAAATTTTGTTACAGAGGTCTTGTCATTTTTAATTTTGATACTTATGTGTTGACATTTTTATTTTCTGTTTTGCACCACCATGAAATGTATATGCTTCTATTTTTCAGGACAACCAGACCATGATCCCAATACCCAGCATTGCCTGTGTGGTGCTGATGCTGATTTAATAATGTTGGGACTTGCAACACATGAACCCAATTTTACTATTGTTCGGGAGGAATTCAAACCTAATAAACCAAAACCCTGTGACATCTGTGGACAAATTGGTATGTACATTTGACCAGTGTACTTCATATATACCACGTGTGTGTGTGTGTGTGTGTGTGTGTGTGTGTATGCGCGCAGCATGTGTGGCACATGTATAAGGAGTGGTGTGTGTGGGCATGTGTGCACATGCATGTGTGTGTGTGTGTGTGTGTGCACTGTTTCTGTGACTGCATAAAAATTACGTATCATAGCTATTTTATTGCCTATAAAACTATAACTATGCCCACTGTTTTGCTTGTTTTTGTATATGTGAAACTTTTGTCTCTTAATGAAAGAATAACACAGACTAATGGTTTTTGACAGCAGAGTGCTGAGAAAGTTATTTAGGTCAGAGAGATAAAATAGCAGGAGGCTGGAAAAATTTTGTAATGATAAGCTTCATGCTTGTTACTCCTCACCAAATATTAGTAGGTTGATAAAATCAAGGAGGATGAGATGGTTGGTATACATGGGAGAAAAGAGCTACTCATAGAAGGTTTTGGTTGGAAAACTGGTGGAGGGAAGGAGCCCTTTTGGAAGACATAGACATAGATGGGAGGATTACTATTAAAATTAGGCACAAAATGAATTGGAGGGCATAAAGTGGATTTATGTCCCTCAGGATTGGGAACAGTGTTGATGAACCTCTAGGTTCCATAGTATATTGGGTTTTCCTTGCTCCGCTGAGGAACTGTTAGCTTCTCAACAATGACCCCGCTGGCTGAAATTATGTGGTTGGTAGGTAGGCTGGTTGGTTCATTAGTTAGTCTGTTAGGTAGGTATTTTGTTTGATTATATTGCATTTTGATTTTAATTAATTGATATCCAGTACATTTATGTATTATCACTGTTTCCATCCATGGAGGTAGTTAAACAGTAAATGTGGTAGACACTACAGAATTTAATGTAATTGCATATGTTGCACATAACCAAAATTTGAGAAGGGGAGGAATTATCATTTGAGATCTGACAAGAATGAAGTCTGGTAGGTAACAGGTTTGTTTCAAAGCCTGCTGTGAGATGTGTGGACTCTGTGAAAGGGTACTTAGCAAAACCTTGGCTCTGTAATGACTGGACTGAGGAAAGTATGAAATTTCTGAATAGGTAGCAGTTACTTTGTGTAGATTTTGTACATATAAATTGTGTGTATGAATGTAATGTATTATTTATTTGTGAAAGTGTCTTTTTCACTGTTGAAGTAAAGAACCAAGTTTATTATTTCTTGAGACAAAAAGGATTTGCAAATAATGAGATTAATAACTAGACATGCACTGCAACTCATCTTCATTAATCCCTCTGTCACATATTTTCTGAACAACACATGTGTTATTGCATATTTGAATTGATACACTAGTCCTCTTCCATAGCCAGCACTGCTCTAAACATCTGTTCATACATAAAACCTGTAAAATAAGAATGTTAATGAGAATGGACTTAAGCTTTGTTATTGTTTATCCCCTTCCATTAGAGCCCTTTTTTGGCATTTACATTGGGTTCTGTTTTCTTCCAGTTCTTCACTCTGTATGATCTCCTACTGATCCTGCCAACACTCATCCACTGCTTCACTACTGAAGACCTTGTCTCATGTTGTCTTGGCCACAACACTTGGTAGTCCCTCCTTTTCCTTAAAAACCATCCTCTTTTTTTTTTTTATGGTGTGTTCTTGTATGCTGAAGATGGAGGCAGCAGGTTCCTCTGAAAAATATGTAAATTTCTACCAGCTGACATGTGTCACATCCCAGAAGACATCACTCTTCAAGGACATTAATTTTAAGACAGTAGCTGTAAGCTTATTCAGGTTATGGAATGCAGTTATTGATAATGATCAGTGCTACTCCACTTGAAGACCAAATTTATCTCACCAGTATTTTGAAAAGTTGCTTATTGTGTAAGAGTTTTGTATATTACATAGAGTGTAAAGTTTTTAAGATTTAATGCTTTCTCTTAACGTTTTTTGGTGGGGTGACTGTTAGTAAAGTGCAAGGAAAAACATTTTCTGACTGTGCAGTATGATAGTCTTGGCAGCAATGAATTAGGATGTCAATAAATCAACACAAGATACTTGAAATATGCAAAATTGCAGAAAATGCTTATAAAAAATACGTGTACTATATGTACTTTATTCATATTCACATATTCCCTCTTGTTCTTGAACAAGTAACACTTATTTTGTAGACAGCATTGCCTATTGTTTATGAATTACATAGTATAAGAAATGTTAATTTTATTACCATTTTCTTTCACCATCATAGTTTAGAAATATTTGTAATTAATGTCATACTGTTTTCCTGCATGTTTCTTATAGGGCATGAAATGAAGGACTGTATTGGAGTTGCTAGAGAACTGTCTGGTACAAATGATGAAGTGGCACCTGCCTTTGCTGCAGAAGTGGAGTTCATATTTGTCCGTCTCAACATTCTTCGGGAGTATCTAGAAAAGGAATTAGAAATGCCCAACCTACCTTTCGAATATGATTTTGAACGAGCAATAGATGACTGGGTTTTTATGTGTTTCTTTGTTGGGAATGATTTCCTACCTCATTTGCCATCATTAGAAATCAGAGAGGGAGCAATTGATAGACTTGTCACTTTGTACAAGAAAACTGTGTACAAGACTGGTGTGAGTAGATTTGAATATTGTATGTGTTGTATACCATATATTAAGCAGGTAAACCCATCACACCCCCCAGGATGTATATGTTTCCATTATTTAATTAAATGCTTTGTCATCTACAGCAACAAAAAATGGGACTGTAAAGTACATAATGACGGACCATCAATACCTTCACTAGTAACTTCTTACCATAGAAGCCACCTTAGTTAAAGCACAGAATGTGGGACATTTCAACCCTAACTGGCTGTTTAATACAATAACAATCTGGATCCCATTAACACTTAGAATGCCAATCTACACTTCAGCTAGTTATTTCAAAGAGTAATGACCTACAGGCAGTGAGAGCATGCATTGAGGGGCAATTGAACATATTTCATAGAATAATGACCCATCAGCTGTGAAGTGTTTTATGAAGAACTATTCAAAGCTGTAACTAATTATTTTTTGGAATAAATTCCTGACCACAGTTTAAAGTATGGAATGATCCGACACATGTCACAACATGAACTAAGAAACAGTTCCCCCACTTCAACTACTATAGTTGTTCCACAGAATGTCACCAATTCGGTTCAAGGTAGAATGACCCTACACCAGTTAAGCATACAGTGAGGAACCATTTGACACTCTAACCAGTTATTCCATGGTATAACTAGTTATGTCATTGAATAGTGTCCCAATTCCAGTTAATTAATAGAATGAGAAAATATTCAACACTTTAACTAGTTATTTCATAAAATAACATCTTGACCTCACTTAAAGTATAGACTAATCTGGTAGCAATTTACAGCATGCAGTGAGGAATGGTTCCACTCATTAACACTTTCAGCCCGGCGTCCATTTAAACTTTAAAATACCCCCAGCCGGCGTATTTTAAGGGTACCGAAAAAAATTTAAAAATTGCAGTATTTCCTATCATAAAAATACAAAATTTTTACA
>Ga0136643_10010921_pt1 | contig 13441 bp, 6 predicted proteins | sample TergutLab28metaG_FD_96883 | JGI IMG/M metagenome (GOLD analysis project Ga0136643, IMG submission 96883) | Labiotermes labralis P1 segment gut microbial communities from Petit-Saut dam, French Guiana - Lab288 P1 (version 3) (version 3) | ecosystem: Host-associated > Arthropoda: Insects >...
AGTCAAGAAATTCCCCGCATTTCACGGAACCCGAAGGTTCATTACCGCACTCACAAGCGTCCGCCACCTATCTCTATCCTGGGCCCGCCCAATCCAGTCCATATACCCACATCCCACCTCCTGTAGATCCATCCTAATATTAACCACCCATCTACGTCTAGGTCTCCACAGTGGTCTCTTTCCCTCAGGTTTCCCCACCAAGACCCTATACACCCCCCTCTCCTCACCCATACGCGCCACATGCCCAGCCCATCTCATTCTTCTCATTTTTATCACCCGCACAATAATGGGTGAGGAATACAAATCATTTAGCTCCTCGTTATGCAATCTCCTCCATTCCCCCGTTATTACTGTAGGGTATATTATTCTAGTCTATATTGTTATATGTACCATGGTTTCGGAGAATAACTGCTTCCTTCGTTGGGGTTGTCCAGGAAATATGTCTGTGAACTGCTCTGAAGATGGAAGCTGCAGTTCCTCACTAATAAATGATATATCTATGTCAATTTACACGGCGTCATGGTGCAGAAGACTTAAATCTTCGGCTTTACTTGCGTACGCGAATGGTGATAAAAACGTACAAGCACGCGAAAGCTTGTAGATTCTTTTTGTGTTCCATGTCCGTGTATTAGAGAATGTTTTATATGTAAAATGAACCAAAAATACACATTTATGAATACATTCAATCACATAATATTATGCTCCAGCTAAACGTTTCGGATCGCGTGAGCCTCAAACGATCCCTTTTACCACACACAACTTTATACGTCTAACATCATCTAAAACTACACAAACTCAAGCTAATTTACTGTATTTTAACAATAATATAATTTGATGTGTTTTGACCATACCGAGCGCTAAAGACAATCAAGTGTAACACCAGATGGTTTACATCATTCATTTTTATGCAATTATTTGTATATTGAATGTATTCTTGTCTAAATACACCCTGATGATGGTCACAGGAGTGACAGAACTACATTGCTGAAAAAAAGTAATCCTTAATTGAACATATTTATAAATGTGCATTTGTTGGTTTGTCGCACGTATTGATCATTTCTATTCTTCCTGTAGATCAGAGTGAACTATTTAATTCCGTTTTTTTTGACCTGAAGTTCTACTTGATACATCATTAAAACGTGTAGTCTGACCCATAGGTTAGGTTAGGTTAGGTTAGGTTAGGTTAGGTTAGGTTATGTTAGGTTAGGTTAGGTTAGGTTAGGTTAGGTTAGGTTATGTTAGGTTAGGTTATGTTAGGTTAGGTCTAACGATTTACATCACTGTTTTACTCTTCATCGAAAAATAACGTAGTACTCCCTCAACATAAAATTTGTGATTTCAGAGAATTAATGTCTTGGTTTATTAATTTAAACCTCAGAACTTGGCGTTTGTTTGCGATGTTTTGCCACACTTGGGGCCTACATTATCTAATGTGAACAAAATTAGAGAGTAAATACAGCACTTTGCTGTACTATTTGCAGAATAATTACGAAAATTGAACAGGTTAGTCCTTGCGGTGAGCTTAGAATATTCGTTATAACGCGCTGATCACAAAGCATAAAAAGAGCACCTTAGCCTGTATAGAAGCTACTGACGTCTGTTTGTTCATTTGTAACCTTGCATCGTCTGTTAAACGGTTAGTCGGATTTTTATGAATTCTAAACAGGCGTTTTTGTTTACGAAGGCTTAACGAATTTCCACATTTCTTGACTCATTAGACAGCCAAATTCAATCACTGAAAGCCGTTCGCAGCAGGGAGAGCCATACTTTACTTCTGGTATTCAATGAACATCTACCTATATTTTCCACATTTATTACCTTGCTTGCGTGAAATTTGGCATAAGGGATCATACAAAAGTGACGTTAAGTTTTGAGTTTAGCGAAAATCGGCTCAGTTAAGGCTTAGTACCTGCTGCTCCAGTCATTCTTAACCTCGTCGCTAGATGAAGCAGGGTGGTCAGCTTCACGTAACCGCCACTTTACCCATGGGAAAACAGCCACCGGCACAAGCTGAATAGGAGACTGATTGGTCTTGGTAGTTGGACTGCATGCTTCTGGTGAATAGAGCAATCTCTGGTTCCTGCCGGGAACTGAAACACGATTCCTTTATTGCCCATTTAGTCGTGTGGTGTAGTCATCCAACCAAAAGCGCCATTCTGGCTCCATGTAACAAATACATTTAAAATATAAAGACCTTTATTAAGTGTGTGTGAACATTTGTTGTAAATTGACAGCTCACTTAGCCAAAAACCACGGATCAACCTTTGAGAAGCACTTCTGATTCTTTGACACTAAGTCATGATCTGTGGTCCAGAAAGTTATTTCTTATAATTTCAGTTGGTATTTATCTGTTCAGTACCTACCTCACATTAAGCACGCTAAATATCTATTTAAAATACAATCCGTTTCTCTCTGTTAAGATAAATAACCTCTGTCTGTTCTGAGAACAATACTCGAAGCATACAGATGCACCCTGTATTTAAATTGCAGACTTTTTGTAATTTGAAAATTGACCGTGCGCATAATTACGTGTTTTAGATGCTTACTATCATCTCCTCTCCGATTTAAGTTTTTTGCTTTTGTAATTAAGATGTATTTTGCAAATCGATGACAATCACATCGGTCAGTAAATAACGAACCATTCCAGTGAAAAAAGTTAAATGCGGTAGACTAATGGTATTTATTTGTTTAGTGTTCGTAACGACATTTTCGGCGCTTTAGATGAGCCCAAATGATGGCTGTAAATATAGGCTTGGGAAGAAGTTCGGCGAGAAGAAGTCGTGGTCAGTTCCGTCTTACGCATGGCATACCCGAAGAACGGAATGGCAGAATTAGCCAGGACAGCCAGTCTTAGGCCGAGATTCGAAACTGGAATAATTGTAATTAGGGTCGTCACATGTTTTTCAACCCATTCCCTTGACTCACTTAGTGTATGTCTTAAAACAATATCTGGAAATACCACATAAGTATATTTTAATTTGTTGATGTTAATAATACTTTGTGAAGGGTAAAAATTACGGAGCTCATCAGTGTATATTTTCTCCTGTTCCTTTATTCGTCCAAGCCCATAGCCCGACCATGAACACAGTGGGTGCAACGGCTTCCAGGTGTGGGTGCACAAGTATACATGAAAATGAATACTTAGTCTGTCTTACGACAGGTCCATAGCCTCTTCCAAAGCGGGTTCTCCACACAGGACACTGTAGTGTTTCCTAATTAAATTTCCAATAGCTGCTTGTGTCCTCTTCCTCCTCTTCCCGTCACTTCTATCTTCCTTCTATATTTCCGTCAATAATGTGCTTTAGAAGGCAATCCAATTAGCCTTTCTTTTTTCAATGTAGGATATAACTTTCGTCTTTGTTTCGACGTAGTACTTAAATTTTTTCACATATCGGTCCGACTGATCTTCTCCATTCTTCTCCAGCACCACAATTCAAAATTTTCAACGTATCTCTGATACCTTGAAGGTTTCAGCACCATAATAAGCTCTGTTCCAAATGTAGCATTTTAAAAATCTCTTCTTTAAATGTAAATCCGATTTGAAAAGAGTTTTTTTTTTGTTTAGTGCTGGTTTTGCCATTACAATCCTGCATTTAGCTTCAAGTGTACATCTTGCATTATTTGTTATCATGTTACTCAAACAGATGAAATATTCCACGTTTTCAACTTGTTTTTGATCTACCATAACCTGTACTGGACTGCGGTAGCACAGTCGTTAAGGTGCTGTGCTACAAATCGGAAGGTCGCTGGCTCAATCCCAGCTGGTGTCAGTGAACTTTTCATTGATATAAAATCCTTCCGATCGCGCTATGGCTCTGGGGTCGACTCAGCCTCGAACAGAAATGAGTACCAGGAGTATTTCCTGGGGGTAAAAGCGGCCGGTGCTTAAAGCTGACAACCTTACCACCATCCTGTGCCTTTGTCACGTAATCTGGGAGCCTTAACTTTCTGGAACCCTCTGGGCCTGTTCAGGCTTGTAATGGGACTGCTTTTATAACCCGTACTGAGGGCTGTCGAGCCATAAAAAAATAATAATCGGTGCTGGGATTAATGCATACGTTTGTATACGTGTATAATGCTAATTATACATATACTCGGCATATATATGTTTTGTGTAAATAAGCGAAAAAAAGCACCTTTCTCAGGACCACAAAATCAACACTACAATTACGTAACGCCCTCTACAACGCTGCACTAAACCTCTTATATTCTACATACATATTTGCGTGAATGAGCGAGTGTAATTATCACAGTATTTTGCTTCGTAGATGATATCATGCGGCGCCAGATTTCCGCGCTGTAGCCGAAGTTGCCAGGCACAGTATGTACAAGGGTCACGGTGTTAGTGGAAGCCTCCAGATCACTGCAGAAGAAAGGATTGTCATAAGTGGAATGCTTTGTAGCACTGTAACCTATGCATCCACGCTTTCGCTGTAGCTTTTAAGTAGAATGATATCGCATTCTTTACGTGTGAACCTATCACGTATCTACCGTTCACTGCTTGCGCTCTCTGCCAGTCGAAGCTCTGCTTGTTTTTCTGCATGGATCGCCTTCGTGATATTGTCTTCAAGGAGGTCATTTCTGATCAGCATAAGTACGTGCTGATATTTTGCAAATTCCTAATGGGTGCAGTGCACGTCTGGCAAAGGGCCTGCTTTCCTCGTGCTCTCGAACTCTGATGCAAACTATTCGTAGATACTTTCAGCCTGTCTCACATCCAGACGAGAAAAGAAGCGAAATATTTGCTACGTTGCAGTCACGTTTCCTGGAATGGGAGATAGGGTGACTAAAGCTTGTGAACTGATTACGTTTAGGGAAGTTCATAAAGTTTTCATGAATGCTATTTTGATTTGTTACTGTCTTCTCAAATATCCGAAGTATGTAAATATCTGAATGGTTCTGAATTCTTGGGAAATCTTGAAGCCTCATTATCATCTTCACAAATGCCCGTCACATTTTCCTATTCTAAGCCAGATTAATCCAGTCCACGAAATTTTCTTTAGAGATCCATTTTAATTTTATCCCCCCATCTACGTCTAGGTCTTCCACTTTGTTCAGGCTTCACCAGAAAAGTTCTGTATGCATTTCTTTTCTCCCCCATACGTACCAAATGTCCCCGTCCATTCGTCCTGTTTGATTTTGTCGACCAACTACATTGTAAGTTAAAAGTATTTGAATTCACAGCTAGAATATGTTACAACAGGAACGGAACAAATCGTAGCCCATGTCTCATGGTGGATGGCAGCATCACTGAGGAAGTTTGGCGGACATGCTCTCTCCTATTTCGGTTAAGGGAGGCGGTTTTGGCTTTATTACGAAAAGTTTTTGAGACACAAAAATTCACTAATTAATGTCACTAAACTGCAGACACAAGGGGCTCTAACACTTGCTTTACGAATTGTACTATTTGAATTGTGTTGGCCGATTAGCTCAGTCGGTATAGCGACTGACTACGGGCTGCACGGTCCGGGGATCGAATCCCGTTGGGGGCGAGATTTTCCGCCCATCCAAACCGGCCCTCGAGCCCACCCAGCCTACTGTAAGATGGGTACCGGGTCTTTCCTGGGGCTAAAATGCGGCCGGGGCGTGCTGCTGACCGCTCACCACCTTCTAGTGCCGCGGTCATGGAAGAGTAGAGCTTTACCTGTACCCACCCTCTGGGCCACAACGGGCCTGTAACGGGAACACTTTACCTTCACCTTTTTACTATTTTAATTATAAGTACTTAGAGGGACGTACTTATGAAATGTATGTTTCAATTCTAACATCATCTTCAGGGAGCTACACTGTTCCTTGCTAAAGTCACATACTTAAAAATACTCACTGATTAATTTCCTTATAATAACTTGGTGCTGTGGCAGCATGTAATACTGCATATTGTGTAAGTTGTACGCTGCTGAGAATGCATTCTCAGCAGCGTACGACTTACACAGTATGACATGTTACCACAGTATAAGGAAATTAATCAATGAGTATTTTTAAGTATGTGACTTTAGCAAGGAACAGTGTAGCTCCCTGAAGATGATGTTAGGATCGAAATATGTTGAAGCGATATTAAATGGTTTAATGTAAAAATTTTATATTTGTACATTAGTTTGTGTGCTAATTAAATGACTCTACGAAATGCACGGTGCAACGATAAAGGATGAAGTGTCACGTTGTCTGGTGTTAGGAAACTTTTTGCGTCGTGTCATAATATTATCCAAGAAATACACTCCGTGATACACAATTTAAGACATACGTCTACTCCTTCATATGTCGGCGCTGAGGTGTCATCCTCAGGGCGTCATTACAACAGAAGCATGTAAGACAACATGCTAATATGTTCCGCCCCTTCCAAAAAGAGTGATCAAAATCTTAGATTTCTGAAATTCATAAAATTTGTAAAATTGGTAAATTACATTATTCTGGTGTTATATATTAAAGTTTGTTACAATAAGCCGCCACATTTGCTAGTTCATAATTTTTTTATACACGTGGAATATGTATTCTGCACCGGCCGGTATTCTACACTTCACACGACGTAACTGGACAAAATATTTTCAGATCCTATGGAATCGAGACTGATGATTGTATGCATCATTCACATAGGATCTTCAGAATAAGAGGTACTCATTTCCCATTTCAAAGGACCGTACCAAGATAAACTAAATATGAAAAATTCGCCACAATTCTCAATCAGAATCATCCTATCAAATTGGTGCATGATTCCTCCTAAGAAACATTACTGTCCAAAGGAATATGCTTCATAATGTTCTGGGTTCTGTACTTACCTATGATAAGGCAATGAGCCTGATATAGGCCGCTGATATTTATGTTTGGGCAATGCAACTTATGACATGTGGAGGAATTAGGTGTTTTTGGGTGTGATGCTCTGTCTTTCGTTGAGTGGTTCGCGACGTTTCGAAGCAAAGTAGTTTCCTCTTCTTCAAGGGTCATGCAATCCAAGAAGTTTACCAGAAACCTATTTCAGAATGCAGCTCTGAGTGTAGACGATGTTATATTATATTCAGAAAGTGTCCCTTTTTATGACTAGACCTGTTCGTTGGTTTGTGCTATGTGTAGGTATGTAGGGCCACCAGAGGCATTGTCATTCGATTCGATGCACGCAGATTCTAGCCTTGATCACTTTCATCAGTATCGCATACTCAAGTGACTTGCTCCATAAATAACTGCTCAATTTTGGTAAAAACATACCGGTATGTAGAAGTTTCAACAAGAACTGGAGTATAACTTTAAAATGCCACATTCCTCTAGATGAAATTACAAATTATTCTTTTGTTCAATGTCGTTTAATTAGCCAGCCTTTAAGCCTTATATGTTCACGACAGTTGGGCTGTGTGTAGGAACGAAGTTTCTAGAAATGTACAAATTTAGACGGCTTTGTCGACAAGCACTTTCACTCAAGATCGGACAGTAGAATAGGATTAGGAAGTGGGAGCAATAAATACCATGCCTTGTATAATTCTGTGGTTTAATGAAGGTAGATTACGTCATTGTTTAGGCAGATGATGTCATTGTATTGACGACTTCAGCTGCATTGCACCTGGAAGTGTCACATTATCTTTATCACTATGCCACAGGTATTTTAAGGTTAGCCGTCTGGCACACACATAGAAAAACATGCAGGATTATTGGGTACTATGACTGTCTAAACTTGCAGGTTTATAAGCTGAATTTTAGGGTTACAATTTTAAGCTTCGTTTTGGTAGAATTTTATACCCCTGAGGAACTGAGCCACAAGTTAAGGTTATAAGCCTGAGTATTGTGCTTTTAGGCTGGTTTGTTGTGTTGAGGAACCGGGCTGGAAATAAAACTTTGTTCTGTAGACCATTCAGCTAAACTTATTCTTAACGTCTTTTTTGTGGGAAGTACTACATTAATGTGTTCCTCATTTTGCGAAACAGTATCAGATGCCATTTCTTTGTAAACAAATACTAATATCGTGATTCCGTCCTAATGTTTTAGTGTTGAAACGCAGGTTTACGGGGAGATTTTGTGGGTCCACAATTTTCCACAATGTGACGAATTAGCGTAATAAATATCAGACAAGAAGAAAAATTATCTGGAATTGAATAACAAAATACACTGCTCACAATTGATCCTCTGAAGATTGAAATAAGTGTACATAGTACAGAATGAGTGACAAGACCAAATTAACGTCGACCACTACTTGAATGCTCTTTAAAATTTCGTATTGACCATTGTTACTCAGTTGGACAATTATGAATAACTGCACTTCACACCAGGTGTAACATCACCTCATCTTGTGCATTCTGTTCGTGCATGCCTTCTTGGATGGTTGGGTGTCGAGGCCCAGTGTAATGGGCTCCGTGTCACCAGACCACAGACAGAATTTCCCCAGCAAAACTAAGAACATTTCATGAAATGCAGTAACAAATTCGAGGTACCTTAAACGCTATACCTGTTGACTTTGTGAGGAAAAGCGTCAAGTCTCTGTCTTACTGGTTGCAGAAATGTGAACAGGATGCTGGGAGCCGTGTTCAAATTTGATATTAAATAGTAGTGTGTGGGCTTTAAAATGGGCAAGAATTTAACAATACCACATTCCTTCAGGAGATATAAACATTTAGCATTATGTATACATTTTATAATCAACCTCTATCTAAATATTCATTCCGTACTTTACGTAGAAAACGGATTTTTTCGTTACAAATATCAGTTGGTGAATGCTGTGTAGGGAAAAATCTATGTTTGTTTTAATTACCATATGAAACCCATAGAGACACTGCATGGCAAAATGCAGAGGTTTCAGAGTTACTGCAAGTGGTGCATATAGTTGCCATGAGGCTTTAAATGGATAATCTGCTCCTAGTTAACTTCCGACTGAAATTTTGATTCGTTATTTTGTTTCACAGATATCTGAATTTACGGTGTGTCTGAAACTGTAGTAAGTCATATAACGGAGTTACAATTCGGATTCGTTGAATAATAATTACGTAATAATTATATATGTCCTTCGATATGTATAGTTCCAATAAGTGAAATGAAGTGGATTGTTTTAACTGTGCAATCGAAGTACAATTTCATTTCAGTTATAATGAATCGTGCTAATCTTGCAAGGCAGGTAGACAGTAATAATAAAATAAAATTCTGACAGTTCCATTTATTATAGGTGAACAAAGAAAACAGGGTAATTATCCAGGAGACTGACGTATAAATCTTCGGGTACATTTTTTCAAAGAATTCTACAGACATTATAGAAGCGGTCTCCTTCCTATTTCTTTTGATGAGAGATTCCAAGATACTGAAATCAGACCAAAATATGTTATGCTACAAGACATAAGCTACAGAAGGAAATGGACGTCTCGGGGCACGGTACCTAGACGACATAAACCAACGGCTTAACCGTGGAATCCGGAGAGAGGAAACAGAAGTTCAACTCAAGACGAGTCATCATAACTAATTAGGTCTATGTCTTATAACAAACGTCCTGAATAATGGTAAATGGAAGAATTGCAACACAAAGACATTGTCATTCATCTGAACATTCCTTGTGTTGGCCAAACGATTACATCAATATAGGGAACAAAGTGTGCACATAGGAAATATTAACAGCTTAAAACCCAATTAAACTTTCCGTACTTTGTCCACGCAGTGTAATGTTTCCTTTTCAAATATGTAGGACTCTGATAGTGGCATGCGACTCAGTGAAACAGTCTTCTTTTTTGGAAAATTTAATATTTTGTTGACCGTGCGTCGTGATATATCCGTACAATAAGAATAAAACAGGATGTACTCTTTACTTTCAATTTATTTCAATAATTAACCTCTATATATTTCGAGCAGGGTTACTGCTCATCATCAGGAGGTACTACTCTGGATGTACAGCAACTGTTATGTGTCATGCGTTTCTGTTAAATGACTGTATATCCAGAGTAGTATCTTTTGATGATGAGCAGTAAGTCTGCTCGAAACATGTAGAGGTTAATTACTGAAATAAATTGAAAATAAATAGGTCATCCTGTTGGTTCTTATGGTTCTTGGGCTTTGTCCATTCTTTAGATATACAACGGATTGTTAAGTTTCAAAAGCAGAGCCGGGTTCCGAAACGGGGCACTTGGTTATAAACCAATGCCATGGAAACCCCCTCCCCCCCAAAAAATGTTTCTATATATTTCCTATTATTTGTACAGTAAACAGTTCTTAATGTTTCTTCAATATAGTAGAAAGATTTTTTTTTTTTAATTTGTGGCCTGAACTGACATTGTAAGTGTAGTTTAGTGTTCAAAGGACTAAGCAGAATGTTCAAGGCTTACTGTTCGCGTCGTTGATTTGGCAGTCTTTAAGATAGTAGGAATATAAAGATCAGAAAACTCACACAGGTAGAAATATTATGTTGAAGCCAAGTAGAATATTTTTCGTGCATAATGTCTGCTGATCGCTCTAATCGCACCTGCAAGTCACAGAACAAAGAAGCCAACAAGAAAAAAAGAAATAAGGAACGATTCATGCTCTTGGAGAGAAGTCATGGAGAGATGTAACATTAAAATAAAAGAATATCTGTACTTTTTACACGTAATAAGGAAAATTGTGTATTATGGAAAATTTTAAAACAGTAAAACTTTTGAAATAAAATATTGAAATACCAAACCGTAAAATATTTTTGGATCGTTACTTAACTGTGGTCTTCCCATGACATAATTAACCTATGTTTCCTTTGGGTTCCACATGCTTCCACGAGGTAGCTTCCAGTAAGTTCAAGCACATCAGACGGAAACACAGGAACACAGAGCGAAACTGAAACATATTGCCGTTGCGTGTTGATGTTTATTGGGACCGCGGTAGTACAGTGGCTAAGGTGCTGTGCTACAAATCGAGAGGTCGCTGTTTCGTTCCCAGCTGGTGTCATTGGAATTTTTCATGACATAAAATCCTTCCGATAGCATTATGGCCCTGGGGTCGACTCAGCTTCTAACAGAAATAAGTACCAGGAGCATTTCCTGGAGGTAAAGGCTGCCGGTGCGTAAGGCTGACAACCTACCACCATCGTGCGCCGGTGTCAGGAAATCTGGGAACCGTAACTTCCTGGAACCCTCGGGGCCACTCCAGGCCTGTAATGGGATTGCTATGTTGATGTTTACTGAACTGTTACTTCTGAGCAACCACCGAATATCAACTATGTAAATTCCGACCATCAGTACAAAATTAAATTAATTTTGTATGGGCTAATTTTTCGACGTAGTTGTGTTTTGAAATACGTAACAAGTTGTATAGCACTGAAACGTTATCAATTTTTAGTTTTGTTTAAGTCTTGTTACACAAAACGTATTTTTCGTTGCGCTGTGCTTTTAAAGTGTCAATGCCCTCTCTCTTTCTCGCTGGATTTCGAGCAATTAATGCAATTTATCTAAACAATACAGATAGCTCAGTCAGAATAGTGACTGGGTTACAGGCTGGATGATTGGGGATTCGTTTTGGATTACCGGGAGGAATATATATCCTGAGGAATATATTTCGAGACCGTCTTTGTGGCCAACCCAGCCTTTAATATGCGTGGACACGTACCTCCACTCCCTTATACGCAAAGATGGTGCCGTGCTTAATTCTGTGGAGGGGCTATTGTACTGTATCTTTAACAGCAGCAGTTGGAATTCTGTATTTATCTTCTTCTTACCTGTATCATCTCTACAATTATCGTATTTACTTCGCACTTCGAATATAAATTTAGATAAACAGAAAAATCGTATCCTCCAGCCGGCGATATGACTGGGAAATAGATAAAGAATGAGGCTCGAAATTATTCAATGCAGTTTGTACTTTTTCATTTCGTGTTCAGTTATGTTGCAACTTTTTATGTGGTCGGCTTAATTATGAATCACAGTGTCGACAACTATTTAACGGGATAGTGTCTATGTTGCTGTAACGTAGGTCTCCTTTTGCGATATGACAGCAGCAGTACAAAGCTGATGCCACTTGTTAACACGGGGTGCACAGTATTTTATAAGAGCCACGTTAGCGGGGCTGTGGAGTGCGGATAAATACACGCGAAGATGTTCCCTTGCAGGCGCTAAGCTATCACTGTCTGTTATACTTTCACGTTACCGTCTCCGGTGTTCGACGTTAGTAGTCCATAAACTTGAAAGTATGGCCCAACAGAACTCTACTTCAAAGAACACGCAATTTAAAACAGACCTAACACCTTTCTCTTCTTCTCTTTCCGTGATTTTTCTTTTCATCACACATTTTAACCCTCTGAAGTTCAGTGGCTACTGTATGTGTTGCCTGTTTTCAAATTCAGTTCTGTGTATTTTGCCCAGAATGTATTTTTGGGTTTTAAACGCTTCTGTAAATAACAAAAGGATTATTGCTCTAAACAAACATAATCGATTGCCCTTCGTAGCAGAAGGGCAGTTTACTGACCGAGAGAGAGGAATTCAACTTAGAATCGCTTTTATAATAACACTTGGGTCTTTCTCGTAAAAAAATTTATAATTCCAATGTCTTATACGAAAAGGAAACTTAATTGTACCAACAGCTCTTATTTAAGGTTGATTTGATTTCTCAAAATAAAACAATTTCATTATTGAATTACGTATTTCAAAATTAATGTGGCGGGAGGTAATTAGATAGAAGTAATTAAATATGCTGTCAAATCTTGTGCTAACGTCCATAAGATACGTTAAAGAACGTATTATTTTTTAACTAAATACATATATTTCTTACAGTTGGGGTTTGCAGTTATAAAAATATTCAGAAAAACCAAATGCCTTGCCATAGTTACGTCTTTTACGCTACGGAGAAATATATTTTGTACGTGAAGTAATTGTGGGGTTATGTAGAACTGAAACATGAACAACACACAGGCAAGTACCTACAATAATTCGAAGCGCCCCACATATATTTATGTCTGCGTGAATAATTTAAAAATTCATAATTACAGAAATAAATGGATACAACATTTTTTATCGTTTCACCGTGTATTCTGTAGATTATTTAATTACACACACCAACACATGCACACACACACACACACACACACACACACACACATATATATATATATATATATTATTTAAGAAGTCTAAAATTTTTATTAAAATATTTAAATCGCTACTACGTGTTTCGATAACACGATCGTCCTCAGGGAGCATATATTGTTCCTTACTAAAGTTGTAATTGTGCACAGTATACGACGCACAACCATAACCAGGCTCATTCTAAATAGCGTACGACTCACACACAAAAACACGACATGCTGCCACAGCACCAAAGTTAACATAACGAAGTAATTCACTGAATGCTCCCTGAGGACGATCGTGTGATCGAAACATGTAGGAGCGTTTTAAATATTTTAATGTAAATATATATATATATGTGTGTGTGTGTGTGTGTGTGTGTGTGTGTGTGTGTGTGCATGTGTTGGTGTGTGTGTAATTAAATGAATACAACATGTTTGGCGAATGGACAGAGACAGACT
>Ga0136643_10010924_pt1 | contig 13439 bp, 8 predicted proteins | sample TergutLab28metaG_FD_96883 | JGI IMG/M metagenome (GOLD analysis project Ga0136643, IMG submission 96883) | Labiotermes labralis P1 segment gut microbial communities from Petit-Saut dam, French Guiana - Lab288 P1 (version 3) (version 3) | ecosystem: Host-associated > Arthropoda: Insects >...
TAATGTTAATATCTGTACTTAACATCAAACTAACTTGTGAGTGACATAAAGCCATTAAATTGAACTACAAAAACACTCGCACTCATGTCATAGTTGTCCTTATTGCCGTCATATGATACCACACTCAAGGAGGGAAATGATTAAGATTGTCAGCTGACAGGTACAGTGTGTGGACCCGCAAGAAGACCACACTTTTCTCTGGCCATTATCTCCGTAACCGTTCAACTTTGCACATAGGTGTTTTGGGTTATATCGGTATACTTTAACATAGGGAACACCCTCCCGAAGTCTGGCACATTCCTCCTGGGACACCCTGTATATATGTGTATATGTATATATATATATATATATATAATTACTAGTCGTGTCCCCATAATTTGATGGGCCGCCATAATATTAATGAGCATCTCTACTGAGGCATACCGACCATACCGGCCAAACTAACAAACCTCTGGTATCATGCACAAGCCAACTGAATTGTAACCCATTTTGTTTTGGCATGTGGTAGTGCCACCTTAGCTGAGATTGTCATTTGTTTAATCTACATTTACCTCATGCATGAGACTGCTTCCATCTGGTTTTGCTGTGTTGTGCTATATGCTCGGTGCTTGGCTGTTTCATCAGTCTTGTCCCATTCTTCACAGAGAAAATGCTGTGTTGTGTTATTACGCTTGTTGCTCAAATGTTTTTCTTGGCCTCAGCACATATATCACTGAGGCCTATTGTGTGTAGTAAGAGTGTTAACTAGAAACTGTATTATCCAAACTATTTCTAAAATTTATATTTAGGCATGAAATCTGGGACTTTATTACACGAAATAATAAAAGTTTGCAACATTTTTCTGATCAGGGTTTAGAAATACCATATGCCATCAGTTGCAGATGGAAGCTGAAGTACTGCAGGAAGTGGAAGAGAAGAGTGTAATGGACAAACCAGAGAAAGAGCTAAGCAACTTGCATGAGTTGAAGAAGGTACATAAATATTTCTTTAACTACCATTTAATAATCGCACTATGGCCCAGGGGTTGACTCACCCTCTAACAAAAATGAGTACCAGAAGCATTTCCTGGGGGTAAAGGCGGCCGGTGCATAAGGCTGACAACGTTACCACCATCCTGTGCCGTTGTCATGAAATCTGGGAACCTTAACTTCCTGGAACCCTCTTGGCCACTCCAGGCTTGTAATGGGACTGCTTTACCTTTACCATTTAATTAGTGTTTCATTTGCCAGTGGTAGGATATGTACAATGCTCTGGAAAGTGTTTGGGGCTCAAGAGGATGGAATCAGTTAGGATATATTATAATGAAGAAATTCATGTTGTGTGTGCATTAGTATTAATTTTGCTAGAAGTGTGAAACTTAAGGGGCTGTGATGGGTTAGACTTTGGGCTATGATAAGGAAGACAAATGATTAATACAGAATAACGGAGGTGGGAATATAATATTATGATAGGTTTTAGGAAAATAAGACAAGAAATGGATGGAACTGGCTCATGAACATGTTTAGTGGCAGGTTTTGGAATTAGCAGTATTGAATTATCAAGTTCTGCTACCACAGTAAGAGAAAAGTTTATTGATGACCACAGTATTAAATTTAATTACAATCCATTCAGTGGGCAGGATTTTTTTTTTACACAGAGACTGATAGCAGGCATGGCAGACACTGAAATTTGAGCTGGAACAACCTCAAGATGGTTTGCAAACTTTTTGCATGTACCTTATTAGTGGTGGCAATGTGACTGTGTTCCAGTCAGTGTTTGTGCAGCGGGAGGCCCTCATGAGTCGGGCCAACAGTGTCAAGAAAGCAATTCGGCAGTTAGTGGAGCATGCAGAACAGGCTGTCGATGAACAGAACAAAACTCGTGCTGGCCCCAGCTTTTTGATCACACCACCACCTCCTGATGAGGAAGAGTTTAGTAGCAGTAAGACACTAGACATTCCAAGCCTTCCTCAGAAAAGCAACATGCTCAAGGTACCTTACAACATGCTTGTCCTGTTGTTTAATTTTCTGCATTTTTCTGTGGTCACACTTATGTGATAATGCTATGTGTTGTCCTAGAAAGTAAGTTGTATCACACTTGTATATTGTCTGATACTATGTGATTTCATTTTTTAGCATCATATGTGTTGACCATTTAAATGTTTAAATGGGAGTAGTGGATTATTTGCTTTAATGGACAACAACCCAGTATTTTTCCCACACGGTTTAATGGTGAGTTTCACTTGGGCTCCATAATGAACAGCCTTTAACCTTTATCCGCCTAACGCACTGAATCCTTTTAAATCAGCATCTTCCGAACGCACTGATGTGGTGCACTGCGGCCATTTAAATGTTCTGTACACTCATGTAGAGGCTTAGAATTATAGCCCCACTCATTATCTCCACATTTTATAATGGTTTGTGGTCATATTCACACTCCGGCCACTTTACCCAATTAGGTACATATGCACCTCATGAATACCAAATTTCTAGGCAGCCTGTAATCTTCAAAACCTCATATGTTTGTTTTTATGCTAAGCAACTGACCCCTTTCATTTCCTTCTGAAGGAACATTTAGCTATGCTGCTCCTTAGTTGCATGACTTTGTCAGCAAATTCCAATGCAAAGCCTCATTCAATTTGCCAAGTGCTGCTGTTACAAGAATTCTATTTGTGAATTTGTGATGGTGTGCTTCCTATAAGAATTGTCTTGTTGTGTACCCTGCTGTATACCCCCCCCCACAAAGTACTACATCATTTTGTAACTGATATATTAGACTGTTAGTGATCCTGTAGCCAAACAGAGATACTCTTTATGTGTACCGTTGCAGGATATATTACTGCCAAAAGGGACTAAGCACCAACTGTCTGTATATGATAAAATGCCAATGGTATATTTTCCCTAAGGCCTGTGTTTCATTTCAGTTCAGTTTCTGCCGTATTTGAGAAGGATGGTTTGAAATATAAGATAAACAGTTTGCATAAGTTCACCCACACAAATAAGTGTAGGTAATTGCTGGCTGCCCTATGAGGTCATGATTTTCCCATAACTTGTACTGAAAGTGAGAAGCCTCGGTTGCAAACTCCACTGGGCTTATAATTCCAGCTGCAGTTTGATATTAGAAATAAACAGACTGATCTGTAAATAGTAGAGCCACAAACCAGCTGAAATAATATGGCATTTCAATGCGTTACCACTTGTTCCAACTTTGTAATAATAAGCCAGACTGAGTCAGCAGTCTGCGATGTCTGTGCGTAACAGAGCCAGTTTCCTGTCCCCAAACCGGATATCTGAACTGGTTTGGGACAGCGAGAGTGAAGAAGCGGGGGCATCGAGTGACTGCATTATTTATTTATGCAATAGAATTTTATGCATTTTTAGACAACCACTGAAATATCTCTGTTTTAGTTACTCTTTCCTTGATGGAGTAAGGAAATACCCTGTAGAAATTCTTGATTCCCCATGATGAAAAACATACTGGAAACGATAACGCATGTTGTTACACTGGAACAAAACTCAAAAAACACAGGTCTTTCTCGGTTCATGATGGTGTCGCGTGTGACTAGCGAGTGGTGTGAAGAGAAAAGTTGTTAGTGAGGGGCTGAGAAAGTATGATGTGTGTGTGAAGTAAGATGATGTGTCTGACACCACCATGCCGAGGCACAAACCCACAAATCCTGAAACTGGAATTTCCGTTGTAAACTTGGGGCCCAAAGCAGAAATGTAAGTAAAGTAAATTAAAATTATAATTTTTTTAAAATTAACTTCCTGCATTTAGGCACTAAATATTTCTAGTGAATTTTTTTTTTGAACTGAAGTATCACTGATTTATTCCCAACACAATGCAGATTATTGCATTATTTCATTATCTTTGGTTCATAATATATAAACGTTTATGTTCAAACATTCACAATGATTTAAAGGGCCATCACGGAGAAAATTCCGTACCTGGAACATGAAGACTGAATTAAAGGTCCATAGGATAAAGTTTAAATTAGTGCTGTTGGTAACAGGAATGTATAACATGTTTTCTTGCAGATAGGAACCACAGTTTTAAATACTGTTAGGGTGAATTAATTACATGAAGTTTTAATACACATGGGACTGTAACGGTGTTGATTTTCTTCCATCAGTTAATGCGTTAACATGAGTATTTTGCTTTGGTTATGATTTTTGTGTGTACCTTAGATGAATGTGCTTCACTTGATCCTTGATCTTGATCCGTGAGGCTTAGTTGTATAGCATTTCCTCCTCACAAACTTCTTCACAACGAGAAAGAAAGAGGCATTGTGTTTCACTTTTGTATTCTTCAGATACTGTAGTTGTTCCCATAGATAGTCAGAGAGACAGACATGTTATGCAGCTAATAGCCATTCATTGAAACTTTGCGATAAATTGTGGGGTGATCTAATGAGTAACATATGTGAAAGTATGAATGTTCATTGAGATATCGAGAACAGATCAGAGTTACTGTTATAATTTAGCACAGCAAGATACCAACCATTGCAGGCTAATTGGCATGGACTTATATCAGAGAACAATGTTGTGGTGATTGGTAAGCATGCTTGTATGGTAAGTAACATATTATGGCAAAATCTTTGCATCTAAACCACTTCACCCAGAACTTGTGTACTGCATATTATACACAAGAGAAGAGTGCTTGTAACTTAGTGAAGGTGTATATAGAACAGGGAGGTACCCTGGCACTATATGGACATGCATAATCTGCTTTTTACAGCTAAGAAGGAAAAGCTCCTTCTGTTTACATTGGGCAGAAAAATGGTAAACCACAGAGCTATTCTGGACATACTGGTAGAAAAGAGAAAAATTCTAAACCATCCCTCTTACCAGGAATTGAATGTTGTTTATTGTGCACCATTTGTGTATGTTCACACAAGCATTTGTCCTGAGGTTTCTGTTCATCTGGGTACAACATGGTGCCATACCACAGAAGAATGGAAACCTCACCTACACTACTGCAGAAACCTAAAGCAGGCATGTGTTTTTTCATCACATATCGAGTTCTTGCTTTTTTTGTTACAGGTATTACCAACTATAGACGCTGTATCCAGTGCTGAGGCTAGTCCATGCCCTTCCCCTTTGATATCCTTACAGGCCCAATTACCTGACTTCTCGTCTTTCTCAAATCGCCTCACCGCCATCTCGCCACTGCCAGACTTGCGCCGTGACTCTGGCTGCAGTGACGATCTCCTCACTCTGCCTGTTCCTGTTGAGTTTGCAGATGAGGAGGCTAGGCGTCGCAGTCTTGTACCCTCTGAAGATGGTGACAGCTGTTCCCCTAGTTTCACACCATCAGATATAGAAGTGCAGAATATTATCCTGAAAAATGCCAAACCCATGCAGAGGTTTCTCTCACTTCCTGATGATGGGGTTCTTAGTGATATGAACCCTGATGTGGTAGATGAGGCAAAAAGTTTGTTTTCTTCAAAAGAAGAAAAAAACAGGGGGAATGTCCTTGATGCTGAGGAGCATGGTCATAAGACCTTTAATGAAGAGTTAGAGATAACTGTGAGCAACCTGCAAGTGAACTTAAGTGTTGATGTCAGTGATAGTGGACTGACACCTCCCTCTCCACCACAAGATGTTCAGGGCAGAGCCCTACCAATGGACTTTTTAATAGTTTCAGACATCCAAGAAACAAGAAGATCTTCTACTGTAAGTTTGCAGGACATGGAGAAATATATGTGCCACATTGACTCTCCTGAATCTGTGGAGTTGGAGCAGGATGATGAAGACACAGTGATAACTGGGTTACATTTAATCAGTCCAGACCATTGTACAGATGGTAATTTGCAGAGTGAAGTTGCAATGGTAGTCTGTGTGGATATCAATGAAACCCCCATCACATTACCATCTACAGAAGGTTTACAAATTGTTCCTCCTGTGCCATCCAGAGAGAATTGTGATTCAGAGGAGGAGAAGGAGGAGGAAGAAGAAGAAGACAAACAAGTTGTGAAAGGTTGCAGTTTGGCTCATTTTGAGGAGGGCAATGACATAGCACGGCGCTCATTCTACAAACAGATTAGATCGGGAGTTGGAAGGAAGAAAAGAACTGCGATAGACAAATCAAGATTAATTCAACACAGTGAGGCCATAACAGAACGTGATAACAGCTATCTAGATGTTGTTAAAATCCAAATCCAGGGATCAGACAATAACCTGAGTCCTGAGGCAACCTCCACACCTAGTTCTGCTTTGGGGTCACACAGACCAAGCCTTGTAGCATCAGATGCAGATGATGAGGAGTTATGCCAGTATCACAGACAGGTTTGTACTTCAGAACAGCCTTGTAGGGCATGTAGAATTTTAAAACTTTTTGAATATGTAAGTTAAATTGAATTTTATTTTTGAGCCTTTGAAATCTTATATTCTGTATGCATGAATCTTATTGCCCTAATACATTTTTGTTTTCTGTGATAGATATTTGTAACTTGTTGAGCAGGACTATATTGCCCACCTAAATAATAATGTTATTGAACATTTAACAGTAACAGGCCTTTTTTTTTTCACTGTGTTCAAAAAGAAGTTAGCATGTTCGCGCGTTTGTAATGATATAAGCAGTGAGTCTACAATGATATGGTATGTATTAGTTGTTAGGTAAACTCTTGTAGTTTGTAAATTTTGGGACTCCTGTGGCTCTTGAATGTTTCCGCAGTCTCATATTATGTTCAGTAATGTATGTTTATGTGTGGGGCACTAAAGACAAAACTGTCTAGACTCACAAGCACACTGTGAGTGTGGGAAAACTGACCAAGGAGTCAGGGACTAGCCACCACGCAGTAAAGTGCAAAACAAATGGTGTTGTAAATAGTGATCTTGAAATGTAACAGTGATGAAAACTTGTGGTGTGGTGAGGAATACAGCAGCACAACAGTGGCGTTAATTTGTAGTGTGCTCAGAGACACAACAGTAAATAATTGACAATTGACAAATTATAGTCTCATTGGTTAACATCATTATAAACTTGTGAAAGTGTCACCTTTTTTTTAAATCAACTCATATATTTGACATAATCCCATAGGCTTCTGAGATTATTGCAGGTTAATTTGTAATTTAATTATGTACTTCTAATGGTTGCTTATGAACATTCCCCAAAAGGATGTAAAAATCTTAAAATATTTATTATTCTCTCAAAGTAACTGTTCTTTCTATACTGTTCCACAAAATACCAGAACTGTTATTTGAAGCCAGTTCTTGTGTTAATCTTTGTCTACCAGTTCCTTCCAAGATTTTCTTATATCTTACAATTAGAAGGAATACAGCAGACTGTTTGGCACTTCAGCAATTTGCAACGAACTTACTTTGTTGTTCATAGCATCAGTGATTCCTGTCACTGAGATAAAACAAAGCGTAATTTCAGGCTTCCACTGCAATGTCAATGAGATCTGCACTGTTTTGGGATTTTATGCAGTGTAGAATGGTATTTTCCTGCCAACATCTGGGATAACCTATTGGTCCCATGTTCAAGGGTCAAGCAGTCCAAGAAGAGCTTGGGCTGGTTGACCCTTGACAATAGGACCAATACATTGTACCAAAACATGGGTAAGAAACTACCTTTCCACTTTGCATAAAATCTGAAAAGAGAGCAGATCTCAAATAAAAGGACTGTGTAGCTGCTGCCTGCATGTCATGTCACAGATGAAGTTGAAACACTGTGTAGAAGTTCATAATTCCATGAAATTGTAATACACAAACTTGTGTATAAATTTTGCTGTTAAAAATATTGAGATTAGAATATTTATTCAATAATTTCTGGTTTGCAATATTGTTGACAAGACAAATCTATAACAGTAAACATTATTTGTTGTGATTTCCTTGAAAATGGGAATTTGGAAATAGTTGGTCTTTGCACCCACCAGTTCATGAAGTGCTGCCAACCAGTAGGTTTCACATAGTTGGCTTTATTAGCCCCTGTTTCTTGAAAAAATGAAAGCTAACAAACACAGAATTTGTCAGAATAAGTGTTCATATGGCCTGACCCAGATGTTATTTAGTAATGTGCAAATGACAGCCGGATTTTAGTTGGAAAATATGGAATGAATAAAAATAATTTTACAGTTACTAAACTAAGCTGCATGTATAAACAAATTTTATTAAATTGAACCATCTTTACACAACATACAAATAACAGTTGCAAATCTACAGCTGGTTAATTAAGCTTAATTAACCAGTTGTAGATTTGCAACTGTTATTTGTATGTTGTGTAAAGATGGTTCAATTTAATAAAATTTGTTACATGTACACAACGGGATGGAAACAATCCAATTCAATGCATGTATAAAGATGGGTTCTTTAAAACTTTTTATGCCCACAGATAAATTCCTTCTTAGAAATTTTGTGTCTATTTGGAGATAAAATTGTGTTAAATGCAGTGCATTCTATGACACTCTGCAGTCTGCAACATTTGAATGGAAGTCTGCTTCCACCTAGTGCAAGTCCAAGGTGTGTGAATTCCTGGACAGGAAATGGTGGATACATCTAAGCATAGAATAAGACAACCCAAGTGGTTGAGACTGGCGTTGCTATGTGGAACGCTGACATGGGTACATGTACAAACAGTGGTTGTTGGTGCTTTTCAGGGCAGACTTATTATTTCTTTTCTTGTTTTCAGTTTCCATAAATTAGTTCAGTTTGTTTATCGTATCAACAGTGCAGTTCTCATTAAATTTTAAAATTCTGCCTTATTGCTTGCTCAGTGCCAGTTATTCCTGTTCTGTCATCTTTGTGCATTTAAGAGTTTCCCTATTTCAGTGTTTATATCTGTTTCTTCATGAGAAGTCTTTAAATTGGGATTTTGATTACAGTTAGTAGTTCTCCACATTGTTAAAGTAGTTACTGTATTTACCCAAATGCAAGACGATTCTAATCCAAGACGACCCCCCAGGGGAATATGTATTTATCCAAATCTCAGGTGACCTCCTGAAAGTCATACATCTGCTAAAAAAAATGTTTTACTATTATTTGTATACACCTAATACAAAATGTGTGTCAAATTGTATCTACCTTTACCAGTCCGTGTTCCTGTCTCCATCTTTACAGTCAGTGCCTTCATCTTCCTCAAACTAACTTCTAACATTTCCATCCTTTTCACTGCCATTCCACAACTTATCATTATTCCTATCCATTACACTGGATATACAACACTTTTTAAAACCCTTCACAGTCACTTCTGGTGAGATGCTCTGCCATGCTATTTTGATCTACATTGACTAAATACTACATTTACTTGAACCCGTTAAGATTCACAGTTTTCTTCACAGATGGTGTTAAGAATTTTAAATATGTGTGTTCTGGTCAGTCTGAATTCATGGCTGTTTTTATTGTTTTTATTTTGTGGAGTGGTCTAGGTTTTATTTTTGAGACTTGTAGTTAATTTTTTTTATTTTTCAGTAGTCATTTTCCTGTTACTACCCTTGGACTAAATCTTTTCTCAGGTGCATATCTTAACAAGTTACTGCTTCTTTGGTGCCCATTGCTGAGAATAGCTCTGTCTAAGAAGCCCACCATGTTAGGTGATTTCTTTGCCTCTATACGGAAACAGAGCCAGCTTCCAGAAGTCATGCTTTAAAAAATTAGATAATGGACAAAGTCAACCCCCCACCCCCCAAAGAAAAAACATTATATCAGTTAACTCTAGTTGTGCTCGTTTCTCTCTTTTGGATTTCTTGACCTTTGAAGCTGGGATCAATAGGTGGTCCCAAAACGTTGGTAAGGATTTACCATTCTACACTGCATAATATCCCAGAGGAGTGCAGATCTTCACATGACGATTTGGTGAGGCAGGCCTTAGTTTGGTTCCACATCATCCAGTTCAGTGCGATCTGGTTTGGAGTGGTACAGTTCAGCACTGCTTCGATCTAGTGCTGAGGTTAAGAATGCATGGACCTGTACCTCCACTGCCGTTTGTGCCTTCATGGCATGCACAGGAATAACTTTACCATACTGGGACACTTTGTGTTTTATGCAAGCCATGTATTGAATTTTGTTGTGCTAGTAAAAAGTAGGAAGGTATAATGAGCTGTGAATATGGCTGGGATGGAAGTGATAAGGAAGGCACAAAAAATTTAGGAAACTCACTGGAAAGCAGTATTGTGTTCTGTCGTGCTGTACAACTGCAAAATACTACACTTGTGTTGACATTGAATGCTTTTGATTATGCTGGGTTCAATTACATATTTTGCAGGTTCAAATATTACATTAATATTAACACATAGTAGCTTGTATAACAGTTAGTACAGACCATAGTAGCATAAAATTAAATCCGCAGATGATAACAAGGAACTCTTGGCCCAGAATTGTGTTTAAAAATGATTACAATGATGATGTATACTTAGAGTTTTCAGGCAGTGGTCCATATACATAGGCCACCTCATATTTATATTAACAGTTGTAATTTCAAGGATAGAGATATTGTGCAAGTGTTATGTGCAGGTACCAGTGTGTGTCTATTTAAAGTTTAGTAACCTGATCAGATATTGTATTAAGTAGTGGGACACTGAATATGAGCCATTATTGCTCAAACATATATGTCAGTACCTAAAAAAATTGAAGTTTAATACAGGCTGTTGGTAATATTAATGTAATAATTCTTGGACACTGCCCATGTGCCACACCAAGAAGGAAATGAGAGGTGTATGGAACTGACTGAGGGTCATGTTCATTGCTGGGTTTTATAATTTCAGCTGTTTATATTAGTTTTAGTGTTACAGCAATATAACACTTACACTTGATACTACTAGGCAGAGGAGAGCGAAGCACTGGCTGCAAAACAACTGATATTACCAATGGAAGCATTCCCTCCTGTGATCAGTGTGATCGTGAACCCCCCATCACCTGTTATGTCAGATGACAATGATGAGGTGACACTGAGATTCAGTGAGGACAACATGAACAGATGTGAGCATCCAGTCTATATCTGTTGCTAATAGCAAGATTTTAGATATACATTGACAAGTGCTGAAGAAAACATAATGAATCTTTTATGACTTTACTTCCTTCCTTTGTCCATTGTTGTGCATTTGTGTGCATGTTAGAGAGATGAGATATGCATACAAAATTTCAATCAGGAAACCAGAGATGGGTAAACCACTTGAATGGAAGAATAATGGCAGTACAGATTAGAAAGCAGTAGGGTGTGAGGATGTTGATCGAGTACATCTGGCTCAGGTTAAAGTCCAGTGACAGGCACTTGTGATCATGGTATATCTTAAACTAGCTGTTTGTTGATTAGGTTGTCAAGGAGCATTCTACCACATGAAGCTATATTCCATTATACAGAGTGCTCTGCTCATTTTGTGCATATGATTCTGTAAATCTGTAAAGTGAAACACTTGTTCCTGGCTAGTTTCTGCTCAGAGAGCATGGTCTCAACTCACAAGCTTACATGTAGCCTATATATGATGTAGGGTCATCCCTGGGCATTGGTTTATCAAGGAGCAAAAAAAAAAAAAGAAAGAAAGAAAGAAAGAAAAGAAATGACCCTCTGTCTCTCTCTCTTAGTTCCCTATGGTTCATACATTCAATTTATTGGCAGCATATTATGAAATTTATTCATCTTTTTGTGCTTTTTTTACTGTGTTGCACTGAAGCAGTTTCATATATGAATTGTTCATAACAAGTACACACTAAACAACCAACATCTTCCCTGGCTAGCAACTCAGCTCATTCTGTCTCCAATCCTGTCTCTTTACCTAAAAAAAAAATCAACTCTCTTTCTGTTCCAGTAATGTATCTTTGTCACATACACAAGGGTCACAGGGTTTCTTTCCCACCATGCAGATAAACTACCAAAAAGATTTAATGCAAAGAATAACATTTCATTATGAGTTTTAGTTGCCTGATGTGTTAAGATATACATATGTAAAATCCAGTTATAAACTTATAATTGTTCATTCTTTCATAGCCTACATCTTAATATTCACTTCAATATTCTCTCTGTATACATCTTTTCACTAAGGGGTGTCTTCTCTTACGTGCTGCTGTTATGTCTCTGTCCCCTCTTCCTGTGCCTACATTCCTATATCTTTGTTCATTCTAGATCCAAATATTCTCTCATATGTCTCAACCAAATGTCACAGTATAGTGATTAACCCTTGAAAGACCAAAATTCATTGAAATTGTATATAAAAATTCAATTTTTACCCCACTGATAACACAATCCATGTCACATACAAACACCAACATGAAAATACTGTGTAGATAAATAATCACTCTTGATTCTGAGAGACATACAAAATACATACATATTATGTGTGAACAAAATGCAGAGTCTTTAATTATCTCAGCAGGTGGCTTGTACAGCTACCACTTGGCTGTAACACCCCATCATTTGTGAGTTCCTTGGCTTGAATTTTGATAGAATAGATCTTCTGTTCTAGTTGAGGTTTTCCTGTTGTTTTCCACATTTCCTTCAGGCACATTTTAAAATTAAAGTTGAGGGCTGCAACATTCTTACCACCTCACTATTCATGATCATTTTGTCATTTCTCATTAATTATGTAATTATTGCAATTTATGCAGTGTCATTAAAGAAATCAGTATCATCAGTCTGTGTTCTTCCCTCAGAAATATAAATTTTTTTGCATTACACCGCCATTTATGTAGAAACCAAATGAAAACATATATTCACTTTCCAATGAATCTCATTTGCAAGTGAACTAGGTGAATGCTACACTGTTGCAGTGTCGGTGACTTCACCTTCATCAGGATTGAGCTTCTCTCCAGCAGCCACCCGACGAATATCAAGTGGATGTCTTCTGAATCCCCCAGATGCTATTATAGCAGCTGGAACTAAGGATGCTTCATTCCGGAATAGGTCACGCAGCCTTGAGAAGGACAACCGCTTTGAGGACAAGTCACCAACCAAGAGACTGCCCATAATTAACCCCCATGTCCGGTCACCAATGTGGCCAAGTAAGTGTGACAAGTTATAAAATGAACTGTTGTGAGCCTGCATGTACATAATGTTGCTTAATGTGTATGCAGTTATTCTGCTTGAAGTCTAACAGGTCTTAGGGAAAAAAATTGCTATGGAAGATCTACATTGAAGCAGATTTGACTGTTAATTGCATTAGTATGACGGTTCATGTGTCATGCTATGCTTCACCTTTTTAGAAGTGTTTGCTGTGATATAGACTGCGTGTTACACGTTCACAGTTTGTAAGAATGGGACAACTTTCAGAACCACTGAGTGGATTATCATAAAATTTTATATTGTATAGTTTCATAAAATATGCCCACACATTTCAGTTTTAGTTAAAAGTACATAAAAGGAAAGGTTATTTTAGGGAAGTTTATATGTATTTCAGCTTGTGTCAAGCACAGTGCATTTTATGTGGGGGGGGGGGGCATATGTCCTTAATTAAATAATTTATTTTAAATATTTTAAATGAAAACAAAAAAAAAAGTCAAAAAAAAAAAAAATCACATTTTTAAGCCAAA